>Ga0209475_10001275_pt1 | contig 33162 bp, 35 predicted proteins | sample tdDd471_FD_187128 | JGI IMG/M metagenome (GOLD analysis project Ga0209475, IMG submission 187128) | Marine sediment microbial communities from the Atlantic coast under amendment with organic carbon and nitrate - tdDd47.1 (SPAdes)... | ecosystem: Environmental > Aquatic > Marine > Coastal >... | reverse complement strand
TGATCGGAAGGAACCAAACTCTCAAGCGTCACCATCTCAAGTTCGGTCTGCTGGGGTGAGGGCGTTTTTAGCATACACCATTGAATCAAAAGTCCCCGCCAAAGGCGAGGACTTTGTCAGCAGTCTGACAGCGGCCATGGCCGCTGCTTCAATTTTCTGATGTTGGAAAGAAATCAGCTCTCGGCCAACCTCAGATCCAAGTAGTTTTCTACATGGCCGATCATATCAGCGAGGCTATTGGTGAAGTAATGGTCTGCTCCTTTGACCAGCCTATAATCGACCTCGACGTTTTTCTGGCTGCTGATTTTTTCGGCCAATTTTGCGACTGATTCTTCGGTAACCAGTTCGTCGGCGTCCCCTTGAACGAACAGCCCCGATGACGGGCATGGAGCGAGAAACGAGAAGTCGTAAAGGTTGGCAGGCGGTGCAACCGAAAGAAAACCGCTGATTTCAGGACGGCGCATCAAAAGCTGCATGCCAATCCAGGCACCGAAAGAATAGCCGGCAACCCAACAGGTTTTTGCATTGGGATTAAAGCTTTGCATCCAGTCGAGCGCTGTGGCGGCGTCGGTCAATTCGCCCTGACCGTTGTCAAAGGTGCCCTGCGACCGGCCAACTCCACGATAGTTGAAGCGTAAAACCGAAAATCCACGATTCACAAAAGCGTGAAACATGGCATAGACGATTCGGTTATTCATATTGCCGCCCTGCTCCGGGTGTGGATGCAGGATCAGCGCGACGGGCGCATTGGGCTTTTTGCTGTGGCTGTAGCGTCCCTGAATACGACCCTCGGGGCCGTTGAAAATCACTTCTGGCATGGCGTTCCGTGTTCTTAGGTGGGCTGCTGAATTGCGCCCTTATATACCGAAATTCTTAAGGAAAGAAATAACCACAAAAAAAATACGCCAATAAAACTTGACCAATTTGGTCGGGTATCCTATATCAGTTCCCAGAAGGTGGGAGCAGATGTTGGAAAAAAAGCCTGACTTTGCAGCATGTTCTTTCCGCCAGCCCGAAAGCCGGGCTTTTACGCGAACGGGATACTAGCATAACGGGACCAATGGTTTTCAAGAGTTTTAAAGCCGACATCGAATCTGTCTTGACCCGAGACCCTGCCGCCCGCTCGCGGCTAGAGGTGGTCCTTTGTTATCCGGGGCTGCATGCCATGTTCGCCTACCGTATCTCTCATGCCCTTTGGATACGGAATTGGCGGCTTCTGGCGCGGTTTATTTCTCATGTCGCAAAAATTGCGACGGGAATCGAAATTCATCCGGGCGCAACGATTGGTGAGCGCTTTTTCATCGACCATGGAACGGGCGTTGTTATTGGTGAAACAGCTGAGGTCGGTAACGACGTCACACTTTATCAGGGCGTCACTCTTGGCGGCACCTCACTGGAAAAAGGCAAGCGCCACCCGACTTTGCACGATGGTGTGATCGTCGGTTCTGGGGCGCAGGTTCTTGGGCCGTTGACCCTGGGTGAGGGCGCGCGTGTCGGGGCCAACGCAGTAGTCCTGAATGATGTTCCTAAAGGCGTCACAGTAGTCGGTATTCCGGCCCGTATGGTGATGCGTGAAAACGTTGATGAAGAAGAATTTGTCGCATATGGGCAACCAAAGGCGGATCTACCCGATCCGGTGGCGCGGTCCATCGACAGTTTGCGGCAGCAGGTGTCAGCGCTCATGGAGCGCATTGACGAATTGGAAGACAAAGATGATTCCAGGGAGGAAGCATCTTCAGGGAAGGTCAAAAAACTGGCCGCCGGCGCAGGGAAAAAGCGGTAACGCAGAACCGCCAGTCGGTTGCTTAAGAAGGCAAATGAAGGAGTTTAAATGTGAAGCTCAGTACTAAAGGACGCTACGCCGTTATGGCGATGGTTGATCTTGCCAGCCACAGTCAGGGGAAACCTGTGGCCTTGGCGGACGTTGCCGAGCGGCAGGAAATTTCGCTCTCCTACCTGGAGCAGCTTTTCGGGCGTTTGCGCAAAGGCGGCTTGGTCAAAAGTGTGAGAGGGCCCGGTGGCGGGTATCTGCTCTCGCGGGTCTCGTCGGATATCAGGGTTTCCGACATTATCATGGCTGTCGATGAGCCGATCCGCGCAACGCGTTGTACGCCGGGATCGCCCGAGGGGTGCCGTGGCAATAAGAGCCGTTGCCTCACTCACGATCTTTGGGGCGAGTTGAGCAATCAAATCTATCTATATCTTAGTTCCGTCACCGTTGAAGACATCTGTGAGCGCAGAGTGCTCGGCGGTAGCGGGATTGTTCACCACCAAGGCCAGCAGCGAGCCGCTGTCGGCTAAGGAGTTTGTAGAGCGAATGATGGGCAAGGCGACATATCTCGACCACAATGCAACGGCTCCCGTGCGACGGGAAGCCGCCGATGCGGTGTGCGATATCTTGAGGCTTTGCGGCAATCCGTCTTCAGTGCATGGTGCCGGTCGCCGCGCCCATGGGTGGCTTGAAACCGCCCGTGAACGGGTTGCCGCCTTGGTCGGTCGCCCTCCATCGCATGTGATCTTTACCTCAGGCGGCACCGAGGCCAACGCTTTGGCGCTTAAGGGCAGTGGGCGGAGCCGGGTCTTCGTTTCTGCTATTGAGCATCCGTCGGTACTCAATGCGGTGGATCATGCCGAGCTTATTCCGGTCGATGCCGATGGGATCGTCGATCTCGACTGGTTGGATATGGCTCTTGAAGAATGTGGGCGTGAGGCGCTTGTTTCGGTGATGGCGGCCAATAACGAAACGGGCGTTCTTCAGCCGATGGGCAAGGTGGCCGAAGTGGTTCGGCGGCATGGGGCGTTGCTTCATAGCGATGTGGTCCAATTGGCAGGCAAGGCGCCTCTGGACAAGTTGTCCGCCCAAACCCATATGATGAGTCTCTCGGCTCATAAGTTGGGTGGGCCTCAAGGGGTTGGCGCAGTGATTGCCGATGAACTGGATGTCGCTCTGACACCTTTGATTAAAGGGGGCGGACAGGAACGCGGCAAGCGGGCGGGGACTGAAAACCTGCCCGGTATTGCCGGTTTCGGCGTTGCCGCTGAATTGGCGGGGAGTGATTTGGAGGATGCGGAGCGTCTTACTGTTCTTCGGGATGGTCTTGAAAACCGCATCGCCCAAATTGCTTCTACTACGGTTTTTGCAGCCCAAGATCGACCGAGGCTTTCCAACACCAGTTGCTTTGCCGTGCCGGGCCTAAAGGCCGAAACCTTGGTTATGGCGCTTGATCTGGCCGGTATCATGGTGAGCGCTGGATCGGCCTGTTCTTCGGGCAAGGTTAAGGCCTCTCATGTGCTTAAAAGCCAGGGGTGGCCGGACGATCTGGCATCAGGGGCGATACGCGTCAGTCTTGGTCGGACAACGACCGAGGCGGATATTGAGAAGTTCATGGACGCCTGGACGGAAGTTTATTTCCGTCTGGCACCTGAAAACAAACCAGAAGGGGCGGCGGCTTAAGGCCTTCGCCAACGCGAAACAGGAAAGAAGAGAAGTGGAATGACCGAACAATCCCCCCAGCCGATCATCAAGAAGAAGACCGGCAAGTCGGTATATCTGGACTATCAGGCAACCACCCCGACCGATCCGCGTGTGGTCGAAGCCATGCTGCCCTATTTCACGGAAAAGTTCGGAAACCCGCACTCGCGTAACCATCCTTACGGTTGGGAAGCTGAGGCAGCGGTGGAAAATGCTCGTGGGCAGATCGCCCATCTGATTGGCGCGGACTCCAAGGAGATTATTTTTACCTCGGGCGCGACCGAGTCCAACAACTTGGCGCTCAAGGGCGTTGCCAATTTCTACAAAGACCGCAAAAATCACATCATCACCGTGGTTACCGAACACAAGTGCGTGCTCGATACCTGTCGCCATCTGGAGCAAGAAGGGTTCGACGTCACCTACCTGCCGGTCAACGATAAGGGATTGATTGATCTGAAGCAGTTGGAAGAGGCGATGACCGATAAAACCCTGTTGGTTTCGGTTATGGGCGTCAACAATGAAATCGGCGTCATTCAGCCCCTGAAGGAAATCGGCGCGCTCTGTCGCGAGCGGAAAATTTTCTTCCATACGGACTGCGCTCAGGCAGTGGGCAAAATTCCTCTCGATGTCAACGAAATGAACATCGATTTGATGAGCATTTCAGGCCACAAGCTTTACGGCCCGATGGGAATTGGCGTGCTCTACGTGCGCCGTCGCCCCCGTGTCCGGTTGCAGGCTCTGATTAATGGCGGTGGCCAGGAGCGCGGTATGCGCTCAGGCACCCTGCCAACCCCGCTTTGCGTTGGGTTGGGTGAAGCCTGCGCTATTGCAGAAAAGGAAATGCCTGCGGAAACCGAACGTCTGAAGATGCTCAGTGATCGCATGTATAAGCGAATCATGGATGCGCTGCCCGAAGTCTACCTTAATGGCGACCATGAACAACGCGTGCCGGGCAACCTCAACTTGAGTTTTGCCTACGTGGAAGGCGAAGGCCTGATGATGGGCATTAACGATTTGTCCGTTTCATCCGGTTCGGCCTGTACGTCGGCATCGCTGGAGCCCTCTTACGTCCTTCGGGCACTGGGACTTGAAGACGAGTTGGCCCATACGTCGCTGCGTCTCGGTTTCGGCCGGTTCAGCACGGAAGAAGAAGTGGACTACGCCGCTGATCGCATTATTCAAGAAGTCCAGCGCCTACGAGACATGAGCCCGCTTTGGGAAATGGCGCAAGAAGGAATCGATATTAAATCGATCGAATGGGCCGAACATTAGAGATAACGTCGAGAAAACGAACGTTTTTGTGGAGACTGAAAACATATGTCATACAGCAAAGAACTGATCGATCATTATGAAAACCCGCGCAATGTGGGCACCATGGATAAGGATTCTGAAGAGGTCGGAACCGGTCTTGTCGGCGCCCCAGCTTGCGGCGACGTGATGAAGTTGCAAATCAAGGTCAACCCGGAAGGCATCATCGAGGATGCCAAGTTCAAGACCTTCGGCTGTGGTTCGGCCATTGCCTCTAGTTCGCTCGTTACCGAGTGGGTTAAAGGTAAAACCGTTGATGAAGCGGCCGGGATTAAAAACACGCAGATCGCCGAAGAATTGGCCTTGCCGCCGGTGAAGATCCATTGTTCGGTCTTGGCCGAGGATGCTATCAAAGCCGCAATTAGCGATTACAAAGGCAAGCGCGGTAAGTAGGCTTACTAAAGAAGGGAAGTGATGAAAATGGATGGTCGTCCTGCACCGATTACCGTGACCGAAGCAGCCGTGGCGCAGATCACCAAGCTGCTGGATAGTCGTGGAAAACCCTCTGCGGGCATTCGTGTGAGTGTGCGCACCAAGGGCTGCTCCGGCATGTCCTACACCATCGAATACGCCGATGAGAAAAACGAATTCGATGAGGTGGTCGATGCGGGCGACGTAACGATTTTCATCGATCCCAAGGCTTCCATGTTCATTTTCGGCACCGAGATGGATTTCGTGACCGAAAAGATGGCCTCTGGGTTTGTGTTCAACAATCCGAATGAAAAGGGCCGTTGCGGCTGCGGAGAATCCTTCCACGTTTAATCGCGTGAATTCCATCGAAAACAGCGGCCGTCCTGATGTGTCGATGGACGGTCGTGTTGCGTCGGAGAAATGACTGAAGAACCATGCATGGTCAGGTAGAAGAAAAATCGGATGGTCAGCGTAAGGTCGGCGTTGTGCCTTGCTGGTCCTGCAAGGGGCCGGTGAGGGAAGGGGCGGCTTTTTGCCAAACCTGCAAATCGGTACAGCCGCCGGGACAGGTGGATCACTTCGCCCGTTTCGGCCTTCAGGCCCGTTTTCGGGTCGATGTGGATGCGCTGGAGCGTCAATACTTTGATTTGCAACGTCACCTGCATCCCGACCGCTTCGTCACCCGAAGCAGTAAGGAGCGCGCGCTTTCCCAGCTTCAGGCGACCAGCCTTAATGAGGCTTACGAAACCCTGAAAGACCCGCTGCGCCGGGCCGACTATCTGATGCATCTTCACGGCACCGACGTGCTGCCTAACGGCTGCAATCTAGTCAACGACCAGGAACTCCTGATGGAAGCCATGGAGATGCGTGAGGCTCTGATGGAGGCCGATAGCATGGAGGCGATCGATAAGGTAGCCAAACAGGCAGCGAACGATATTGCCGACTGCATTGCCGCGCTGGAATGCGCCTTTGCGGAAAAAGATTGGGAAACTACTTGCCGCTTGACCACCCGGCTCAAGTATCTCACCAAAATGGCTGACGAAACCAAGGCCCATCGGGTCAAACTCAAGAGTATGTTGTAATGTCCGAAGAAGAGTCTCTCCCGCTTCTCCAAATCACCGAACCGGGAGCCGCTCCCGAAGAAACCGGCGAGGTCAAAAAGGCTGTGGCCGTTGGGATTGATTTGGGCACGACCAATTCCGTGATCGCTGTTAGCCGGGACGGCACCCCGAAAGTATTGGAAGACGACATGGGCGAGGCTCTCGTGCCCTCCGTGGTCGCCTATGCGCCGGACGGTTCGGCTATTGTCGGTGGGCTGGCCAAGCGGTTGCTGCTCGATCGCCCGGAAAGCGTGGTGAGTTCCATCAAACGCCTGATGGGGCGGGGGCCGGAGGATGTGAGGTCCCTAGCCGGGGTGATGCCCTTTGAAATTGAGCCCTACCAGGATGGCGAGACGGGGATGGTGCGCATCAAGGTGATGGGCCACCGTAAGACCCCGGTCGAGGTTTCGGCCGATATTCTCGCTGCTTTGAAAAATCTGGCGGAGGAAGAAGCGGGTGAACAGGTCGAGCAGGCGGTAATTACCGTTCCGGCCTATTTCGATGATGCAGCCCGTACGGCGACCAAAGATGCGGCCCAATTGGCCGGGCTGGAGGTTTTGCGACTAATTAATGAACCGACGGCGGCGGCCTTGGCCTACGGCCTTGATCAGGGAGCGGAAGGCCTCTATGCGGTCTACGACCTGGGCGGCGGAACGTTTGATATCTCGTTGTTGCGCATGGAAAAAGGCGTTTTCCAGGTTAAGGCGACCGGCGGCGATGCGGCGCTTGGCGGCGACGACTTCGACCATGCCATTGCCGAGCATTTCCTGAAAGAGCGTGCAAAGACCCTGGGCGAGGCGAACCTAACCCGGGATGAGGTCAAGGTTTCTCTGATGACCGGGCGGCTCGCTAAGGAGTGCCTTACTCATGAGAACAGTGGTCAATGGGTGCTGGAATCGGATGGGCAGACATCGACCCACGATCTGACCCGTGATGAGTTTGAGAAACTGATCGAGGGTTATGTTGACCGTACTCTGGAAATATGCGCGCATGTTCTGGACGATGCTGAAGTCACGGCATCTGACGTCAAAGGCGTTGTGCTGGTCGGCGGTTCGACCCGTGTGCCACTGGTGCGCCGCAAGGTCGAAGCCTTCTTCGGTTCTGAGCCTTTGGCCAATATCGATCCCGACAAGGTGGTTGCCGTTGGTGCATCCTTGCAGGCTGAGGCCCTAACGGTAGGCTCCGACACTTTGCTGCTCGATGTGACGCCGTTGTCTCTCGGTTTGGAAACCATGGGTGAAATGACCGAAAAGGTCATTCATCGCAATACGCCTATTCCGGTTGCCAAGGCCCAGGAGTTCACCACCTACCAAGACGGCCAGACCGCCATGATGATCCATGTGGTTCAGGGGGAGCGGGAAATGGTCGATCAGTGCCGCTCACTGGCCCGTTTTGTCTTGAAAGGCATTCCGCCCATGACAGCGGGCGCTGCTCGGATTCGCGTCACTTTCCAGGTCGATGCTGATGGTTTGCTGACTGTCAGCGCGCGGGAGGAGACCACGGGCGTTGAGCAGATGGTTGAGGTCAAGCCGTCTTACGGCTTAAGCGAAGACGAAATGGCCAATATGCTGCGCGACAGCATGGTTCACGCCAAGGACGATATTCAAGACCGCCTATTGGCCGAATCCCGCGTCGAGGCGTCCCGTGTGCTCAATGCGGTAATCGCCGCGTTGCAAGTGGACGGTGATTTGCTGACGGGAGAGGAGAGGGCCAAAGTAGACAGCGCCGTTGCCGTACTCGATCAGGCGATTAAGGGTAGTACGCGCGAAGAGATAGACGCAGCCGTCGATGTCTTGGATAAAGAAACTCAGGAGTTTGCCGCTCGTCGAATGGATCGCGGAATTCGCGACGCCTTAAGCGGGGTAGGGGTAGACACCCTGGAAGAAAAAATTAGCGAAGAGTAGGAGTTCTCGCTCATGCCGAAAATGACTTTCATTTTGCCCAATGGCGAACGCAAGGAAGTTGAAGGAAAAGAAGGGGAATCGGTTCTTGAACTGGCTCACGAAAACGGCATCGACCTGGAGGGGGCCTGTGAAGGCTCTCTGGCCTGCTCGACCTGTCACGTTATTGTCGATCCAGAGTTCTACGATAAATTGGATGAACCCAGCGAAGACGAAGAGGACATGCTCGATCTTGCTTTTGCGTTGACTCATACCTCGCGTCTCGGCTGCCAGATCGATTTAACGTCCGATCTCGACGGTTTGGTCGTGACCCTACCGGCTGCGACCCGTAACATGCAGGTTGATAAATAGACCGAGGGAGGGCCGGACATGGGATTGCGCTGGACCGATGTTTACGATATTGCCATCGAATTGGAAGATGCTTATCCGGAGCAGGATATCGTGAATATCCGCTTTACCGATCTTTGGAAGATGGTCATGGACCTGCCTGATTTCGATGATGATAAGGAGCACTGCAACGAAAAGGTTCTGCAGGCCATTCAAGCGGCTTGGCTGGATGAACGAGACTGATCCATGCGTCTATTCGCTGTATTTATCTTTTTTGCTGCGATCTATCCTGCTCAGGCCAATGACCTGGAAATGCATGGGGTGCCGGAAAAGTATTGGGATTTACGCAATCCCCTAAAACCGACAGACGATAATATCGGGGATGGAAAGGCGCTGTTTGAAGCCTTTTGCGTGCGGTGCCATGGTATCCGTGGAATGGGCGACGGGCCGGACGGCAAGAACTATAACCCGCCGCCCGCGCCTCTCGGTTATACGATTAATATGCCGGTTTCGACTGACCCTTTCCTCTTTTGGAGCATCGTCGAAGGTGGTCATGAGTTCGGCACCGCCATGCCGGATTTTGAGAAGCGTTTCGAGGCCGATGAGATTTGGAAAGTGATTCTTTATCTCAGGAGCGGCTTTATGGACTTGGGCAAGGACGAATAGTCCTTAAATCAATATGAACTCACTCGGTTTGGATAAGGCCCCTCGGGATACGCGAGTCATCGTCGCCATGTCGGGCGGTGTCGATAGCTCGGCTACGGCTGCCTTGCTGGTCGAGGAGGGGTACGACGTGGTTGGGCTAACCTTGCAGCTCTATGACCACGGAGAGGCGATTGCACGGGGCAATACTTGCTGCGCCGGTGTTGATATCCGCGATGCCCGCCGGGTTGCCGATTCTCTGGGCATTCCTCATTACGTGTTGGATATGGAGGAAACCTTCAGACGCGATGTTATTGAAGATTTCGCCGATACCTATCTAGCCGGCCGGACGCCGGTGCCCTGCGTGCGGTGCAACGAAACGGTGAAGTTCCGTGATCTGTTGACCAAGGCCAGAGAACTGGGGGGCGATCTGCTGGTCACTGGTCACTATGCTCAGTGGCGTATGGGTGAGGATGGGCCAGAGCTGTTGCGGGGCGCTGATCACAAAAAGGATCAGAGCTATTTTCTCTTTGCCACCACCAAGGAACAGCTGGCGTTTATCCGCTTTCCTCTTGGTGATAGGAGCAAGGACAAAACCCGAGAGCTGGCAGGAAAACACGGCTTAAAGGTTGCCGCCAAGCCGGAAAGCCAAGATATCTGTTTTGTGCCCATGGGGTCTTATGCCGATGTGGTCGAAAAGCTCCGCCCCGGAAGTGCAGAGGAAGGCGACATCGTTACCCAAGACGGCGAGGTGATCGGTCGCCATAAGGGCATTATACACTATACGGTCGGCCAGCGCCGTGGGCTGAATATCGGTGGTGGCACCATTTATTATGTTGTTAAAATCGATGCCGTAAATAATCGGCTCATCGTTGGGCCCAAGGAAGCGCTTGAAAAGGCTGGCTTTGGAATCAGTGATGTTAATTGGTTGGGTAAGGGCAAGCAGCCGCCGAAAGATGGGGTTAAACTCACGGTCAAAATGCGCTCCCTGCAAAGCCCCGTCGCCGCCACTGTCTACGGCACTGAAAACGGCGCAAATATTGAACTGGACGAGCCGCACCAGGGGATTGCGCCGGGCCAGGCTTGTGTTTTTTACGATGGCGAAAGAGTGCTCGGCGGCGGTTGGATTGACGGCTAAACACATATCTGAAAAAATGTCACAGAAAGAGACCTATAACGCCTTGACAGCACCCTGCCAGACGCCGTATACGCCTGTCTCCGCACCGAAAAACGGCGCGGTCAAAACTCCATGGCGGAGTAGCTCAGTTGGTTAGAGCAGCGGAATCATAATCCGCGTGTCGGCGGTTCAAGTCCGTCCTCCGCTACCAAATCTGAAAGCCCCGGAAACTCTGATGTTTCCGGGGCTTTTTGTTGTTTGTTCATATTGGGTGATTGTTAGTTTTATTAGCTGTGTGAAACAACACGGCAAATAAATAATGTGTGTGAATAAACACGGCATTTATTATATAGAATAATTAAAATTTATTATTTAAAAAATCTAATATAAAAAATTTACATTTCTGTTTATGTCGTTTATTGAGTCGTTTCTTATTTGCGTATCGGGTGGTAGAGGGGCGCGAGCATTTTATGCCTTGGCCAAAACGGAAAAGGGCATTTCTACGGTTAAAGAGGCGGGGGGGAAGAACCTGCGCCTGGACCGTGCTTGTTGCTCTTGCCGTAAATATTCTACTGTCCGCCCAACTAACGGATGTTTATGCGGGACCGGCAGAAGCTCCAGAGGCAAATTCTTTTGAGCAGGATATCCTTTTTCTCTGCTCGGTAAATGGAGCGCTGGCCAGTGCTTCGGCAGATAAATCTGGTATCCCAGAACAAGATGAGCGCCGCCTGACGAGGACTTCCTGTGTCTTCTGCTTGCCGTTCAGCAGTCTTATCGTGCCGAAGGCGGCCCCCACTGTGGTTCTGTCCGAGTGTGTTACACAGGGGGTGCGCTCGCCGTTTCGCAGAGGTGCGGAACGGAATCCCATATCGCTCACAGCAAGACCTTTAGGCTCCCGGGCGCCCCCTAGCTATTCCTGACCTCTGATGTCTTTGGCCGATAGGCGCGCTGCTCGGGGTGGGTGGCTGCGTATGCTCGGCTATTCGAATTCCAATATTTTCTGTCTTTTGGGGGGGCTTAATGTCTACCAACACTAATGTTGTCGGCGGAGTGTCTTTCGTCGCTCACCGAAATTGTATTGCGAGATATGCGTTCGCGGCCGTTCTCACTGTTTCCGCTCCGATGCTGGCGCATGCGGAAGAGGTTTCGACTCAAACCCTTGATGAGGTTTCGGTAACCGCATCGCGCGTTGCTGGAGCAATCAAGGAATCGCCGGTAACTATCGATATTATCGGTGAAGAAGAACTGGACATCGTCAAGTTTGTCGATTCCGAAAAGGAGTTACTCAACCGTATTCCAGGCACCAGCATGATTCGCAATCTGCGGATTCCCATGGGCGGTAAAAACTATACGGTCAACCTGATTGACGGCATGTCCGTTAATACGTTCGGTAGCGGCATTCAAGGGTTCGCTAATGATACGAGCAGCCTGGATATTCAGCGGATTGAGGTTATGAGGGGGCCATCCTCTGTGCTCTATGGGTCGAATGCGATTGGCGGTGTTATCAATGTAATTACTCGGGATGCTCCTTTGGAGCCCGAGTACAAAGCCTGGGCCGAAGGCGGCATGTATTCCCGGAAGCGAGCCGGGGTTTCAGCGGCTGGAACATCGAATGGGTTTGGTTACTTTTTAGACGCTCATTTCCTTGATTCGAAAAACTGGCAAGACCGCAGTAAGAACGATCGTGGAGCAATTAGCGGCAAGATTTCTAAGGATATAACCGATAACTCGCTTCTTACTCTCAGGGCCGAATATCTGGACGTTTATCTGGAAAACCCCGGCTCGCTGACACAGGACGAATACGATGCGGACTGGAGTCAGGCCAATGTTTCGGATGCCTTTAATGACGAGCAGAGGTTTACGTTTTCCGGCGCTTATGAATTGGCCATCAGCGACGATTCTGAACTGAAGGTCGCTTATAGCCTCCGGGACCATGTGGAAGCCGGTCCGCCTTCCTATAGCGCGACCGGTGATTATGGTGACAACCATGTCTTCAACCAAAACCTGACTGCGACATACCGCAAGGATTTTGATTTTTACCGGTCACGGATTGTTGGCGGGATCGATCTTCAGCGCAGTAATTCCGATGACAAAACCTATAACGGAAGGACCGTTGATACGGGGATCGACACTCGCTGGGATATTACAGCCAAAGTTAAGTCCCCCTTTGTGCAGTTCGAAATTTCTCCACTGGAAAGGTTGCGTCTGACGATGGGGGCGCGGCATGACAGCGTCAAATACAATGCGATCAAGCGCGGTGATGCAGGTTCCGACGGACAAGCTAAGTACTCAAGCGTTAGCCGCAAAGTTGGCGCAACTTGGGAGTTGGATAAAAACAACAACCTTTGGATAGGGGCTGGTGAAGGCTTTGTCGTGCCGAGCAGAACCTATCTGTTTACGACATCGCGTTACATCGCCAACCCTGACTTGAAGCCGGAAAAAGCGAAAAACGTGGAGGCTGGAGTTCGCGGTAAACTGTTCAATAAACGGTTTAAGTACGATCTTGCGCTCTACCGCACGCTGATCCGTGATTTTGTAGTGATCAAGGATCAGGTCGGTCGCGATGGCGTACAGAATGCCGGCAAGGCCGAGTTTAAGGGGGTTGAAGCGTCGGGTGCTTACCTTATCAATGAGTATTTCAAAGTGGCTGGCGCTTACACCTATGCGCGAAACAAGTACCTTAGCTATATTGACGGGACTGACGACTACACTGGCAATGATTTGAGTTCGTCTCCAAATCACCATGTCAACCTCCGGGCGACTTGGATGCCGATGAAAGAGCTGGCGCTCGAGTTGGCTTGGGACAAAATCTCCAGTTACTACACCAACGACGACAACGACGCCGACCCTCTGGGCAGAGCCAGCCGTCCGGGCATTTTTGACCTTCGGCTGAACTACGACCGTGGTCCGATCTCCTTCTGGGCGCAGGCGCATAACCTGCTCAATACGAAGTATGCCGAACGGGCGAGCTACAGTACCGCAAACGGGTACCGGAGCTTTACTTCGGGTGAAGGTTTCAACTTCTTCACCGGTATTTCCTACACCTGGTAACGAACTGACGGCGTGGTCAAAGGCCGTGCCGTCTTTTCTATTCCTTAGAAAAAGGGGAAAGCGTGATGAAGTGGAAAATCTTGGCTTTGTTTATGGCTGTGGGATGCCTTCCGGTTACTGCTGAAGCGCGTGAGGCAGAACCCGAGACTGTCGATATCCCAATGTGGATTGAGCCGATGTCCTGGGATGAAATCCGGGCTCAACGGGCAAAGATGAAGGCGGCTATGAAAGCGTCTGGAAAACAGGCGGAAAAAGGTTCGTCCAGATGGAAGGGCGGCGATAAAGCCAGTGGCACAAAAAAGGGAGACGGAAAGAAACGGAAAGCGTCTTCGTATATGCGCCGGACCTATTATATCCGTTCCGGGGTTTTCCCGATGCAACCCGGTGGCGCCATGGCGATGAAGCCGAGGTCGATGGATTACGGCGCTATGAAGCAACCAGTCAAACCCCAGCCCAACGCCCATGCTGGAATGTCCCATGGGGAAATGGATCATGGCGCTATGCCGGTTTCCCGTAGGCCTGAAAGCGGCAGAAATCAAGCGTCAATGAACAATACTGTCCTATGGGTTACTTTCCCGGATACAACCGTTGGGCAACATACACCGAAACAACGGGGGAAAACCTCCACCGTGTCTTTCCCTTCGGGAGATGGGGGCTGGTATCGGCTGTTTGCCTATAATGATCTGGGGGTTCGGGACGGGAGCTGGGTTCAGTTGATGTCCCATGGGTTGGTTTTTTCCCATGGCGATGAGCCTGATGAGCGGAAGCAGGATGCTCCAACCGGACCGGGCTTGTTTGAGGGGCGACCCATCCTCGAAATTGAACGCCTTTGTGATGACCACGATACCTGTTATCGGGCTCATACGGGACACACACTGCATATCCGCGCCAGCTTCAAGGGCAAAAAGCTGTCTAATACCTCGGTGACTTTGACCACCGAGAAGGGGTGGAGCCAGACCAAGCGTACGGACGCCAATGGCGAAGCGGTCTTTACCCTTATCAAAGAAGAATTCCCCGATGAGATAGATACACGCAAAAGCGAGATGTATCTGCTGACCCTTGAGCATGTGGTTGAAGAGATGGGCATGCTGGGCGATGAGCACTTTCACAATCAGCGTTATGTCGCGACCTACCCCTTGAAAGTTTATCCGTCGCGTCTTGATTGGGAGAGCCAGACGGTCGGGTTTTATTCGCTTGGCGGTGTGGTTTTGGTGACGGCCGGAGCAATTGCCGTCAGAAGACGGCGCAGGAGGCCGGAAGCATGAAGGTTTACAGACTGCGCATAGCGGTTCAGTTCGTCTGTTTCATCCTGTTGGTTTACGGCGGATTGTTTCTCATTGATCTTGGAAGCCGACTTCCGACCTTTTCCTGTGCCTATATGGACGACCGGGGCGGGGGATGCTTCTTCATCGGCTTCCAGCATATGATGAATCGCCCGCTTGGTGAGTTTCTTGGCGATGCGGGAATTCGGCTGCTCAAAGCCCTCGGCATCTTTGCTTTGTGGGCGGTTGTGCTCAACAAGGCTTGGTGCGGTTGGGTCTGTCCGTTCGGTTTTCTTCAGGACATGATGACAAAGTTGCGGACGTTCATCGGGGTCGATGTATCTCGTTTTGCCTGGATGACTCGCACACGTTACAAGTCGGTTAAATACATCCTCCTGGTCTTGATGATCCTTATTCCTTTGGGAATGGCCAATTCGGTGTTCGGTTTGCCAACCCTGCCGCGCGACTGGTCGGTGGCATTCTGTCAAATCTGTCCGGCGCGGCTGATTTTGCCGATCTTTAATGGCGACTTCAGTCAAATTTACGTCGATTTTTCAGGCAGCGTGAGAATGATCCTCACATCGCTTGGGGTAATTCTGACCGGATTGTTTTTCACTACAGCTTTCGTCAAAAGGCGTTTCCTTTGCTCGTATTGCCCCATGTTGGCCGCCCTTTCCCTGTTCGACAAGATTGGTCTGACATCGCTTAAGAAAAACGGACAGCGTTGTACGCGCTGCGGCAACTGCTCCCGGGCTTGTCCGATGGAAATCCGGGAAATCGAAGAGGAAAAAACCCTCTCTAACCTCGTTACTCAGGATTGCACCCTCTGCCTTCGTTGCGTCGAGGTTTGTCCCGAAGACAAGGCTTTACAGGCGACATTTTGTGGCGTGCCGATCTTTACGGCTACACAAGAAGGGTTCCTGAAGCGTCAGGGGTTGCCGGGTGAGAATAAAACCGAGAAGGAAGTGTAGGCGATGGACGCTCAGGAAAAACGCCGCAGGCTGGCAAATAAGGTCAAAGTCAATCTGGCTATGACGGTTCGCGAAATTTTCGATGCCATCGAGGACGAGCCGTCTCGTCCTCAAAACATGGCCTATTTCGACCGTATTTTTAAGACCTTTACCGATGGGGGGAAAGGCGCAGTTCCCAGAGAAGAAGGGCGGAAGCTTATTGGTACGTATTGCCTTTTTGTTCCCGAAGAGATCATTTATGCCGCCGGAGGTCAGCCGGTTCGTCTTTGTGCCGGGTCCTATGACAGCACCGAAGTCGGTGAGGAATTTCTGCCCGACGTAGCCTGTCCCATGGTTAAGTCCGAAATGGGCTTTTCCGCCTTGCCCGTCTTGTCATTCTACCAGGATTGTAGCCTTGTAGCGCTTCCTGCCAGTTGCGACTGGAAGACCAAAATGGGCGCCATCATGGAAGAACACGCCCCGGTCATGATGATGGATATGCCTCGGATTAAGGAATCAGAGGCTTCACGCGAAATGTGGCTGAGCGAGATAAAGCGCTTCAAGCGAGAAGTTGAGAAGGTGACCGGAGTAAAGGTCAATCGCCGCCGACTGCGTGAGGCCATTCGTCTGGTTCAACGGGCTCAGGTGGAGTTTGATCGGTTTCATGCGATCAGAAAGGCCGATGCCACAGTGATTAGCGGACGGGATGCCCTGGAAGTATTGAACGCATATTTTTACGACCATGCCGAAAGCTGGACCGCAGCAATGTCCCTGCTCAATGATGAGTTGGAAGAGCGGATTCGAAACAAGACAAGCGTCACAAAACCAAAAGCTGTCCGTTTGATGCTGACTGGGTCGCCCATGGTTTTCCCCAACTGGAAAATTCCTACGGTGATTGAAGAACTGGGGGGGGCGCTGGTTGCCGATGAGTTTTGTACGTCCAACCGCTACCTCCACGACAAGGTGGCTGTCGATGAAGGCTCGGTGAACGATATGTTGCACGCCATTGCCGATCGTTACCTTTTGCCCTGCACCTGCCCAATTTTCTCAACCACCGTCGACCGACGCGACCGGTTGTTGCAACTGGTGGAGGATCATCGTGTAGAAGGCGTGATCTATCACACGCTGAAAGGATGCCATCCCTACGATCTGGAGACCAAGCTGACCGAAACCCTTTTGCGGGATAACGGAATACCGATGCTCAGGATCGAAACCGATTACAGCCCCCAGGATGTGGAACAGCTGAGAACCAGAATTGAAGCGTTTATGGAAACCTTGACGGGGAAGCGGCGGGGCTAAGGCCTGCCTGAAGGAAATAGAGGAATTCAGATGAGTTACTTTGCCGGAATTGATATTGGGTCCGCTACAACCAAGGTCGCCGTGATCGATGACAACCAGATTCTCGGTTACAAGGTCGCGCCAACCGGTGTCCATTGTGAAGAAACGGCGCAGCAGATATTGGGCGACCTGCTCAAGCAGTTGGAACTGCCGGAAGATGCTGTCGAAAGAGTCACGTCTACCGGCTATGGCCGTCGTCTCGTCAAATTCGCCAGCTCGAATATCAGCGAAATCAGCGCCAACGTCAAAGGGGCAACTTGGTACGGCTCTCAAGCAGGTGTGACGGTTCGAACCATCATTAATATCGGCGGGCAAGACAGTAAAGTCATCGCTCTGGACGATAGCGGCGTTACTAAAAATTTCGCGATGAACGACAAGTGCGCCGCCGGGACTGGGCGCTTCCTTGAAACGCTGTGCCGGATCATGGAAATCAATGTTACCGAAATGGGCGAGGTGTCGCTTGAATCCACCGTGCCCATCCGTATCAACTCGACCTGCGCCGTTTTTGCGGAATCTGAGATTATTTCCCTATTGGCCCGCCGAAAGGCAAAAGCCGATATTATCGCCGGAGCGCATTACTCGATTGCCAATAGAGTTGCCCGGATGGTCAAGCGCATCGGGTTACAGGAAACGGTGTTCTTTGATGGCGGACCAGCGCTGAATTGCGGTCTAAAAAAAGCCCTTGAGGATGAACTGGTTACCGATCTTTATGTGCCCCCCAGCGTGCCCCAGGTTACCACGGCGGTGGGCGCGGCGCTGATTGCACGCGAAGAAAGCATGAACGACGAACTCATTGAGGCTGAGTCGGCATGAACGAAGCGGCCAATCCCGACCTACTGCTCCACCTCGATCTTCTCAAAGAGTTCGATAGTATCTATGTCGGGGTTCTGACGATGGGTTTTTTCTACGGTTTGACCTTATGCAGTTTTTCCTGCCTGCCGTTGATCGGCCCTTATGTTTTTGGAACCCAATCGGGTATTCGTCAGGGATTGTCGGCCACGGCCGTCTTCGTATCCAGTAAAGTCGCGACCTATGGCTTTCTCGGTGTCGCCTCCGGGTTGGCGGGTGCGGTTCTGCTGGAGCTGGTTGAGCCTGGCATTATTTTGGCCGTCAGCGGCCTAATCATCATTGCAGTGGGCGTTCTCGCTTGGCGTCGTCGCGGCGCCGTCTGTTCAACGCCAAACGGAACTCAGGCACTGGCTGGAGATGTCTCACGTTGGCGGACTTATCGGCATATGGCCAGCGTTGGGGCGGCAACCAGTTTGATGCCCTGTATGCCTTTATCTGCCGTGCTGCTCTATGCGGCAACCACCCAATCGGCTGCTACAGGGGGGGCGCTTGCACTTTTGTTCGGCCTCGGAACGGCAGTTTCGCCGCTCTATTACCTTGGTGGCGGAGCCGCGGGTTGGTTCTCAAAAAAGATCCAACGGATTATTCCTCAACATCGCAACGTCTTAAGCAAGCTGAGTAGCGTCATCGTGATTTTGATGGGCGTGAAGCTGCTTGTGATGAGCGGCATGGGATTGACCGATTACCGATGGTGATTGGGTGTGTAGATAGTTCGGTGGGGGGCGAATGAAACATTCTACGTCGATTGCCAATTTCCGAATTGATGCCCCGAGCAAAGCGGGGGCTTTGCTGGTTGCAGGTTTGTTTCATGGCGCCGTTATTTTCTTTTTAACTACGGGGGTTATTCCGCCGCGCCTTCCCGATGTTGGGCTTATAAATTTCGAGATCGTCAATATTCCAAACGATGTTGAACAAGCTGAACAAGCCCCTGCGCCGGAACCGGAATTGACTGAACCTGAGCCGCCGGTGGAAGAGCCCGTTCCTGAAGAGCCGCAGCCAGTTGAAGAGGTTGCGCCGCCGGAGCCGGAAGTTGTCACTCCTCCCGAGCCTGAAGTACCTGAGCCCGAACCAGTCGTGGAACCGGAGCCAGACCCTGTTGCCGAGGCTATCCCCGAACGGGTCATTCCAAAATTCGATCCGCCGAAGCGTAAACCGACGCCGCCACCTCGCAAGATTGTAAAGGCGAAACCTGTCTCCAAGCCTGTTATTCGCAAAAAGCAGGCGCAACCGGTCGAGCGGCCGCAACAGAAAACGACGGCGGCGAAGTCGGCTTATGTGCCGCCCAGTTCTTCGTCGACGCGGTTTTCCAATCCGAAGCCGGTCTATCCGCTGGTTGCGCGCCGACGAGGAATGGAAGGTCGCGTGTTGCTGGTTGTTTCGGTCAGTAGTTCCGGTGGGGTTCTGGAGGTGAAGGTGAAAAAAAGTTCCGGCCATAAAATATTGGACAAGGCCGCTCTTAAAACCGTGCGGAAATGGCGCTTTACACCGGCAAAACGGGGGGGGCGGAGCGTCTCCGCGGACCTCGTCGTTCCCATCCGCTTCAATCTAAGAGATTTGTAGACGAAGGAGATATGTCATGAGTGGTGAATTCGGTTGGCTCGGCTGGTGGGGAGAGGCAGATATCGTCGTGCGCAGCGTTTTTGTCATGCTGGGCGCTTTCTCCGTCATCACTTGGTGGATCATTATTTATAAACTGATTGAATTGCTCCGGGCGGCAAAGGGGGAGCGGAAGGCTTCTCTGCTGTTGTTTCAGGGCATGGGCTTTAATGACCTCCAAAAACAACTCGCCGATGGATCCTCGACCCATCGTTTGACGGTCGAAGCGTTGTCGCCGCATACGGATGGCAATCTTGAGGCGCGTCTGGAGCATTTGGTGCGCGATTGTCGGATGAATTTGGAAAGCGGTTTGACCCTGCTTGCCACCATCGGCAACGCATCCCCGTTCATTGGGCTGCTGGGCACGGTGTGGGGTATCATGCATGCATTACAAGGGCTAGATTCCGATGCCGCCGTTTCGCTGGAGGTGGTCGCCGGACCGGTGGCTGAGGCGTTGGTCGCAACGGCAGCCGGTTTGTTTGCCGCTATTCCGGCGGTGGTTGGCTATAACTTGTTGCTTCGCTTGCTGCGTCGGGTTTGTAGCACCACGGAAGGCAACGCCACGCGGATGCTCGCTATGGCGAAAGGACGTTAAAATGGCGATGGGTTCTCAAGGGGGAGACGCCGATCAGCCCTTATCGGAAATCAACGTCACGCCGCTTGTCGATGTCATGCTGGTGCTATTGGTGATTTTCATTATTGCCGCTCCGTTGATGGCGCAGGCGCTGAATGTCAATCTGCCAAAAGCCGAAGCGCCTGCCGTACAGGACATCAACGCGGTAACGCTCGTCGTGCGGATCGAAGGGGCCGTTGAACTGGATGGCCATGCCGTACCGGAGAATTCGTTGCCAATGCTACTTCGGGAACGGCTCAAAGAAGATCCTGAATTGGTCCTACGGCTTGGAGCCGATGCTTCCGTTCCATATCAGCGGATCGCAGAAATGCTGTCGATCGGCCGCCAGGCAGGAATTACCCGTATCGCATTCGCCACGCGCTCTCCTCATTAGAGTTCGGTAGAAAAAGAGTTCTTACGGATAAGGTTTCTTTGACTGTCGATGGGCTGTTGGCCTTGAGCCGTGGCGCTTGGAATTTTTTTTCTATGTTTAATCTATTTGGGAACTGTTGAAAGCATATACTCAGTGGCGTTGACGCCGCGCGGTTTGCTCTTATGTCATTATCGGGGCAACACGAGCGTTGGCGGTTTTTGCTACTGACGTAAGGCTTTAACGTTTGTCCAAACCCGTTTCATTCAAGCAGCAATCGGCAGTTATTCCTTATCGTTGGCGTAAAGGGAAGCTGGAAATTCTGCTGATTACCTCCATGGATACCGGTCGGTGGGTTTTGCCCAAAGGTGGAATTGAAAGGGATTTAACGCCGCGCAAATCAGCAGCGAAAGAGGCCTATGAAGAGGCGGGCATACGTGGACGTGTGGGTAAGCAATCGGTTGGCCTTTACACCTATGCGAAATCGGAGCAGAAAGGAGGGCTTGTTTGTCGGGTGCAGGTCTTTCCCATGGAGGTTCGAACCGAATTGACGGACTGGCCAGAGAAGGAAATGCGGACCCGCACCTGGATGAAACCCAATGAGGCCGCCCAAAATGTCCAGGAAAAGAAACTGCGAAAAATTATTTCCGATTTTGCCAAGGCGGTTAAAGGGTCGGATTAATGGGACCTGTTCCATGTGACTAGGTTGTGAATGAGGCAGCCATTGCCTTTAGGCGTATTTAGGCTAGGATGAGCCAAAACTCGTTGGGAGGGACTTTTGAGGTCTAGTAAGTTACGCTTGATCGTTACGATTACGGTTCTGTTGGTTGGTGGTTTTTTGGCCACGACTTTCGTCAGTTATTTCGTTGCGCAGAAGTCCCTAACCGAGCAGGTTTCTGAAAATACCCTCCCCCTGACCAGCGATAATGTTTATTCGGAAATACAGCAGGATTTACTCCGCCCGATTTTCATTTCGAAGCTCATGGCCCAGGATACCTTTGTGCGCGATTGGGTGCTGTCCGGAGAAGATAATGAAAAGAAGCTGCTCCGTTATCTGACGACCATTCAACAGCGGTTCAATACGGTCACCAGCTACTTTGTTTCCGAAAAAACACGACGTTACTACCACCCCAAAGGAATATTAAAAACGGTTAAAGAGGAAGACCCCCAGGATGCTTGGTATTTCCGCGTCCGCAAAATGACCGACAATTATGAGGTCAATGTGGACCGAGATACCGCAGACTTGAGTAAACTAACTGTCTTCATAAATCACCGTGTATATGGGTATTCTGGCGATTTTATAGGCGTAATTGGTGTTGGTCTTGCCGTGGATGCGGTCAAAAGACTGGTGGATAACTACGAAAAACGCTATGGGCGGGAAATCTACTTTATCGATCGGGAAGGTGCCGTAACGTTGCATGGCAAGGGCTTCTCCGGGGCAACCAATATACGGAACCGCCCCGGAATGGATAGTATTGCAACTGTCCTGCTGACCTCTCCTGGGGGGGCATTCTCCTATGATTACAAAGGGGAAAAGCGGTTTGTAAATAGCAGATACGTACCCGAGTTTGGTTGGTTGTTGATAGTCGAAGAAGGCAATTCCGAAGGAAGCGAACGTCTGACGCGCACCTTTATTATCAATTTGTTTGTTGCCGTGGTTATCACTTTTATTGTCATCCTAACCGCAAATTTGACAGTCGGTGGTTATCAGAGAAAACTTGAAGAAATGGCAAGTCAGGACAAATTGACAGGCGCCCTGAATCGCCAGGTGTTTGATGGCATTTTACGGCAATCCATGAGCTTGGCGCGGCGAAAAGGGCAAAAGCTGTCGTTGGTTATTTTCGATCTCGATCACTTCAAAAAAATCAATGACAACTATGGCCATTTAGCTGGAGATGAGGTGCTTCGGTCGGTGGCCGATACCGTTCGCGAGCTTTTGCGTGAAAGCGATGTTATGTGCCGATGGGGCGGTGAGGAGTTCTTTTTGCTGTTCCCCGATTGCGGCTTAGAGGAAGCCCAGAGAATTGCGGAAAAAATGCGTAAAGAAATCGAGGAGTGTTTTTTCTCGTTTGCTAACAAAACCATCCGTATAACCGCGAGCTTCGGCGTTGCTGAATATGAACCGGGCGAAGATGATACGGGATTGATCAATCGCGCAGACCAAGCCCTGCTTGCAGCTAAGAGCAGTGGTCGAAACCGCGTTGAACTGCGTCTCGTTTAAGGGGCGGAGTTCGGAGATGAGCGATAAGCCCCATTATGTGACGCCAGCCGGGGCCAGAACGCTACAGAAAGAACTGAACCGTCTTTGGAAGGTTGAGCGGCCTGAGGTGGTAAAAGTGGTTTCCTGGGCGGCGGGCAATGGGGACCGAAGCGAGAACGGCGACTATATCTACGGTAAAAAACGGTTACGTGAAATCGACCGCCGGGTCCGGTATCTGCGCAAGAGGATCGATAGTGCTGTTGTCGTAAATCCCGAAGAACAAGTTGGGCTGGAAGAGGTCCGTTTTGGAGCCAAAGTAACCTACGTCAATCAGGACGATAATGAAATCACCGTTCAAATTGTCGGTTTGGACGAGGCCGATTTGGCCGAAGGGAAAATCAGCTATATTAGCCCAATAGCCAGAGCCCTAATGAAGTTGAGGGTTGGGGACAGCAAAGAAATCCAACTTCCCGGCGGCTCCGATGAGCTTGAAGTTTTAGAGATCACCTATCCCTGTGCCGATAAATGATGCGAGCATAACGCAACTGTGATCCTTGCAGCCTGGAACTTGAGGCTGGGCCTACCTATTTTCATCAGACAAGACTAGACCGAAATGAGGCGGTCATGGAAAACACAAAACGCCGTTGGCTTTGGGTGCTGCCTGCGCTGATCGTGGTGGCGCTATTCAATGTCGGAACGGTGAAGACGATGATGAAGGATAAGAATGTGAGCGGTTTGTCTGTTGCGACTTTCGCCGGTGGATGTTTTTGGTGTGTCGAGGCCGGTTTCGAAAAGGTGCCGGGTGTTAAAGAGGCGGTATCCGGTTACACCGGTGGAAGTGAAGAAAACCCGACCTACGAGCAGGTTGCTAGCGGTGCGACGGGCCATGTGGAGGCCGTCCAGGTTTTCTTTGATCCTGATGTGGTTTCTTACGAAGGATTGTTGGCGGCCTTCTGGCGGATGTTTGATCCGACGGATGGAGAAGGGCAGTTTCATGATCGGGGAAGGCAATACCGACCAGCAATTTTTTATCATAGCGACGAACAAAAAAAACTGGCTGAAACTTCGAAGGCGGCTCTAGTAGAATCTGGCCGGTTCGGATCGTCAGTCGCCGTCCCCATCAAGCCTTTCAAAAAGTTCTATAACGCCGAAGACTATCACCAGGACTATGCCGATAAAAATCCATTGCGCTACGGTTTCTATGCATCAGGTTCAGGGCGCACACGCTTCGTTGAAGATGCCTGGGGGAAGGATTTGAAAATCGATTTTACTCAAGTTGGAAAAACGGGGGGAGGATACCGCAGGCCTAGCGACATCAAGTTGAAAGAACGTTTGACCGATCTGCAGTACCAAGTCACCCAGAAAGATGGAACGGAAGCGCCCTTTAACAATGCTTATTGGGATGAAAAGCGTGAGGGGCTTTATGTGGATGTGGTAAGCGGTGAGCCCTTATTCTCTTCCCGCGACAAGTTTGATTCTGGGACGGGATGGCCGAGTTTTACTCAGCCGGTTGTCAAGGATGGTCTGGTTGAGAAAATAGACTTCAAGCTGTTAATGCCAAGGACAGAAGTGCGCAGTCGCTTAGCCGATTCTCATTTAGGACACGTCTTCTCCGATGGCCCTGACCCAACGGGGCTACGCTATTGCATCAATTCTGCGGCCCTTCGTTTTGTGCCTAAAGACAAGATGGCAGAAGAGGGGTATGAAGAGTTTCTTGCATTATTTGAATAGGGCAAAAAGGCTCTAAATATATGCGCCTGAACCGTCGATTGCGGCCAATTCAGAATTGCTCTTTAACAGCTTCCTGAACTCATTAGCCGGAAGCGGTTTAGCAAATAAGAAGCCCTGGACTTCGTGACACCCTTCCATCTGCAGGAACATCCGTTGGGCTTCCGTCTCAACACCCTCGGCAACCATCTGCAGCCCAAGGGCGGTGCCGAGTTCGATGACGGCGCGAATAATGGCTTCGGCTTCCCGGTTCGATCCCAGGTCCTGAATGAAGGCGCGATCCACTTTGATCATGTCGAAAGGAAAACGACGCAGATAGGAAAGACTTGAGTAACCGGTGCCGAAATCGTCCATGGCGAGATGAGCGCCTAAACTCTTGAGTTCCTGCAATAACTCCTCGGCCTGTTGAGGGTTATGCATGACGATGCTTTCGGTTACTTCCAACTCTAGGCTTAGGTTGGCGTTTTTATAGTCTACGAAATGCTGCCGCATGGATTCCATGATCGCGCCGCGTTGAAACTGCCGGGCCGATACGTTGACCGAAATGCGCAAAGGTGTATCTAGAATTTCGGACCATGAACGGGCTTCTTTAAGGGCATTTTTCAACACCCAGTCTCCGATAGGAACGATCAGTCCCGTTTGTTCTGCAATTGGGATAAATTGACTGGGTTGAATTTGCCCTTTTTCAGGATGATTCCAGCGCACGAGAGCCTCAGCCCCAGCAATTTTGCCGGTCGAGAGCGTATAGAGTGGCTGATAAAATAGTTCCAACTGGTCTTTCTCTATGGCGTCGTATAACCCATGCTCAATCTTCAGGCGTTGATGGGCCCGTCGGTCGATATCCTGGGTAAAGAAACGGAAACCGTTCTTGCCACGGGCTTTCACTCGGCACATGGCGTTGTCGGCGTTTTTTAAGAGGGTTTCTGGGGTGTCCCCGTCCTGAGGAAAGACTGAAACACCAATGCTTGAGCGGGCGTAAAGGGTGTTTTCTCCAAAACAAACAGCCTTGGAGAGATCGTCCATAAGTCTTTGCGTAACGTCGGTGATGTGGCCTTCGCTTTCCGGTGAGAAAAGAAGCACGGCGAATTCGTCATCGCCGATCCTGGCAACTGTGTCACCAACTCTTATGCTCTCTTTTAAGCGGTTGGCGATTTCGATCAGGAAGGCGTCGCCTGCGCTATGACCAAGCGAATCGTTGATCATTTTGAAGTCGTCTAGATCGACGTAAAGGACAGCGAGAAGCCGCTCGTCCCGTTCGGCATGGGCCAAGGCTTGATTTAGTAGGTCGATAAAAAGAGAGCGGTTTGGCAGAGCTGTTAGGCTATCGTGCTTGGCCTGATGCTCCAACTCCAACTCATAGTTTCTCTGCGTTGTGATGTCCTGGAGAGTTTCAATTGCACCGGCGACATTTCCGTCCGCATCGCGAAGAAGCCGGGCCGTAAAGGAAAGCCACTTTCCTCCGTTGGGAAAGTGAGGAAAAAAATCTTCCGCTTCCCAGGTTCCGTCTATAACCGGGGAAGGCCTAATCTTATCTTTGTAATATTTGGGAATCTCGTCTGTGCGTTGATCGAGGATAAGATCAGCCATGGTCGGGCGTTTCTCGGCATAAAACGGTTTCCAGGCCTCTGAATTGCCCAGCAGTAATGGTGCAGGGTACCCCGTCACTGTCTCACAGGCATGATTCCAGTGAAGTATTCTATGCTGATTGTCTATCACAAATGTGGGAACGGGCATTCCCTCCAGCACCTGTGTGAGGAGGTCGTGATCCAAGGCACTCGTGAGGGATTCGATGTCCTTCATCGGCAACGTAAAGTCTCAGCTGTTAGTCATTTTATCTTTTCGCCTTTTCGGCTTTTGAAACACATTACACATCGTAAATTGATCGGTAAACAACCGTGTTACTGATTTGTGAAAGTATCTTTGGCCGAGAAACCAAGAGCCCAGGAAAGCTGCGGTTGTTCACAATTATGTGAATTAGGCGATTTGCCCCAATTCTGCCCTGAAACTCACTTTTAATTTCCGGTTGAAGATAAATGTCGATGGAGATTTCCCCCATGCCGCATCGACTCATAATGTATGACGCTCTGATTTCTTTGGAACACGGAAACCTTTTGACCAAAGCTGGTGAAATGGCTTTTGGCATGCACCTCGAAGGCGTTTATGAGGTTTGTCATGTTTTTGAGAGATTGAAGCGTGACGGTTATATTCGTCGATTACCTCCTGAAGCAGGATGGCATCGAGATGTCCAATACTACACAATATCAGAAGCTGGGCTCCAATGCCTGGAGGAGGGGCGCCTTTGGTACCGTTCCCTGCCGATCCGTTATAAAATTTTAGGTCGGCTTGGAATACCTTTCCCGAATTAATTCAAGCGCAAGCGAAAATTGTAGTACACTCTATTTCGAAATTAATAAACCGAGAGTTGATTCTCCTCAGAATGGCCAAAAAGAACACTGGAGAATAGGAATTTCTTGGCATGTTTAAGGATGCCCCTGGAAGGACCAAGGGCGCCAACTATTTGATTGGCGCGAAGCGGATAAAGTTTACCGATAGCCTGTTCTATCGGCAGGTTAAACTCGTCGTTGCGACAGCTTTTGTTATCGGCCTGCTTCTCAGTCTTTTGCAAATTTTCACGGACGTTAACCGTGAAAGAAATGAAATCGACAGTACGGTCAATGAGGTAATTGGGGCGCTGAAGGGACCGGCAACCCAGGCTGCTTATGCACTAAACTCAAACCTTGCTAACCGGGTTCTTGAAGGGTTGTTTGAGTACAAGCCCATATATCGGGCTGAAATCATCAACGATTTCAATGAGCGCCTTGCCTATTTGGAGCGCCCTAAAACCAAAACGGGATACGGCGTACTCACGCATTTGCTGATTGGTGAGACAAAAGATTATGAGGCAAAGCTTTATGTTGAGGGAAGCTCAAAGTATGTAGGAAAAATCAGTGTTTCCGTTGATGGAACGCTTGTTGCGCGAGGGTTTGTTGAACGTTTAGCGCTCGTCTTTTTTTCGGGAGTAGTTCGAAACATCCTATTGAGTTTGGCTGTTGCCGCCATATTCTACTGGATGCTTTCGCGGCCTTTATTGCAGGGCATTACAGACCTCTATGAACAGCCGAAAATGCAAGAGCGCTTCGAGGCTCCGGCTATACACCGAAAAGATGAAATCGGTCTTCTATTCGACGCTTTCAACAACCTGCTCGAGGAGCGAGAAGAAGCCAATCTGGCGCTTAGGGAAAGCAACGAACTTTTCAAAAGCCTAACGGCGGCCATGCCGGACCTGATTTTTTTGGTTGATGAAGAAGGGCGTTTTCATGCTGAGTTCGGTAGTGGCCGTGCGATAGTTCATGACGGAACGGAGGTTCTGTCCGGTCGTACTCTGAGTGATCGTTTTGAAAGCACCGAGGCAGACTTCTTTCTCAACTTCATTCGCCAAACAACCCGAGAAAAGTCTATCCATATTCAGGACTTTAGTGTTCCGGTGAAGGGGCGGGAGACGTGGTATGAAGGACGAGGAATTCCCTTGGGGTTTAAAAAAGACGGAAAAACCCTTGTTTTAGTCGTTGCCAGGGATATTACGGAAAGAAAGGATGCCGAGCGAAAAATTTGGCAAGCAAAAGAAGAGGCTGAATATGCGAATAACGTTAAAACCCAGTTTCTTGCCAATATGAGCCATGAACTCCGCACGCCGCTTAATGCCATCATTGGATTTTCCGACGTTATGCGTCTTGAGCAATTCGGTAAACTTGGGAATGAAAAATATTACGAGTATGCCAGGGATATCAGTCAGTCGGGGCAGCATTTGCTTTCTGTTATTACGGAGATCCTCGATGTTTCCAAAATCGAGGCCGGTCGTCTTGATTTGACTGAAGACGTTGTCGATATGGCCACTCTTGTCGAGACCTGTTTTAAGTTGGTTGAAGCAAGGGCCATTCGCTCGGGGGTTCGCTTGATGAGTGATCTTTCCGGCTCGCTGCCAATGCTCAGAGCCGATGAGTTGCGCATAAAACAGATTCTCCTCAATCTATTGAGTAATTCTGTGAAGTTTACTCCCAATGGCGGGCGAGTGACGGTAGAAGCGTTACTCGATACCGAGGGGCGAATGGTGTTGAAGGTATCTGATACGGGAGTTGGCATTCCCGATAATAAGATCAATACCGTCTTGGAACCTTTCGGTCAGGTTGATGATATTATGACGCGCAATAACGAAGGAACGGGTCTCGGATTGTTTCTGGCGAAATCATTCTCCGAATTACACGGTGCTGAATTCACCTTGGACAGTTCGCTTCATGCCGGTACGACCGTTACGATCCTCTTTCCTTCTGAGAGAGCCGTTTCACGAGACAGGTTGGTTCCCCAAAGCCACTGATGATCCAGTACGATTTTTAAGTGTTCGTTTGGCAAAGACCGTCTAGGATGCAGAAACAAAATGTATCGCACCGATGGGAAAATCGCAGGTGTCCCTAACCGGAAATAAAATCTTGGCGTTTGCCGTCTTGGCTGTGTTCTTAACCGCTTGTGGGCCAAGGCCGCCAACCGACTCCTTTTCGGCTAACTTGGATGCCAACTGCAATCCTCAGGACCCGGTTGATAAGTTGCGTGCTGTGGTGACTGCTAAAAAGTTTTGGTTGGAACAGGAGTATGATTTCAAGTCATTCCTGAAATCAGGGAAAACCAACCTGAAAAACTCGAAAGATTTTTTAGCTGAAGGCGAAGCGAACCGGGAGGCTTATCGGGCCAAGGTCCTCGAAAGAGCGCGGGAGCTTAAGCTTTCAGCGTCCAAGGCCGGAAAAATGATTGCTGAAAACATGGAAATCTATGATCGCCAAGTCCAAAATTTTCGGGACAATATTGTCCGAGAGGAGGCTGAGCTTGCTTGGTCTAATCGCTGTATGGAGCGTATCAAAGTTGAACTGGCGGCTCTCGGCATTTCAAATATCGATCTGGCGCCAAGCCAATCCTCCATTTCCATTCCTTCTCCTGCCGGAATCGTTCCTGGGCGGTAGTTATCGGTTTCCCCGCCGTTTATTCCGACAGCTTTTAGGGGCTTTGGGCCAGTCCAGATAATCTGGTGGCTGCTTGCGCACCCACTTAACGAATTTTGCAATCTCTGGGTCTTTTAGAAGCGCTTCTGGCGTAAAGTGTTCTTGTGCAAGGTCGGCTTCTGTAAAAACTTTATGGATCATCCGGTGGCAGATTTTATGGATGCGCCCCTTTTTCCGTCCGCCTTTTAGTTTCGGCTTCCAGTGATGCTGGTCAGTGCTTGGCCCTTCGATCATGTCTCTTCCACAAAGAGGGCAGGGGCCCAAACTGTCTGATCTGGACTGCATGGTTAGATTGCCAGACTCCCGCCTTGTTCTTTCAGGTGGCACTCCTGCAAGGATGCTGTAAAGCCGTTGACTACCAAGGCCGCCCATTCAAGCTTAGCCGCCGCATTATGATGGCCGCCGTGGTAAGCTTCCTGCGAGAGCGTCTTGATCGCGGCTTCAAGCAATGAAAACGTGTTGGCAAGTGGTTGAGCTTGATCGGCTGAGAATTCAATCCCTCCTGTTTCCTCAAAACCCGTTGCGAGTTCAGATAGTAGTTCTGTATAGGCTTCTTCTTGCCTAGATGTGTCGTGATTAGACAGATTCTCCGCCACATGGCGAATGATTTTGGAGAGAATGAGGGATTCCTGATTTTCGTCCGTCGGTTGTTCCGGCATTGGCAATCCTTGATATGGAGAGGGTAGCAGTTTTATCGATAGTGGATTGCAAGGGGGGGTGTAAACGTCAAAAGGTTTGCTTATGTTTTAAAGCTCTGAGGGTATGGCAATCAGGAAACCGGACATGAAGGCTGTTGTCGAAGCTATTTTTATTGCACCGGAAGGCGGTGCGGATATGCATCCGTTGTCCGAAGTTGTTGCTGTCCCAGGGGGACTTAAAGGAGACCGGTACGCATTAGGAAGCGGCTATTGGAGTGGAGGCGACGCCTGTGAAGTAACCATTATCGCTGCTGAAGACCTGGACTTTATTGAACGGGAAACTGGTATTGACATGTTTGGAGGATTGCACCGCCGCAACCTGGTGGTGCGAGGGCAAAAAATGGATCGTCTGGTTGGGCGTCTTTTCCGCTTGGGAGGCGCCGTCTTGGTTTTCGATTGTTTGCGACCTCCCTGCGCTTATATTCGCGAGCTTACTGGCGAAAAAGGAATCACCCGGGCGCTGGCCGGGAAGGGGGGAATCGGGGTGAGGGTCATCGAAGGCGGCCCGATTCGCTGTGGCGATTCGCTTGAAATTCTCGGAAGATCGGAATTTGAGCGCTTAAGAGAAGCCGGATTATTGGGTGTTTAGCCTTATTTTTCGGCAGGAAACCTCCTGTTTCGCGCCAACCTTGCATATTTAAACAATTGTTAGCGTTTCCTGGCTAGCACTATACGATATATAGTGCGATCTACTATATGTGGGTGCGCATAAGCGTCCGAACAGGGGGTTAAGTTTTCAGAACGGACCGGAGGCTTCGTTCGATTTGGGAAGGAATGGACGGCGTGGTTAAGGGTATTTCCCGTTTTGCTATCATTGTTGCGGCAAGTGTCGGATTAAGCGGCTGTGCGGCAGTCAACGACGGCAGCGTTTTTGACGGCGGTTTTTGGTCGCAAAGCCCGATAATGGGGCGCGCAGATTCCGCCAATCTCGGCGTGGCCGAACTGTCGAAAGGAAACTACCCGCTTGCTGAAGCTCATTTCAATAAAGCCCTGAAGCGCAATCCGCAGGACCCATATGCCTTACTCGGGCTCGGGATTGTCTACCAAAATACGGGACGTCCAACTCAGGCTCGGGCGGCTTATGAATCTGTGGTTGCGGTGCGGCCGCCGGATTCTATGCAGATGATCGTGATGAACAAGATTGACCCGCGCAGCATACGTGAAATTGCAAGTGTCAATCTGGCTTTGCTCGATAGCGGTGATCTAACGGCTCAGATGGCTTCGGGTGAATCTGCACCTATGACTTCCCGGCCCAAACCAGTTGTGAGTAATCCGCTAAGGCCTTCCCAACCAACCGCCTCTTCCATGATGCCGCAAAATAACATGGCGCAGGCGTCCGGACCGATGGCTTCGGCATATACGCCAGGGGAACGGAATATCGTCAACCGGTTTGAGGCGCTTCGGGCGTTGCTCGACCAGGATTTGATTACACCTGAGGAATACAATGTGCGGCGTGCGCGAAATATTGGGGCGCTGCTTCCTTTGACGCAAAAGAGGGCTGCTGCGGGACTTGATCGTCCATTGCCGCCGACAGAGCAAATTGTGGCTCGACTTCGCGCGATCAAGAGAGCGTTGGAAATGAGGGCGATCACTATCACCCAGCATTCGGCCGAACGAAATATGATTCTCGACGCTCTAATGCCGTCCAACCCAACGGTACTAGCGTCTCCAAAGGGGCGTCCCGAGGGCTTGATGGCGGCAGCTGATTCGGTTCGTCGGCTGGAAAGTATGAGGGCGTCTGGCCTGATCAATTCAGAAGAATACGCCAAGGAGCGTGCTGCCATTGAGCAGGGGTTACAGCCTGTCACGCCGAAATCCAGTGCGATGGCAGCACCTAATTCAGGGGCAATGACCAAACCGACCGCACTTTCCGCTGGGGGGGGGATGGCCGGAGGAGTAGGCGTCCATTTGGCCTCGTTTAAGTCCCGCGCTAATGCCAATAAAGGCTGGGCCCAGTTGCAGCGAGCTCATCGCTCATTACTCAGTGGTTTGAAGCCAACAATCAAGCGGGTCAATCTGGGGCGGCGCAAGGGGACGTTTTACCGTCTCATTGCAGGCCCCGTTGCTAGTCAGGGAGCTGCCAGCACCCTTTGCCGCCGCCTGAAAGCCCGACGGCAGTTTTGCAAACCGACTGAACTCTAAACTCTCTCTTTTAGCGTGATAGTGTGCGTGGTTGCGCGGTTCCTGCGGTCGGCATTTGCCCCGGCACCTGCGGGGGGCGCTCAGGTGACGCCGTGACGACGATATCGCTCCCTTTGCCTCTCGTGCCGTGAATTTGCACGGTTGCAATCCGTCCCAAACGTGAGAATGTTAAGACGCTGTTGATGGCGCGCACGGCAGTCAGTTCGTGCCAGCCGAGGCCGGGCATTTCATCTTTGAAAAAATCAAACATGGTTGAAGAATCATGTGGCGATTGCATCACCAGGCGTCCGACCCAAGCATCCTGGGGGCCGAGGACGATAGTTCGCTCCACATCCATGGTGAAATCCTTGGGGATGGGAAGGTCGTTGAATTGGGCTGTGAGCTGACGATAAACCGTCTGTTGCTCGGCCTGAGGCGTTTTCGCGCCATTTGCGCCGGTCATGGTAGAGGAGCCGTCGAGTTGCATCTCGGCGCATCCAAAAGAAACCCCACAGGTTAAGGCGAGTGCGGCCAGTGTCGTCGTTTTCAGCCGTGCCATTTTTCCCCTCTCAATGCATTCAGCCATTCCAGATCCGATGATCTGCCCCGCGTCCATCCGAATCTTCGATCACAAGTTATGTCGTTTCAAGTGGCGAGTCTGGACAAACGCTGAAAAAAACCTATATCATCCTCACGGCTGATGAGCCAATCCTAAAGCGCTGACGGAATGACTTGGGAAGAGTTTCTCGTCCCTAACCCAAGGGTTTCTGCCCTTTGCGCCAAAGGTTGGCGAGGCGAACCAAAAAAAAGTGACAGGCATGTGAATTTTGGGTTTGACAGTGGGGCCGGTTCCGACTAGAAACCGCTCTCACCGCAGCGACCCACAGCCTGAGGTTTTGGGACGTCGGCGGTCTTTTGCCCTTATCGGGCAAAATTGCTCTTTGACATTGTTGATTTTATGAAGGGATGCGCAGGCGGCGGGAGTTCTGTTTTATTGGCGGAGTTTCTGTATTATTGAAGTATCGTCTGTGCATCGCGTGGTCTGATTTTTTCTGGGATT
>Ga0209475_10001273_pt1 | contig 33200 bp, 30 predicted proteins | sample tdDd471_FD_187128 | JGI IMG/M metagenome (GOLD analysis project Ga0209475, IMG submission 187128) | Marine sediment microbial communities from the Atlantic coast under amendment with organic carbon and nitrate - tdDd47.1 (SPAdes)... | ecosystem: Environmental > Aquatic > Marine > Coastal >... | reverse complement strand
GACGCCCTTCTTTTCGTTTTCCCCCGAACCGTCTTTCCGTCATGACGGACCTATATCATTTTTTTCAATCGGCGCTGAACGGTGGCTCGGGCGGTGACGCGGGCGATGAGCGCCGTAATCACCGGCAAAATAGCCAGAACGGTCCATTCGAAGAGACCCAACGCCAAATCGGGCAGCAATGTGCTTTCCAGCCGTCCGGCCAGATATCCGATGACGAAAAGAGTCGGAACGGCGAACCCGACGCCGATGACGCCGCCTTTGAGGCCCAGGATCATAGCATGATGGCCGAACTGACGGCCGACGTAGCTGTCGTGTGCGCCGATCAAATGAAGCGTTTCGATGATCGGATGGTGAAGCGCCAAACCCGCCCGGGTGGTGAAGACCAACGTGCCGACGGTGGCGAAACCGATCAACCCCAAAACCGAGGCCGCCAGCATTTGGATCGATTGGACCAGTTGGATCAACCGTTGCAGCCATACGCTGTGGTCGTCGACCGAAACTCCCGGGGTGATTTTTTCAAGATCGCGGGTCAACTGGGGCAGGTCGATCGCCGAAGCGGCGGCCAATTCCACGTCGATCAGCATGGGCAGCGGCAGGTTGCCGATGGTATCCGATTTACCCAGCCAAGGCTCCAACAGGTTCATCACCTCGCTCAAAGGAACCGCCCGGGCCTGGGCGACGCCATGGGTCCGGTTCAGCAGATTGAGGGCGTTGGCTAGAATTTCCTGGTCTTTTTCCTCGTCCTCGCCCGGTGGAATTTGAACCGTCAGGGTGTGACTGACACCGGCTTCCCAGTCGCTGGAAACCCGGTCGAGCACCATGACCCCCGCGACGGCCAGGGCGGCGAGGTAGACCATAAAAGCGATCAGCCACGGCAGGAAACGGGTTGCCGGGTCTTTATTTAACGGGAGGTCGGAACGCCTGTTGAGCATCTCAGGCTTGCCCTCCGCGGGGTTGGGGCTGTCCGGCGCGCGGCCGGGCCAGCGGGTCGAACACCGGTGCGCCGCCGGTCATCTTTCCGTCGGTCAAGGTTAGGATCGGATGCCCCAGGCGTTCGATCAAGGCGTGGGAGTGGGTGGCGATGACCACCGTCGTTCCCAGCTTGTTGAGTTCCTCGAATAGGTGGAGCAGGCGAAAGGCCATGCCGTCGTCGACGTTGCCGGTCGGTTCGTCGGCGAGCAGGAGTTTGGGCTGGGTAATCACCGCCCGGGCGATGGCGACCCTTTGCTGCTGACCGCCCGATAGGGTCGGCGGGCGGGCGTCCATGTGGTTTTTTAGGCCCACCCAGGCCAACAATTCCTCTGTGTGCTTGCGTACGTCGCTTTCCGGCGTGTTGGCGACGCGCAGCGGAAGGGCGACATTGTCGAAGGCGCTCAGGTGGTCGAGCAGCCTGAAATCCTGGAACACGACGCCGATTTCGCGGCGGACCAAGGGCAGTTTGTCGCGCGCCGTCGTCGCGATGTCCTGGCCGAACAACGTGATGAGGCCGCGTGACGGTCTCTGAGCCAGATACATCAGCCGTAGCAAGGAGGATTTGCCCGCGCCGCTGGGGCCGGTGAGGAAGTGAAACGAGCCGCCGCGCAACTGAAAGGAAATATCGCGCAGCACTTCCGGTCCGACGCCGTAGCGCAGGCCCACGTTTTCGAATCGCACGACGATTTCCTGTTTTTCGGCCAATGAACTCAATGCTCCCCTGTGATCTTCCCTTTTGTGCGGGATTCGTCGATAGCGGGCAACCGCGCAGTTTTCAAGGCAAAGATGGCATGGCGGACCCAACAGGTCCAGCTTGCAGAAGACGAATACCTCCAAGTGCTTGCGCCGCTTCCTTCAAACATCTATAAGTGTTTAAAAGCCATAACTTATTTCGTCTGCAATGATTATCTCCTGTCCTGTCTGCGGTTCACAGTACAACATGGAAGCATCCCAGCTGGGCGCTGAGGGTAGGAGTGTGCGTTGCAGTACCTGTGGGCATAAATGGAAAGCGACGAGCGCTCAATTGCGTCAACCGCCTCCCCCACCGCCCCCGCAGCCGATGATGCATCCGGCTCCCCAACAGTATTACGCGCAGCCGCAACAGCCTCAGGCCCAATACGCGCCGCCGCCACCTCCTCCGCCACCGCCGCCTCCTCCTCCTCCTCCGCCGCCGGAGCCGGAACCCGAGCCCGTTTACGAGCCGGAACCGGAACCCGAAATGGACGAGGAAATGGACGTTCCGGTCGCCAACGATATCGACGCCATGTTCGGCGAAGACGATGACGAGATGGATTTGGACGCCATGGATATGGATGGCGGCGATATGGATATGGCCGAGCCCGAAGACGACGACGTGCCTTCGGCCGAAGAAATCGAATCCATGTTCGAGGGCGACGAAGAGCCCGAGCCCATGCAGTCCTTAATGGGGGCCGATGAAGACGACGCGCCGGACTACGACGACCCGGACGACATTCCCGATGAAATTCCCGAGGTTTTCACCTCGCCGCTGTCAAGGCGGAAACAGGAAAAAAGCGGTGGCGGCTTCGTTAAATTTCTGATGGTGTCGCTTTTGCTGATCGGCGGTTTGGTCGCCGGGATTTATTTCGGTAGAGACTACATCGTCGAATTTTATCCGGACGCCGAAGAGTATTACGCCATGGCCGGTCTAGGCGGGGATGCGCCGGGGGCGGGCCTGGATATCCGGAATGTCCGTTCCGATCGCTCCGATGCCGGTGGCAAGGATATTCTGGCGGTTTGGGGCAGCATTATCAACGTGACCGATCAGGACCGGGCGGTTCCGCAAATCCGTGTTTCGCTCTACGATGCGCGGAACGAGGAAGTCCAATACATGATGATCAAACCGGCCAAGGCCACGCTGGGTCCGTCGGAGAACATCGGCTTCAAAGCGGAAATCGAAGATCCGGTTCCGACGGCGCGGCGTCTGGAAGTCACTTTCAGCGATGTGCCGATGATGGACGAGATGTCCAAGGACGGCGACGGTAAATCGGCCCCGGAAGGCGAAAAGAAGTAACCCCACGGCGACGAGCCGTTTCGGGGCCATCCTCCTATATTAAACTTGTTGCGAGGTACCCCCTCCGGCTCCCCCTAATAGGGGGAGGGGAATGGTATGCGCAATTGGTTCCTCCCCTTGTCGGAGAGGTTAGGTGGGGTACAACGTTTTTCGTTTAATACATCTTCAACAGGCGTTCGATGTAGTCGCGTTCCATCTCGCGGCGGGTCGGGTCGTTGAGACGGCGGCGTAATTCCTCCAAAATTTCACCGGCCCGGTCGAGGTCCGGAATGCCGGGGATTTTTGGGCCGTCTCCGGTGATCGGCGCTCCGCGGCCGGGGCGGGAGCGTCCGAACGGATCGGAACCGGTGCCGTTTTCGCCGGGTTTGGCAAACGTCTGGAGGCCCTTTTTGCTCAATGCTTCTCCCAGCGATTTGGTTGCCTCGCGGCGTGCTTGGCGTAATTGGTCCAGGGCGCCGGATTGAAACTGCCGGGCCAAATCCAGGCGGCGGAATTGCAGGGCGTTGCCCGCGCCTTCCATGAATTTCTCCGCTTCGGCCAGGGGCGCCGACGGTTTGCCGGTAAAACCTTCCAAGCGTTTCATCAGGTTCTGCAAGTCACCTTGCAGCGCCTTTTGTTCTGCCGAGCCGTCGTCTTTAGGCCAGGGAGCGTCGGAGGGAGCGTTTAAGCGTTCAAAGGTGTCGTCGAGGCGATTCCGTTGCCGCTGTTCGATGCCGTCGAGCTGCTCGATGATTTCCTTGCTTTCGGCCAAGGCTTCGTCAAGACCGTCGGAAGGTTGCTGCGCCGCCAACGACTCAAGCATTTGTTTGAGTTGGTCGAGCAGGGCCTGGGCCCCGGCGATATCGCCCAGGCGCATCAATCGGCGGGCCTCCTCAAGCATCTCGTTCAATTGATCCCGTCCGACCGCTTCCAAGCCTTCAGGCAAGGACAGGTCCGGCATGTTCTCCGGCGTTATGCCCTGGCTCATCCGGTCGAGGAATTGCCGCATGGCGTCGGCCATTTGATCCATCAGCCGTTCAAGGGTTTCTTGATCCGCCCCGCGTTCCAAGGCTTGGCGAAGGGCTTCTTGGCTCTCCGTTAATTCGCGTTGCGCCAGGACGGCGCTCCCTTTGTCAAGACGAAGCGCCAGATCCCACAAGAGCGAACGCACCGATTCTATCGCCGCTTTGTTTGTGTTGTAGATCAACCGGCTTTCGGCGACGCTCAACCCCAAAACGACGATTGTGTCATGGCCGAATTTTTCAGGATGGCTGGCGATAATCCCCAAATCCGACGCGACGTCGAGGCGGACCGGTCCGGCATTAACCAGGCGTTTGCGGGCTTCGGCGAGGCGGCGCGCGATGGGATGTTGAAAGTGGCGTTCGGGCAGTGTGAAACGATGCTTGGCGCTCTGTCCTACCTGAGCGGCATTATCAACGGCGGTGAGGACCATTTCGACCTCGCTTCCCGCCCAGGGATGGTCGGTCAGGTCTTTACGGTAACGGACCACCGAGCCGTGACGTCCGGGGCGCGGAAGCGAGAGCGCTAACGGCTCTTCCTGGTTTTGTTCGGCCAATCGGAGGGCGAGGGAAACTTCCTTGAGGCCGAAATCGTCGTCGGCGTGATAGAAAAGGACCGTTTCCTGAGTGTCGGGGTTTACCTGAGGCGGTTGGGCCAGCTCAACGCGGGGTGGATGGTCGGGAATGACGTTCAGGGGCCAGGTTTGCAAAACGCTTTCTCCCGACCGAAGGACCAGTTCCTCGCCATCGGTGATCGTGCCTTCCCCATTGAAGGCGGTGCCGCCGATGTTCGCCAGAGAAAGAAACGTTCCGCCGATGGAGGCCGCCGCGATACCGGTAACCCCGGTGACATGGAGCTTGATGTGGCTGCCCTGGGGGACGGCCGGTGGGGCGATTGGGTCCGGAGGGTGGTCGAGCGATAAAAAGACCGGTGGATATCCCGTGTAGTCGGGGGGCGTGATCCAGGCTTCGACCGTCAGGTCCTGGCTGCCGGTTAAGGCAAACCAATCCGGAATCAAAGCCCTGTTTACCCGTTCCAAAGGATCGTTCGAGCCGGCGATTGCCGCGACAAAAAGGACCAGCAGGACGGCAAAGCGGATTGCATTGGGGTCTTGCGATGGAACCGGGCTTTTGGGGCGTTCCGGTTTTAGCTCCTGTAAGCTCTTTGCCGCTTGAAGAAGGTGGCGCAACCAAAGGTCCGCGTTGCCCCCCGCAAGGGCGGGCTTGTCGGCTAAGGCCGACAGAGGCCGGTGCTTGAGGCCGGAGTTTTTTTCAAGCCGCCGGATTGCGTCCCTTTCGCTTGGAAAACGATAGTTTTTGAGAGGCGAGAGGGTGGTGAGAAAGCCGATGACGAACAGACATAGAATGGCGAAATGCAAGCCAGGGCCGAGCCTTGGCAACTGATCGGAAAGGGAGAGCGCGAGAAACGCTCCGGCAACCAGGGTGGCTTTCCAGGCAAGCCCCCAGAAACGCTCCCAGGCGATGGCCGCCCGGGTTTGTGCGATGAGAGAGGCAATGCGGAAAGCGTTTACCCCATGGGCTAACCGTCCTTTTCGTCCATCCATTCCGGAATCCGGTCGAGCGCCATCAGGTCTTCAACTTCCATCCTTGGGCGAACCAGGGCGAAAGCGTTGCCGTTGACCATCACCTCCGGGACCAGCGGGCGGGTGTTGTAGGTCGATGCCATGACGGCGCCGTAAGCGCCCGCCGTCCGAAAGGCGACGAGGTCGCCCGACGTGAGATGCGGCAGATTGACCTGTTTGGCGAACGTGTCGCCGGTTTCACAGACCGGCCCGACCACGTCGACCGGTTCGTTGGGGGCGTCGGCCCCGGTGTTTTGAACCACCGGAACGATGTCGTGCGAGGCGTCGTAAAGCGAGGGACGCATCAGATCGTTCATCGCCGCGTCCAGAATGACGAAGTTCCGCGTTTCGCCTTGTTTGACGTAGACCACTTTGGAAACAAGCAATCCGGCGTTTCCGGCAATCATTCGGCCCGGCTCGAAAATCAAATGAATATCGAGGCCGTCGAGCGCTTTTTTGACGGTTGCCGCGTAGTCGGTCGGGGGAGGCGTGGTGGAATTGTCGTAGGGAATGCCCAAACCGCCGCCCAAATCCAACGTTTCCACGGCGTGCCCATCGGCCCGCAGCTCTTCGATCAATCCACGCATCCGGGTGAAAGCGGTGCCGAACGGCTCAAGGTCGGTCAATTGCGAGCCGATATGCACGGCGACGCCACGCAGTTCGATCCCCGGCAGTTTGGCCGCCTTGGCGTAGACTTCGCGAATACGGGTCCAGTCGATGCCGAATTTGTTTTCGCTTTTGCCCGTGGCGATTTTGGCGTGGGTCTTGGCGTCGACGTGCGGATTGGTTCGGATGGCGACCGGCGCTTTTTTATCCATCGAAACGGCGACGCGGCTGAGCGCTTCCAACTCGGGTTCTGACTCGACATTGATCTGCATAACCCCGGCGTCGAGCGCCTGGCGTAGATCGTCTTCGGTTTTGCCGACGCCCGAATAGACGATTTTTCCGGCTGGGATGTTTGCCGCCAGCGCCCGGCGCATTTCGCCGATGGAAACCACGTCCGCACCCGCGCCGAGGAGCGCCAAAGTGCGGATGACCGCTTGGTTGGAGTTGGCCTTGACCGCGTAGCAAACCGTATGGGGAAGACCGTCGAAGGCCTCGTCGAAGACCTTGTAGTGACGGGTCAGGGTCGCCGTCGAATAGCAATAAAAGGGCGTGCCGACCGCTTCGGCGATCCGGGCCAGGGGAACGTCCTCGGCGCAGAGGGTTCCGTCGATGTAATTAAAATGATCCATGATTTACTTCGATGAATATGGGTAGGTCGACTGCTTAGGGCGAGGATAATTGGAGTACGCCCGGTACGGCCCATCCTGGGAGCGGGTGGTTGATCCCGTCGTTTCATAACGCGGCGGCTGGCTTTGGTCGGGCGCGCCGTGCGTTTCTTCCGCCGGATAGGGGCGCGGATAGGCCGGGTCCTGGTCCGGTGCGGGGGCCAGCGCGCCTTTGCGGCCGCAGCCGCTTAAGGCCAGCGTCAGGACGGCGACCATGCCGACGGTCATCGCGAGGGAGCGTTTCGTCATGATAAAAACCTCTTGCGTGCCTCTTTCGCCGCTGTTCGCACATTGGCCGGCGCCGTGCCGCCGAAACTGGTGCGGCTGCCCGCCGACGCCTCGACGCTTAAGACGGAATACACATCGTCGGTAATCGCCGGTTCGACGGATTGCATGTCGGCCAAGGTGAGTTCGTGCAATTGACAGCCCTTGTCTTCGGCCATTTTGACCAGCGCGCCGGTGACGTGATGGGCGTCGCGGAACGGCATGTTCAGGACCCGGACCAGCCAATCGGCGATGTCGGTGGCGGTCGAGAAGCCGTGTCCGGCGGCCTTTTTCAAGGTCTCAACGTTGACGGTGACCTCGCTCATCATGCCGGTCATGGCGGCGATGCACAGGCTCAGCGTGTCGGCGGCTTCAAACACCGGCTCCTTGTCGTCCTGCATGTCTTTGGAATAGGCCAACGGCAATCCCTTCATCACGACCAGCAAAGCGTTAAGGTTGCCGATCACCCGGCCCGCCTTGGCGCGCACCAGTTCGGCCGCGTCGGGATTGCGTTTTTGCGGCATGATCGACGAGCCGGTCGAAAACGAGTCGGACAGCCGGATAAAGCCGAACTGGGCCGAGCACCAGATGACGATTTCTTCCGCCATCCGCGACAGATGAGTTGAGGCGATGGCTGCCGTGCTCAAAAACTCAAGCGCAAAGTCGCGGTCGGAAACGGCGTCGAGCGAGTTGCGGGTCGGGCCGTCGAAGCCGAGTTCCCTGGCGGTCATGTTCCGGTCGATGGGGAAGGAGGTTCCCGCCAGGGCCGCCGAGCCCAAGGGGCATTCGTTGAGCCGCGCCCGCGCGTCTTGTACCCGCCCCCTGTCGCGGCCGAACATTTCCACATAGGCCAGCATGTGATGGCCGAAGGTCACCGGTTGGGCGGTCTGTAGGTGGGTAAAGCCGGGCATGACCGTTTCGGCATGGGTTTCCGCCAAGCCGATCAGGACGTCTTGCAACCCTTTCAGTCCTTCGTCTAACTGGTCGAGCGTGTCGCGGACCCAGAGCTTGAAATCGGTCGCCACCTGGTCGTTGCGCGAGCGGGCCGTATGCAGTCGTCCGGCGGCGTCGCCGATCAATTCTTTCAAGCGCGATTCCACGTTCATGTGGATGTCTTCGAGCGCGGTCTTGAAAACGAAGCGGCCGCTCTCAATTTCTTCCAGTATGGCATCCAACCCTTGGTGGATGGCTTTTACGTCGTCGCCGGAAAGGATGCCGGCGGCGGCCAACATGGTGGCGTGCGCCTTGGAACCTGCTATATCCTGGGCGTAGAAACGTTGGTCGAAATCGATGGAGGCGTTGATTTTTTCCATGATTGCCGAGGGGCCTTCGGCAAACCGGCCGCCCCACATGGCGCTTGTGTTGGATGCCTTTTTTGGTGTTTGTTCCGTCATGGTGTATTTCGACCGATTGATAAATTTAATAAGACTGCAAAGGGTTTAATGTGAAACGGACGCGTCTTCGTAAGGTTTTAGGAATTATCGCCGTTTCGGTGATTGTCGCCATATCCGCGCCACATGCAAGCGCTGAAACGGTCGATATCGCCGCCGCGGACTCCGATTTTACGGCCAAGTACCATCCCTTGCACCCCCCGAAACCCGTTCCACTCACTCCTTTCTTTGAAAACGGGGACATAGAACGGACCATCGCCGATTACAAGGGAAAGGTGGTGGTGATGAACTTCTGGGCCAAATGGTGCGCGCCCTGTCTGCGTGAAATGCCGTCGCTGGACCGGCTGCAGGCTAAAATGAAAGATCAGGGCGTTGAGGTTCTGGCGCTTTCCCTGGACCGCAAGGGGGCGGAGGATGTGGTTCCCTATTTTAAAACGGCGATTATCAAAAATCTCGCCGTGTTGATCGACAAGGGACGCAAGGTCGCCCGCTCTCTCGGCGTGAAGGGGCTGCCCACAACGGTGATTATCGACAAGCAAGGGCGCGAAGTCGGGCGGCTCGAAGGACCCGCGGAATGGGACTCCAATGAAGTGATTAGTCTGCTTAAAACCCATTTGGAAATGGAGCCGAAAGCGGCGCAGAACTGATATGTGGGCCGTGCCGAGAAGCATCCCCACCGGCTCCCCCTAAAAGGGGAGGAAAAATAAAGGAAAATCTCATTCCTCCCCTCTTAGGGGAGGTTAGGTGGGGTACAGGGCAGACTTTCGGTGCGCCGGTTCTGTTTAAAACGGTCCGACCCTAGCCGCAAACCGTCGTCGCAGGCTTTGCCTGCTCGGGGTTTGCTAATCGAATAGCGCGTCGATGTCGTCCTGCGAGATGCCTTCGTTCTTGAGTTGCGGGCCGTTGAGCAGGGCCTTGTCGTCGTCCAGGTCTTGTTTGAACTGAGCCTTGGGGGCGATTTCCGTCAATGTGTCGACGCCCCAAATTTCGATCATCGAGTTGATCCGCTCTTCGACGAACTTCAACGTATTGACGACCTTGGTGATCCGTTGGCCGGTGAGGTCTTGGAAGTTGCTGGCCTCGAAAATCGAAATGACGTGTTCGCCGATCTCGTCGACCAGTTGCCGGTCTTCCTGATCCACATGGACGCTGAGCCGTTGGGCGAGGTCGTCGATTTTTTCCGTGGCTTCCAAAATGGCGTGGGTGGCGTTTTCCGTCGCTTCGACCACTGCATCCAACTGGTCGCTGACGATCACCAAATGGTCGTGTTCGCTGTTGGCCGGGCGCAGCGAAACGATTTCCGCCTTGGTTTCCTGGATGTTCCGGGCCATGGCGTTCAGTTCCGTCTGAAGCTTCTCGACTTCTTCGGGTGACGGTCCGGCGGACTGATGATGAACCGCTTTTTCGACCACTTCTTCGGTGATTTCCGGCGCCGCTTCGCTGAACGCGGCTTTGACCAGGGTTTTCAAATCGCCGCGCAGCCCTTCAATGGCCGTGATGATGTCGCCGTTGCTGATGCCCGAGCGGTCTACCATGCGGCCGACAGGTGCGCTGGCCTCTCCCCCCATTGCTTTTTGCTGCAGCCTCACTTCCGCAGTGAAGGGCTTACGTGTGCTTTGCACCATTTGTCAGGACTCCTCAAACAGGGTCGAGCGCTTTCTTTGTGTGCGGCTTTCCGGCCCACCCTTGCCGCGCGCGCGATCATTGCTTGCGAGGAAGTCTAGCGACTCCAAAGCACATCGTAAACCTGTGTTTACGCTAAGCTAAGCAAAGGGTCCTTATCGCTCATTTCGAGCTGTGGCAACCCACGAATGGACATCTCTTCTTCGTGTGTTAGCGTTACGCCGTCAACGTAGCTCTTGTAGCCGAGATCGGTGCCGAGAATGTGTTTGGTCAGCCATTCTTTTAAAAAAACAAGCGTTTCCATGGCGATGGTCGATGCACCTTCCGCCATAAACCTTTGGTGAATGTCGACGACCTGCCGCTTGAGCTTGCGGTGCTGTTCCATGTGCCGGTCCAGGTGGGGGTAGTCGGTTTTCTTCAACAGCAGTTCTTCACGGGCGAAATGGGTGTGGGTGTATTCGGTCAGAACCGTTAAGACGCTTGCCACCACGTCGTAATCCTGTTCGGCTTCGACGGCGTCGTGAAGTTGATTGATAAGGGAAACCAGCAGCTGATGATCTTCATCGATCATCGCCACGCCGGTGGCGAATTCGTCACGCCATTCAAAAAGGGCCATGGGCTTGCGTCCTGAGCAAAGTCTGTTTCTCTGTCTGCGTTTCTCGTGCGCCGTATTTTTACGGCTGCAAATTACGCATCGACTCCCCGGCTTATGTGCCGGTGTGCGCCGAGCGGCGTTAATTTCTTATGGCGGCCATTAGACACGTAGTTTTTGAATCATTCAAGAATAAACCCTGCAAGAGGGTGTGCGCCTACAAAGGGCGGGTTGCTTCCTCAAGCCATTGCGTCGTTTGAGCGTCGAGATAGGGGCTGAGCGTTGCCATGACGGTGACGTGGTAGGCATCGACCCACCGGCGCTCTTCGTCGTTGAGCAGTTTCACGTCGATCAGCCGCCGGTCGAACGGAGCGAGAGTCAGAGGGGCGAAAGCCAACATGGGACGGCCGTTTGTTTCCGGAACTTCGGTGACCATGACCAGGTTTTCCAAACGGATGCCGTAGGCGCCTTCCTTGTAGTATCCCGGTTCGTTCGATAGGACCATACCGGGGCGCAAAGCAACCCTGTTGGGCATCTTCGAAATCCGTTGCGGCCCTTCGTGGACGCTGAGGTAACTGCCGACGCCGTGTCCGGTGCCGTGATCGTAGTCGAGCCCCGCATCCCACAAGGGTTTGCGCGCCAGGGCGTCCAACTGGGTGCCGCTGGTCCCCGGTGGAAAGCGGCAGGAGGCGAGGGCGATGTGCCCTTTGAGAACCCGTGTGAAACGGTCTTTCATTTCGTCGCTTGGATTGCCGATGGCGACCGTGCGGGTGACGTCGGTGGTTCCGTCCGGGTACTGGGCTCCGGAATCGACGAGGTAGAGCGACCCTTCCTCGAACCGCTTGTCGGTTTCCGTGGTGACGCTGTAGTGAACGATGGCGCCGTTCGGGCCGAAGCCGGAAATGGTCGGAAAACTAAGGCCGCGAAAGAGTTCGTGCTCGGCGCGATAGGCTTCCAATTTGTCGGCGGCGGCGATTTCCGTGAGGGATGAAACGTCTTCCTGCCGGTCCAGCCAGGCGAGAAAACGAACCAGCGCCACGCCGTCGCGTTCGTGGGCGGCGCGCATGCCGGCCCGTTCAATTTCGTTTTTGCAGGCTTTGGGTTCGGCGCAGGGGTCGTCGCCAAAAGACAGATTGGCTCCTGCCGCTTTAAATCTTTCGAGGATCCAGACGGCGGTGCCGTTGCGGACCACCCGGACCGTTTTGCCGGCCAGGGCGTCGAGCGCCGCGCCGAGCGTTTCCGGGGACTTAAGCGAGACATCCCCGCCGAGGTGCTCCCGTAAGTTTGGCGCAATTTTTTCTTCACCGATAAACAGGTCGGTCCGGCCGTCCGAATAAAGCACCGAAAACAGCAGTGGGATCGGTGTGTAAGGCACGTCGCCGCCCCTGATGTTCAACAGCCAGGCCGTTGAATCCGGGGCGGTCAACATCACCGCATCCAAGCCTTCGCGCTGCATGACCGCACAGATGTCTTGCCGTTTCCGATCCGACGAACGCCCCGTGTAAGCCGTTTCGTGGGGAACGACCATGGCATTGGGCGGCGAGGGCTGGTCGGCCCAAACCGCATCGACGGGATTGGCAGGGCACGGGACCAGCAGCGCACCGGTTTTTCCGCAGACGTTTTCCAGGCGCGCGACGTCGAAGGCCGTATGGAGCCAGGGGTCGTATCCGAGCCGTGCGTCTTTTGTCAAAGCGTCTTCCAGCCAAGCGCCTGGAGGCCAGATGCCGGAGGCTTCCGTGGTCAGGTGGCCGCGCTCGAACAATTGACCGTCCACCTGGTCTTTCGCCTGCAAGGTGTAGCGTCCATCGACGAAAAGGACGGCGCGGTTCTTCAGGACGACGGCGAGGCCCGCCGAGCCGGTGAACCCGGTGAGCCAAGGCAGCCGGCGGTCACGCTCGGGAATGTACTCGCCTTGGAAAGCGTCGGTCATGGGAACGACGAAGCCGTCCAACTCCAATTCCTCAAGATGAAATCTTAGGGCGCTGAGACGGTCGGCGTGCGGGGCGTTTGTTGCGTTGCTCATAACTGAAAGGTAGGGCGCTAAACGGTTGTTGCAAAGGGGGAATTTTTGGAGGTATGCGCCAAATGCAATGCTGCAGCGCAATAAAGCCGTTTTTCTGCCCATGGTAATACCAGTACAAAAGGGTCAGCAATGATGACTGATTTGCCGGCTCCCCCCGGATGACCCAGAGGGCAATCGACTTAATCTGAATCGTTTTGCAATCCCGATTAAGTCGTGAATCGCCCTCTAACCTATTGAAAATGAGCAGATTCACGCATTCATATTTCACCACGCAGTGGTTCCATACGAATACGATCTGCTCTAGGAGAAAAACAATGACGATGGAAAAAGGTTTAGCTTCCCGGCCCGCCTCTCTTTCAGCCTCCGACATGGAGGCGATCATGCGCGCAGCGCACAAAGAACGCGCCCTGGTTTTCAGCGGTCTCGTATCGCGCGCCTTGAAAGCGCTTGGCCGTTTTTTTCTCGGCGCCGAGCACAGCTTGCTGTCCCTCGAAGGCCCAAAATGGCCCGATGAAATTCCTTTTCACGACCCCAGCGCCCTTGGCGTCACAGAGTGCATCCCAAGTAAAGCCGATAACAAGGCCTTCTTCGACGATGCGAATCCGGTTCTCCCGTTTGCCGCGCTAAATGCGGGGATGGTTGCCGCCCAAACTCCCGAGAGTAAAATCGCCGCCTAAAAAGCCTTGGGTTGAGGCGGCTGCAACCTTTTCGATCACTCCCACGAAACTCCTCCCCCGGCGATGGCCGAGGGAGGATTTTTTTTGCGCCGCTTTCCCGGCCAAGGGTTTTCCCTGCTTGACGGCAGGCCTTAAACCCGCTCACGATGATCCCAATATTATTTGCGGCGCAACAACGACCGCAAAAGGCAAACGGATCGAGACAAACAAAACGCGAGGGCGGGCGGTGATCGCAAGACCGTCGATTGGGCAGGCATTGAAAGCGGTGGGTTTGGGCGCCGGCGTCCTCAACGCGGGCGCGGCTCTTTTGCAACCGGCACAATCTAAAAAACTTGGTAAAAAGATCGCGGTCGAATTCCACGGCCAAAAGGTTACTTACGATCAATTGGAACGCCGCTCCAATCAATTCGCCAATGCCTGCGTGGCCGCCGGGCTAAAGCCTAACGACCGGATCGCTCTCATGTTGTTGGACCGTCCGGAATTCGTTTATGCGTTTATCGGCGCCATGAAGGCGGGGCTGGTGCCGATTGCGGTCAATAACAGGGCTGTTGCAAGCGAGTTCGCCTATATCCTCGATGACGCGCAAGCCAAAATGGTGGTCAGCGAAGACTATTTTACCGATGTGCGCCGTGCCGCGGTTACCCTCGCCAAGGCCGACCCCCAGGTGGTTCTCCTGAATGAAGACAAGTCATTGTCTGGTTTCCTGGACGGCCAAAAAGAGAAATTCCAGCCGGCGCCCCGTACCCGCGACGACATGGCCTTTTGGTCGTATTCGTCGGGGAGCACGGGCCGTCCGAAAGGGGTCGTGCACGCCCAAGGAACGATTTTGGCCGCTGACCGCTACCTCAACGAAATCCTAGAGGCCGGACCCGACGACCGGTTGTTCAGTTCGTCCAAACTGTTTTTCGCCTTCACTTTGGGGCATATCCTGATCGGCGGCTTGAGAGCTTGTGCGACGATCGTTCTGTACGAAGGGTGGCCCGACCCCGAAAAAGTCACGGAAGTGGTGGAACGGCATCGTCCGACCATCATGTTCAGCGTTCCGACATTTTTCAAAAAGCTTTTGAAGAGCGGCGCCGTCGGCGCGCCGGTCTACCAGTTGGTTAAAACCTACGTCGCCGCCGGAGAGAGCCTGCCGCCGTCGATCTTCCGTCAATGGCAAGGGGTTACCGGACATGCCATTCTGGAAGGGATCGGCTCGACCGAGACCATGTTTATGTTTATCGCCAACCGCAAGGGCGAGGAAATGCAGGGCGTCACCGGGCGGCCCTCGCCGGGGGTCGAGGTTCGGCTGATCGATCATACGGGCCAAACCGTCGAGGAGCCGGGCCTGCCGGGGGTGCTTTGGGTCAGAATGGCCGGGGTCGCCCGCGAATACTGGAACATGCCGCAAAAGTCCGCCGAGGTTTTCAACAACGGCTGGTTCTGCACGGGCGATCTTTTCGTTTTGGACGGCAACGGGTTTTTCTATCACCAGGGCCGCGCCGACGACATGGTCAAGGTGTCGGGCCAGTGGGTCAGCCCGGTTGAGATCGAGCGGCGGATCGAAGACGACAAAGCGGTTCTTGAGGCCGCCGTCGTTGGTGTCCCGGATCGTGACGGATTAACGCGGCTCGCCTGTTTTTTGGTTCCCGTGCAGGGGCAAACGGACCGGGGGGCGCTGGAAGCGGGGCTGCTGGAATCGCTGACATCGCTTCTTCCCATCTACAAATGCCCGCGCCGGTTCATTTTTCTCGATGAATTGCCGCGAACCTCCTCGGGAAAAATTCAGCGGTTCAAACTCCGTCAGCTGGCGGCCGACCAAGTCAACGCCCGTTAACCCAAAAGAAAACAACACCCGCCACAATCGGACGGTGTTGGGTCTGGTTGGATGGTCGCGATGAATCGCATCCTTTTTTTGTTCTTTTGCGTCGGGATTTGTTTGTTCTCCCCGCCTGTGTCCGCCGATACGGCGGAAGGCGCTCGGGCGCTGGAGCGCGGCGACTACGAAATGGGTCTGCAAATTCTCAACCGGGAGGCGGAGAACGGCGACCCTGAAGCTCTGTTTTACTTGGCCCGGGCTTATGAATACGGCTACGGAGTCACGCCCAATATCTTCGTTGCGGCGCGTTTGTACGCACAATCGGCCGGACTCGGCCATGTGGACGCCAATTTGCGCCTTGGCAAGATGAATTTAATGGGCGATGGGTTGCCGCGGGATGCGGCGCGGGCGTCGAACCTGTTCGCCTTTGCCGCCCGCGCCGGAAACCCGGAAGCAACCTACCTTTTGGCGGTGCAGTATCTGGACGGCGAAGGAGTTCCGAAAGATACGGCACAGGGGCTGACCCTTTTACAATTGGCGGCCGACCGCCTTTATCCGGCGGCGCTAAACCATTTGGCGACCTTTTACGTGACCGGCGAGGCGGGCATCGAGCGTCACCTGGGCCGGGGCTACGAACTCTTCCACATGGCGGCGGCCCGGGGAAGCGGCGACGCCATGTTTAATTTGGGCCAAGCTTACTTGAGAGGGGAGGGACTGCCGGAAGACCCCCTTCAAGCCTATCTTTGGCTGGGGCTGGCCCTGGGCTACGGCAATCCTGCGATCCAAACCGAAGCGGACCGGCTGCGCCGTGAGGCGGCCCAGCGGCTGCCTGTGTCGGTTCAAGCCGAGATCGATGAGCGAATCAGGGTCTGGAAACCCACCCAATAAAAATATAGGCGGTTCCAGAATAATCGGGAGCCGCTCTAGGCGGTGATGCGGACATGGAGCGAGTCGAGCCCGTCGATATGCGCTTCGAGCGAGTCGCCCGGTTGTACGGCCCCAACGCCTGCCGGGGTTCCGGTGAAGATGAGGTCGCCCGGTTTGAGTCTGTCGTAGGCCGATAGATGTTTGATGATTTCATCGATGTTCCAGATCATCTGGTCGAGCGCGCCCTTTTGCCGGACTTTGCCGTTCACCTTTAGGACGATTTCGCCCTTCGGGTGCTTCTTGAAGGCGTTCGCCGTGGTCAATTGTCCGACCGGCGCCGCGCCGCTGAAGGATTTGCCCGCGGCCCAGGGGCGGCCCCGTTTCTTGGCCTCCGCCTGTAAATCGCGCCGCGTGAAGTCGATGCCGACGGCATATCCGGCAATTTTGGCGTTCTCGCCCAGGGCCACCACAAGTTCGACTTCGTGGTGAAGGTTTTTCGTCGCCGGGGGATAAGGGATTTCCTGCACCCAAGCGCCGGAAACCAGATCGTCGGGGCTTTTGGTGAAAAAGAACGGCGCTTCCCGGTCGGGATCGACACCCATTTCCCGCGCATGCTCCGCATAATTTTTGGCGATGCAGAAAATTCGGCGAACGGGAAACCTCAGCTGCGAGTCGTGAATCAATAAGGTCGGTTGAGTTAAGGGAAATAGCAATTCGTGGGCCATTGTTAAGTCCTTATCGTTATCAAACCGTCTGCCGGGTGGACAGGGATAGGTAGGTTTCATATGGTATTCCATCCCACCTCAAACACGCTTTAAAAAAGAGATAAGCAGATGGCCGGAAAGACGAAAAAACGGAAGGGACAGTCCGTGGAACTGGACCAGGGACTCCTCCCGCAACTGATCGGCTATCAACTGCGCCGCGCCCAGTTCGTTGTTTTCAGCGAGTTCCAAAAGATTATGGCGGATTTGGATGTGACGCCCGGTCAATACGGCGTTCTCACCCTGATAGGGCGCAACCCCGGCCTCACCCAATCCGCCTTGGCCCGCGCCGTCGGCGTTGAGCGCTCGACAATGGTCGCGGTTATCGACAGCCTGCAGAAAAATAAATTCGTCGAGCGCCGTCCTTCGCCGGTCGACCGACGCTCCTACGCGCTTGTTTTGACCGAGCAAGGGATGAAAAAGCTTGCCGAACTGGATCCCTTGGTGGCGCGCCACGACGAGGAAGTTTCCGCCGCTCTGACGGGCGAAGACAAGGACACCTTGATGCGCCTGTTGGAGCAAGTCTGTTCGATCCGTAAAGACGCATAGAGCGCGATCGACATAATCTGAATCGCTCTGCGATCCTGATTATGTCGTGAATCGCCCTCTACACATAAAAACGAGCAGATTCACGTATTCATATTTCACCACGGAGTGGTTCAATATAAATACGATCTGCTCTAAGAGCCAGCTTAAGCGGCGTCTTTCTTTTCCCGGTTCCGAAAAACTTTATAACCCACTGCGTAATAGACTTTTTTGTCGATTTTAGGTTAATCTACCTTTAACCCCTCACGCGTAATCTTAACATGGAGTTCTACGGGCGATTTCGCTTTCGTTTGGGAAGACTCATTTAGGGGACGCTCCGCCTTGCACAAAAGGCAAGGGGAGGAGAAACAATGGGCTTATTGGACTTTTTCGGCAAAAGTGAAAAGGCGGCGGCTGCACCGAAATTTAAGACCGTGCAGAAGGTGCCGTGGGTGCGCTCTCCCAAGGGGGGCTTCCGAAAGCTTGTTCTCGTCGACACTGACGATGAGAAACTGAAAGAAGGCGGCGTCGTCGTCGTTTGGCACGGTGGCATTAAGCCCGCCTGGGTCTATGTCGCCGATGTGACGAGCGTCGGCGGCGCAATCGCCGATATCATAAAAAACAAAGAAATTCTCTCCTACGAATCCCGTGGCGGCCTCTATGTGACCTGGGTGAACATCTTGCCCGAATTCCGCCCCGGCGTTGTCCGGTACCTGATCGATCACATGCATCCGGTCGTTGATAATCCTTCAGCCCCTTCCGGCAGTGTCGAACCGATCCCCGTTTACTTCCCCGGAAAAGGCGACGTCTGATAGGGCGCTTGCCGTTCAAAATCGTCCCATTTCTTCGCCTTTTTACGCCGCAAAAAAACCTTTTGGATTGTAGGGTTTCATGCTTACTTAAATGTAAGTAAAACACAAACGACATCTTTAAGGTGTGATCTTGAGGTCGAGTCGCGCCATATTCTGTCTTCTTTGTATCGTGCCGCTGCTTTTGGGCTATGGCGCGCGGGCGGAACACGCTGAATTCGCCGAACCCCTCAAGCCGATAACGATCCTATCGTTTGAATTTCCACCGTTGCTTCACACCGCCCGCTCAGGTGAGTTTTCGGGCACCATGGGCGAAACCGTAAAGATGCTTTGCGAGGAAGCCGGATTGATCTGCCGGTTTCGGGTCGTGCCCTTGAAGCGGGCTTATCAGGAACTGAAAAACGACCGGGGGGATGCCTTGGTTACCATCGATTTGGGGCAATTCAACAAGTGCTGTCTCGCCAGTAAGTGGGCGGCTCCCTGGTCGGCCGGCTGGTTTTCAGCGCCCGGGCACAAGTATATTCCGGCAAACCAGGAAGAACTGGAAAGTCAGGCGCTCATCATCGTGCAGGGAATGAAATCGCCTTACAGTTTTGCCCCGAAGCTCGACGAAATGGCCAAACAACGGAAATTATCGATGTTTAAGGCAACCGATATCGCAACCTCGGTCAGCATGTTTATCCATGGCCGTGCGCCGCTGCTTTGGGGCGGTGAAGACTTCAGATGGTATTTCCGCAAAATGGATCCCCAGGCCAAGTTCGTCTACACGCCGCGTATGACCCTTCCGGTGGTCGTTTGGATGCGTAAGGAACGCAGCAAGGCGCTGGAGCGTCTTAATCAGGCGTATCAGTGGATGATTGAGAAGCGGATGATCGGCGACGATGGGTTGCTGGAGCCGTCGCTGATGGGCGAGCGCTATCAGGATGCGCCTTTCGGGCAGTGATTTCAGGATTTGTCGGCAAGCTTGTTGAGGGCCCGGCGCACCGAACGCCCAGCGGCGTAAGCCCGGTTTTCATGCGCCGCGATCTTCTTCGCTTCGTCGGCCACGCTGCGGGCCGTTTTCACGGCCTGCTCCCTGGCCACCGGATCGGTCGCCAGCTTCTTGACCGCCATGCGGGCGAAACTGCGTAAGAAAAAAGACATGCCTAATAATATCTTTTTCGGTGCCGCAAAAAAAGGACGGACCGAAGCCCGCCCTCTTTTTGCCGTCTCAACCGGGAAACTCTAAGCGGCCCGCTTGCCGATTTCCTCGGTGATTTGACCCATGATCTGGGTGATGTCGTAGTCGCGTGGGGTGTAGACTCCGGCGACGCCGATTTTCTTCAAGGCCGCCGCGTCTTCGGGCGGAATGATGCCGCCGACGAAAACCGGAATGTCTTCGAGGCCGTTGTCTTTCATCCGCGTCATCACTTCTTCGACCAGCGGCATGTGCGAGCCCGAAAGCACCGACAATCCCACCGCGTCGACCGCTTCTTCCAACGCCGCGTTGGTGATCTGTTCGGGGGTCAGGCGGATGCCTTGGTAGACCACTTCGTACCCGGCGTCGCGGGCTCTGACGGCGACCTGCTCGGCCCCGTTGGAGTGGCCGTCGAGGCCCGGTTTGCCGACCAGGATTTTCAGCGGACGGCCCAGCTTGTCGGCGACCGATTTTACCTGGGCGCGGACGTCGGCGAGCGAACCGCTGGCTTCGCCGGGGGCTGCGCCCGACAGGCCGGTGGGCGCACGGTATTCGCCGAACACGCCGCGTAGGGTTTGGGCCCATTCGCCGCCGGTGACGCCCGCATGGGCGCAGGCGATGGAAGGCTCCATGATGTTGGTGCCGTCTTTGGCCGCCGCTTCAAGGCTTTCCAACGCCTTCTTGACCGCCGCGTCGTCCCGCTGGGCGCGCCAGGCGTTGAGGCGTTCGATCTGTTCGGCTTCGGCCTTGGGATCGACGACCATGATGGCGCCGTCGCCCGCGGTCAGAGGGCTTTCCTCGCCGCCGGTGAAGCTGTTGACGCCGACCACCGTCAGGTCGCCGGATTCGATGGCGGCGATGCGTTCGGCATGGGAGGCGACCAGGGCTTGTTTCATGTAGCCGCTCTCGACGGCGGCGATCGCCCCGCCCATTTCTTCGAGCCGCTTAAGCTCCTCGCGGGCTTCGGCCTTCAATTCCTCGACCTTGCGGGTAATTTCCGCCGAGCCGTCGAAAATATCGCCGTACTCCAACAGGTCGGTCTCGTAGGCGACGATCTGCTGCAACCGAAGGGACCATTGCTGGTCCCAGGGGCGCGGCAGGCCGAGAGCCTCGTTCCAGGCCGGAAGCTGTACGGCGCGGGCCCGGGCGTTTTTCGACAGGGTCACGGCCAGCATTTCCAGCAAAATCCGGTAGACGTTGTTTTCCGGCTGCTGCTCGGTGAGGCCCAAGGAATTGACCTGCACGCCGTAACGGAAGCGCCGGTACTTTTCTTCTTCGACGCCGTAACGCTCGCGGGTGATTTCGTCCCACAACTCGGTAAACGCCCGCATCTTGCACAGCTCGGTGACGAACTTGATGCCCGCGTTGACGAAGAAGCTGATGCGGCCGACGGCCTTGCCGAAATCCTCATCCGAAATGACGCCGGACGCCTTGACCGAATCGAGCACCGCGATGGCGGTGGCCAGCGCGTAGGAGAGTTCCTGCACCGGCGTCGCGCCCGCTTCCTGAAGGTGATAGGAGCAAACGTTCATCGGGTTCCACTTGGGCACTTCGCTGTAGGTGAAGGTCACCACGTCGCGGATCAGCCGCATGGAAGGCTCGGGTGGGAAAATGTGGGTGCCGCGCGACAGATATTCCTTGATGATATCGTTCTGCGTGGTCCCCGCCAGTTCGGAGCGCTTGGCGCCTTGTTTCTCGGCCGCCGCGATGTAGAGCGAGAGCAACCAAGCCGCCGGGGCGTTGATGGTCATGGAGGTGTTCATCTTGCCAAGGGGAATATCCTTGAACAGGGTTTCCATGTCCCCTAAATGACAAATCGGCACACCAACTTTGCCGACTTCGCCGCGCGACAGTACGTGGTCTGAATCGTATCCCGTTTGGGTGGGAAGGTCGAAGGCGACCGATAATCCGGTCTGTCCCCGCTCTAGGTTTTTACGGTACAGTGCATTGCTTTCTTCGGCGGAAGAGTGACCGGAATAGGTCCGGAATAACCAGGGACGGTCACGCTGCGGTGCAGCATTATTTGTCGGCTTGGAAGACGTGCTGGTCATAGAAGGTCTTAGTCCCTTTGTAGGCCATTGAAAATCTGTTGCAAAAATATTTAGGCTTGCGAACAAATATAATCACCGCTTATGCTGCCGCGCAACATAACTATATATTTGTTGTGTAAGTTGTTGATTGTTCGAGCAAAAAGCGCCCTCCGGAAGTGAATCGGACGAAGGCCTTGAGGGCAATGCAGCGACGGTTTTGGGATTGTTATCGAAGCAAAAGACGGGGCGTCAGGTATTAATCATGAGCCAGAAACAGGAAAAAAAGGATCTCTACGAACTCGGTGAGATTCCGCCGCTGGGACACGTGCCCAAAAAGATGTACGCATGGGCCATACGGAAGGAACGCCACGGCGAGCCTAATACCGCCATGCTTGAAGAAGTGGTCGATGTGCCGCAGCTGGACTCCCATGACGTTTTGATCATGGTGATGGCTGCCGGCGTCAACTACAACGGCGTTTGGGCCGCATTGGGAACTCCGATTTCCCCGTTCGATTATCACAAGGCCGAATATCACATCGCCGGGTCCGATGCCTCGGGCATCGTCTGGGCGGTCGGCTCCAAGGTCAAACGCTGGAAGGTTGGCGACGAAGTGGTGGTTCACTGTAACCAGACCGACGGCGACGACGAAGAATGCAACGGCGGCGACCCGATGAACTCGCCGAGCCAGCGGATTTGGGGATACGAAACCCCCGACGGATCGTTCGCTCAGTTTACCCGCGTTCAGGCGCAGCAGGTCATGGCGCGTCCCACGCATCTGACCTGGGAAGAGAGCGCTTGCTATACGCTGACGCTGGCGACCGCCTACCGGATGCTGTTTGGACACCGTCCGCATATTCTCCGTCCAGGCCACAACGTTCTGGTTTGGGGCGCTTCCGGCGGTTTGGGCTCTTTTGCCGTTCAGCTGTGCGCAACCGCCGGGGCCAATGCCATCGGTGTGATTTCGGATGAAACAAAACGCGATTTCGTCATGAGCCTGGGCGCCAAGGGTGTGCTGAACCGTAAAGACTTCAATTGCTGGGGGCAGTTGCCGCCGGTCAATGGCGAGGGCTTCAAGGAATACATGGCGGAAACCCGCAAGTTCGGCAAAGCCATCTGGGAAATCACCGGAAAAGGCAACGACGTCGATTTCGTCTTCGAACATCCGGGCGAAACCACTTTCCCCGTGTCCTGTAACGTTGTGAAACGCGGCGGCATGGTCGTCTTCTGCGCGGGCACCACCGGTTACAACCTGACCATGGACGCCCGGTTCGTCTGGATGCGTCAGAAGCGGATTCAAGGCAGCCATTTCGCCAACCTCAAGCAGGCTGCCCAGGCCAACCAACTGGTGATTGAGCGGCGGATCGATCCCTGCATGTCCGAGTGCTTCAAATGGGAAGACATCCCCGAAGCGCACATGGTTATGCGGCGCAACGAGCACAAGCCGGGCAACATGGCCGTGATGGTTCAGGCCGTCAAGCCGGGCCGCCGGACGCTCGAAGACGTCCTCGAAGCCGAAGACTAAGGCAAACGGGAAATCGATTGAGCGATCGGGGCCGCACACTGTCGGCCCCGTTCCTCCATTATTTTGGGAGATTTGAACGATGAGCGTCGTTATCGACAACCTTTTGCCGACCTGTGAATCCGCAGTCGAAGCAGCCGCCACCCTACAGATGGCGGCCAAGGAATCTCTGCTGACCCGGGTTACCAAAGACGGCAAAATCGACGGAGCCCTGTTGGAGGCGGAACAATTCGCCGCCCACGGTTATTCCTGGATGGTGACCTACGTGGAAGCGCTCCGGCAGATGCATGCCTGGGGCCAGCGTTTGGAAGAGGAAGGCAAGTTCGGTGAACTGGAGCAACTGATCGTTCAGTGCGCTTTCGGCGAATATCTCACCCAGTTGACCGGCGGCATTCCGCTTTCCCAGGTGGAAATCGTCCGTCCGTCCGATCTTGGCGTCGGCAGCAAGGAAACCCACGAATTCCATACCGATGCGGTTAAGGCGCTGAAAGAAAGCGGCAACACCGACGCCGTGAGAAAGCGGATCGCCGAACTGGTCAAGGATTCGGTCGATACGGGCTACTTCGGCAATCTCGGCCTCGATGAAACGCTCGAGATGATCCGCGAGCAGTTCCGCCGTTTCGCCGACGAAGAGGTGTCTCCCAACGCGCCAACCTGGCACGACAACGACATTCTGATCCCCATGGAAATCATCGAGCACATGGGCGAAATGGGCGTCTTCGGCCTGACCATTCCGGAAGAATACGGCGGGCTCGGCATGGGCAAAACCGCCATGTGCGTGGTCACCGAAGAACTGTCGCGCGGCTACATCGGCGTCGGCTCCCTGGGCACCCGCTCGGAAATCGCCGCCGAACTGATCCGCTTGGGCGGTACGGAAGAGCAAAAGCAGAAGTACCTGCCCAAAATCGCCACCGCGGAAATTCTGCCGACGGCGGTGTTTACCGAACCCAACACGGGCTCCGATTTGGCGTCCTTGCGCACCCGGGCGGTCAAGGACGGCGACACCTACAAGGTGACCGGCAACAAAACCTGGATCACCCATGCGTCAAGAACCGATTTGATGACCCTGCTGACCCGGACCAACCCGGACGAGAAGGGCTACAAGGGACTTTCCATGCTGCTGGCCGAAAAACCGCGCGGTACGGAAGACGACCCGTTCCCGGCGGAAGGTATGACCGGCGGCGAGATCAAGGTTCTCGGCTACCGCGGCATGAAGGAATACGAACTCGGCTTCGACGGTTTCGAGGTTCCGGCCGGTCAGTTGTTGGGCGGCGAGGAAGGCAAGGGCTTCAAGCAGCTCATGGAAACCTTCGAATCGGCCCGTATTCAAACCGCGGCGCGCGCCGTCGGGGTGGCGCAAAATGCGTTGGAGTTGGGTCTGCGCTACGCCAACGAGCGTATCCAGTTCAGCAAGCCGATTTTCGAGTTTCCGCGGGTTTACGGCAAGATCGCCTGGATGGTGGTCGAAACGATGATCGCCCGTCAGTTGACCTACTTCGCCGGTTGGGAAAAAGACCACGACGTGCGGTGCGACATCGAGGCCGGTATGGCCAAGTTGCTGGCCGCTCGGGTCGCTTGGTCCAATGCCGATAACGCGTTGCAGGTTCACGGCGGCAACGGGTACGCCGAGGAGTACCCGGTCTCGCGGGTTCTGGTTGACGCCCGTATCCTCAACATCTTCGAAGGGGCGGCGGAAATTCAAGCTCACGTTATCGCCAGGGGCTTGCTTTCGCGGAACAAATAGACCTCAATAGAGGCCGGTGGCGGTCCTTAACGGGCCGCATATCCAAAAAAATGAGGACATCGGCTCATGACGGGACAAGAAGGCGGATCAATGGAGATCTGGTTGCCTGTGGTTCGCACGGCAATCCTCCTGGCCGCCTTTTTCCTTGTCTGGACCAAGGTCCGTCCGGCCCAGGAGGCCTTGCGCCGTGGCATCGGGCTGGTGCTGGGCGGCTTGGGTGCCCTGGCTTTGGGCAATTTTGCCGATTTCGCCGACCGGTTTGATCTGATCGCCGGGTTCCCGTTCAATATCTTCGTCGTTTTGGGGTACGCCGTTGGGGCGGTTCTATTGATCGTCGGCATGGTTCGCTGGATGACCGAATTCAGTCATTTGGAAGTCAGCCACGGCTTGTTGGCGGAACGGGCGGAAGAGCTCGATCAGTCCAACCAGGAGCTTGAAGCCACGGTCGATCGGTTGCACCGGGTCGAAGAGGCCTTAAGAAAATCGCAGGCCGAGTACAAAAAGATCATCGACGAGATGATCGACATCTTCTACCGCACCGATACGGAAGGCCGCATCGTTATCATCTCCAAATCGGTTGAGAAACTGACCGGTTGGAAGGTCGAAGACATGATCGGCGCTAAAATGGCCGATTACTACCAGGAGCCGACCCAGCGCGAGGATTTCCTCAAAAAACTGCAAGAAGGCGGCGGCGTGGTGCGGGCCTACGAGGCGGCGATGCGGGCGGCCGACGGCAGTGAGATTTGGGTTCAAACCAACGCGCATGTTTATTACAACAACAAGGGCGAACCCGCTGGGGTCGAGGGCACGGTGCGCAATGTCACCGAACTCGTCCATGCGCGGCGTAAGTTGGAGGCCCTGGCCAACCACGACTCGCTGACCGGAGCGGCCAACCGCAATCTGTTTTACGAACACCTACAGCGTTCCATGGCCCGGACCCGGCGGACCAAGGAGGCCTTGGCGCTGCTTTACGTGGATCTGGACGGTTTCAAGGAAATCAACGATACCCACGGGCATAAATGCGGCGACATGGTCTTGCTGGTGGTGGCGACGCGTATTCGCGAAGCCTTGCGGGAAGCCGACCTGATCGCCCGGATCGGCGGCGATGAGTTTGTGGTTATTCTGGAAAATCAAGCGGTGTCTGAAGAAGCGCTACAAGTGGCGCAAAAAATAATCGACGGCATCTCCCGGCCCATCCCTTGGCATTCCATTGAATTAACCCCGGGCGCCAGTATCGGGGTTGTGATATACGAAGGCGGAGAGATCGCGCCGGACGCCTTGGTAAATAAGGCTGACGGCGCCATGTACGCGGCCAAGCACGAAGGCCGTGGCCGGGCCAAGCTGGTGGATATGGAGTAACGCGCATTCAATGGTCACTTTGACGAAAATTTATACGCGAGGCGGCGACAAGGGGCAGACGTCACTGGGCGATGGAACCCGGGTCGCCAAGGACGATCTAAGGGTCGAGGCTTACGGAACGGTCGATGAAACCAACTCGGTGATCGGATTGGCCCGGCTTTATACGAAGGACGACGAGGCCGCCGATGCGATGCTGGCCCGCATCCAGAACGATCTGTTCGACTTGGGCGCCGATCTCTGCACGCCGGAAGACGGACGCAAGGCCGAAGGGGCGCTGCGGATTACCGGGCCGCAAGTGGAGCGGTTGGAGCAGGAAATAGATGCACTCAACGCCAATCTTGAACCGCTGACATCGTTCATTCTGCCGGGGGGCGGCCCCGCGGCGGCCCATCTGCATCACGCCCGTACCGTGTCGCGCCGCGCCGAACGGTTGGTGGTCGCTTTGGCCGAACGCGAAGCGGTCAATCCGGCGGCGGTGCAATACATGAACCGGCTATCCGATCATCTTTTCGTCCTTGCCCGGGCGCTGAACGATGGCGGTAAAACCGACGTGCTTTGGCAACCGGGAGGCACCCGTTGACGCGACGCAAAGCAGCGTTAGTTTGGGGGCGTTCCAAGGTGGCTGCACGGCGTTGACAAGGGTTTTGGCCGTCTTTATTGTGCAATGCGAAAAACCACAAAAAAATGCGGCGCGTAAGCCGAGATTCCGAAAATAGGGCAGACCAGAACAGGCGTTTTCCATGAAAGTCTTAGTCGCAGTAAAGCGTGTCGTTGATTACAACGTAAAGATCCGGGTTAAGTCGGATGAGACGGGGGTTGAGTTATCGAACGTCAAGATGTCGATGAACCCGTTTGACGAGATCGCGGTTGAAGAGGGTGTCCGTTTGAAGGAAGCGGGCACGGCGGAGGAGCTGGTGGCGGTGTCCATCGGTCCGAAGCAGGCGCAGGAGACGATCCGCACGGCCTTGGCCATGGGGGCGGATCGGGGCGTCTTGGTGCAGACCGACGAGACGGTCGAACCGCTTGCCGTTGCGAAGATTTTGAAGGAAGTGATCGCCAAGGAGAGCCCGGACCTCGTGTTGCTGGGCAAGCAGGCGATTGACGACGATTCCAACCAGACGGGCCAGATGCTGGCCGCCCTGATGGGCTGGTCGCAAGGGACCTTCGCTTCCGAGGTGAAGCTGGACGGCGGCAAGGCGGAAGTGACCCGCGAGGTCGACGGCGGCCTGGAGACGGTGTCGCTCACGCTGCCGGCCATCGTGACGGTGGATTTGCGTTTGAACACGCCGCGCTATGCCAGCCTGCCCAACATCATGAAAGCCAAGAAGAAGCCGATCGACGAGACGACCCCGGCGGATCTGGGCGTGGATATCGCGCCGCGCTTGAAGCGGCTCAAGGTGAGCGAGCCGCCGGTGCGTCAGGCGGGCGAGATCGTGCCGGACGTGGCGACCCTGGTTGATAAACTGAAGAACGAAGCGAAGGTGATTTAACATGGCTGTTCTCGTTGTAGCGGATATTCATTCTGGTGAACTGGCGGCCACGCTGAACACGATCACGGCGGCGGCCAAACTGGGCGACGTGACGGTTCTGGTGGCCGGACAAGGCTGCGCCGCCATGGGCGAAGCGGCAGCCAAGGTCGCCGGTGTTTCCAAGGTCCTGGTGGCCGACGATGCGGCCTATGCCCATCCTTTGGCCGAAGCGATGGCCGACCTCGTGGTCGCCAACGCGGGCGGCTACAGCCATATTCTGGCCCCGGCGACGACCACGGGGAAGAACATCCTGCCGCGCGTCGCGGCGCTGCTCGATGTGGCGCAGATTTCGGAAATCGTCGAAGTGGTCGGCGAAGACACCTTCGTGCGTCCGATCTACGCGGGCAACGCGCTGGAGACGGTGCAGTCGACGGATAGCGTCAAGGTGATCACGGTGCGCGGCACGGCGTTCGACGCGGCGGCCACCGAAGGTGGCAGCGCCGCCGTTGAAGCCATCTCGGCGGCCGGGTCCAACGATCTGTCGTCCTTCGTCGGTCAGGAGCTCTCCAAGTCGGAGCGTCCGGAGCTGACGGCGGCCAAGATCGTCATTTCGGGCGGCCGGGGCATGGGCTCGGGCGAGAACTTCCACCTGATCGAGGAAGTGGCCGACAAGCTGGGCGCCGCCGTTGGCGCATCGCGCGCCGCCGTCGATGCGGGCTTCGTGCCCAACGACTATCAGGTCGGCCAGACCGGCAAGATCGTAGCACCCGACCTCTACATCGCGGTCGGCATCTCGGGCGCCATCCAACACCTGGCGGGGATGAAGGACTCAAAGGTCATCGTCGCCATCAACAAAGACGAAGAGGCCCCCATCTTCCAGGTCGCAGACTACGGCCTCGTCGAAGACCTCTTTAAAGCCGTGCCGGAATTCTCCAAGGCACTGGACTAAAACCGAACCCCAAGAAGGAAGCGGAAAAGGAAATTCCAATGACTGCGGACGACATTACGACAATCGGCATTATCGGGGCCGGGCAGATGGGGAACGGTATCGCCCATGTCTGTGCATTGGCGGGCTACAACGTTCAACTGCTCGACGTGCAGCAGGACGCTCTGGACGCCGCCATTAAGACCATTACGAAAAACATGGAGCGCCAGGTCCGTAAAGAGTGGATCAAGCAGGCCGATATGGACGGCGCGCTCGGACGGATCACCACCGGGACCGCATACGAAATGTTTTCCACAGCCGATCTGGTTATCGAAGCGGCGAGCGAAAACGAAGACGTCAAAAAGGCGATTTTGCGCGATCTGTGCAAGGTGTTGAAAGACAGCGCGATTATCGCCTCCAACACGTCGTCCATCTCGATCACCCGGTTGGCGTCGATTACCGACCGCCCGGGCAAATTCGTCGGCATGCACTTCATGAACCCGGTGCCGATGATGCGCTTGGTCGAGCTGATCCGCGGTATCGCCACCGACGAAGAGACCTATTCCATCGTTCGCGAAGTGTCGCTGAAGCTGGACAAAAAACCGGTCAACGCCGAAGACTTCCCGGCCTTCATCGTCAACCGTATCCTGCTGCCGATGATCAACGAAGCCGTCTATACCCTTTACGAAGGGGTGGGCTCGGTCGAAGCCATCGATACGGCGATGAAGTTGGGCGCCAACCATCCGATGGGGCCGTTGCAGCTGGCCGACTTCATCGGCCTGGACACCTGTCTCGCCATCATGCACGTGCTGCACGACGGTTTGGCCGACACCAAGTACCGGCCCTGTCCGCTGCTGGTCAAATACGTCGAAGCCGGTTGGCTGGGCCGCAAGGCGAACCGCGGTTTCTACGACTATTCGGGCGAAGAACCGGTCCCGACCCGTTAATTTTTTGGGATACAGCAAATCCCGAGCAATCCTGTGGATTGCGACGACGCATTTGCGAACGAAAAAGCAAATCCCGAGCAATCCTGTGGATTGCGACGACGCATTTGCGGCAAACATTATTTCTTTAAAGCGGGGCGCTGACGGCGTCCCGTTTTTCTTTGCGGGCCAGCATGAAAACAAGTGTGGAAATGGTTGCCGTTCCGGCGATTGCCAGATAGCCGCCGCTATAATCCCCGGCCCAGTCGTGGACCAGGCCGACCATGGCCGGGCCGCTGGCCACGCCGACGGTGCAAAGCCCCTGGCTGAGGGCATAGATGCGGGCGTAATTGATCACCCCATAGGCCTCGGCCAACAACAGCGGCAACATCATCAATATGTTGCCGACCGACGCGCCGAACAAAATCGAAAAGGCGATGAGGAAAGGCGGGCTTTCTGCTTGCGACAGGCCGACGAGGGACAGGGCCTGGAAAACCAAAAGCCCCAAGGCGAAGGCATGCTGGTCGATCTTGCCCAATATCCAGCCGCCGATGAGCCGACCGACCATGCTTGAGCCTGCTAGACAGGCGACGCCGAGGGCGGCAAACGCCGGGTCGGTCCTGACCGCGATCAATTTGAACTGGTGGGAAATGCCGCCGACCTGGGTCAGCAGGGCGAACAGGAAGGTGAGCGTAATCAGCCAGAAATAGCGGCTGCGCACGGCGTCGGCATAAAGGGTTCCGTCAAGCGGCGCGGGCGGCTCGCCTTGTTTGGCCTTTTCGCCGTCCATGCGCAGGCCCAGGCTGGCCGGGTCGCGGCGGATGAGGATAAGAGCCGGAGCCACGACGGCCAGAACGTAGATGGCGGCGATGCGCCAACTGGCCGCTTCCAGGCCCAACGTGGTGATCCAATGGGCGGAGAGCGGCGTCAGCGCGATGCCGCCGACCGATAGGCCGGTGGTGGCAAACGAGAGCGCTCTCGCCCGCCTTTTGTTGAACCAGCGGGCGACCAATGTGGTGCCGGGCACGAAGGACGAGGCAGCGAACCCGGCGGCCAGGACGCCGTAAGCCAAAAACATCTGCCAGGGCTCGACGGCCCGGCCGACCAGAACCAACCCCGCCCCGCCCAGAAAGCCGCCGCCGCAGAAGGTCCAGCGGGGATCGAACCGCTCCAACAGGCGGGCCACCGCGACCCCGGCAACGCCGCTGGCGATGAAGAAGAACGCGGTGCCGAGCGAGGCGGTGGCGATGCTAAAGCCTTGCTGCGTGGTCAGCGCGCCCAAAAAGACCGGCAGGTTGTAAAACCCCAGTCCCGACGACACGGTCGAGGTGACGAACACCGCCGTCACGATCCACCAGCCGTAATACATTTTTTCACGCGCCTCGCTCATGGCGGCGGAGTGTATCTCAAGAATGTTTGATGAGGACCGTCATATTACGGCAACGGATGCGTCTTTTTTTTGTCGCCGAGCGGCAACCGAACCTTTTTCCTCCCGTCATCGGGCGACAACCGAATCTTGGTACGAGCGTCATTGAGATACCTGACGCTTATCCTGCCCAAGAGGACGTTATGTCGAATTCCGGCACTGAAGCCCAAAGATCGCCCGCCCTTTCAACGCACATCGCCCCGAGGCCGGGTTTTTCCCGAACCTACGGCCCCCAGCCCTTTGAACCGGTCCGCTACAAAAACTTCGAAATCCGGCTGGCCGAGAACGATGCCGAGCTGGAGGCCGCCCAGGCGCTCCGCTACCGGGTTTTCTACGAGGAGATGGGCGCGACGCCGTCGCTCGAAGTAAAATTGGCCGGGCGGGACTTCGACCCCTTCGATGCGGTTTGCGACCACTTGCTGGTTTTCGATCATGCGAAGGGCGGAGCGGACAGCGTCGTCGGCACCTACCGCCTGACCCGCCGCTCGGTCGCCTTGAAGCATTTCGGTTTCTACTCGGAGCAGGAATACGACATCGCGCCGCTGATCGCCTATCCGGGGGAAATCGTCGAGCTGGGCCGCTCCTGCGTTGCCGCCGACTACCGGGCCAAGGGCGTCATGCAGCTTCTGTGGCGTGGGCTGGCCGAATACTTGGCGGCCCACCGGATCGGCCTGATGTTCGGTTGCGCCAGCCTGCCGGGCACCGACCCGGCCCAGTGGGCGCAAGCCCTAAACGAATTGCACCGCGATTATCTGGCGCCCAAGCGTCTACGGGCCAAGGCGGTAAAAAGCCGCTATGTGGATATGGCCGCCCCGGCGGAAACCTTGGACGGGGCGTTCGTCCTGCCGCCGCTGATCAAAGGCTATCTGCGGGTCGGCGCGGTGGTCGGCGACGGCGCGGTGATCGACGAGCAGTTCAATACGGTCGATGTGTTGATCATCGTCGAAACGGAAAAGTTGACCGCCAAATATGCGCGGCACTACCGGACCGGCCGGGCGGAAACAGGTTAATGCCGGTTTCCAAATTCAGGATGACGCTGCGGGCCTTGGGGCTGGTGCTGCTCACCCTCGGGCTCTTGCCGTTTTATCTGGTTCTTCTGCCCTTGCGCCTCGGTCTGGCCGAGGGGATCAAGCGGGTTTGGTTCGCCGCCGCTTGTTTCTTATGCGGCCTCGGGGTGCGCCGGGTCGGCGTCCCGTGCCGGGAGCCGGGCACCTTTTTCGTCGCCAACCATGTCTCGTATCTGGATATTCCGGTCCTCGGTTCAATGATCGACGCCGCCTTTGTCGCTAAGGCTGAGGTGGCCGGATGGCCGGTGTTGGGGTTTCTCTCCAAGATCGCCGGGACCGTGTTCATCCGGCGCTCGCCGTCGGAGGCCCTGGCTCAAAGCAAACGCCTTCAGCGCCTGCTGAAAAACCGTCAAAGCCTATTGGTCTTTCCCGAAGGGACCAGCAGCGACGGTCACTATGTTCTGCCCTTCCGCAGTAGCCTGTTCGCCGCCGTTTCGGGCCAAGAGGCGCCCGAGTGTTTCGTCCAGCCGGTGTCCATCGCCTACACCCACTACCGGGACGGCGACAAACTGGCCCGCGGCCTTCAGGCGTTTTATGCCTGGTTCGGCGAGATGGAGCTGGTGCCGCATCTTTTAACGGTGCTGGGGCTTTGGGGCGCGACGGTGGAAGTGCGGTTCGACGAGCCGGTGCCCGCCGAGGCGTTCAGAAGCCGCAAGACCCTGGCCGCCTATTGCGAAAGAACCGTCGCCAAAAATCTCGCCCGCTCCCACGCCGGAGAGCCGAGGGAGTTGGTAATGGAAAGCGACGAAGCGATCCTGATTCAGATATAAGGTTTGTACCCCCTCCAGCTCCCCCTAGAAGGGGGAGGGCGCGTTGCGGAAACAATTCCGCTCTCCTCCCCTCTTAGGGGAGGCCGGGAGGGGTATCATTGCTCTCCGAAGGTTCTGTCGGGCGAATGGTTGAGCGAAGCGAAAACGGCCACAAGCGTGGCCGCGCGGAGCGGCAGCGTAGCGAGCCTAGCGAACGGAGTGAGCCCCGGCGCTTGAGGGGACCTAGCTCGCCAAGGGCGAGCGAACCCTAATGCAAATCGGCCCGGACTTGCTGGCGCAGCACGTCGATCGACACCATCTTGCCGTCGACCTTGGTGTTCCAGTACTGCCAGCCGTTGCAGCTCGGGGCTTTTTGAATATGCGCGCCGACCTGATGGATCGAGCCGGTCATGTCGGCGTAAACCAAGGTGCCGTCGGCGCGGACTTTGGCCGTGTGGTTGCCGCGCGGGCTATGCAGCTCGGTGCCGGGGCGCAACAGGCCGCGCTCCAAAAGCGTGCCGAAGGGAACCCGCGGTTGCGACCGCTTGGGCTTGGGTAGGCTGAGCATTTCTTCGTCGGTCGGCTCGGGGATCGCGTCGATGCGCGCCTTGGCGACCTTGAGG
>Ga0209475_10001266_pt1 | contig 33428 bp, 44 predicted proteins | sample tdDd471_FD_187128 | JGI IMG/M metagenome (GOLD analysis project Ga0209475, IMG submission 187128) | Marine sediment microbial communities from the Atlantic coast under amendment with organic carbon and nitrate - tdDd47.1 (SPAdes)... | ecosystem: Environmental > Aquatic > Marine > Coastal >... | reverse complement strand
GGTAAAGCAGGTGCTGGAGGAGGATTTGTAAAAGATCCTAATTTACGTCAAGCCTTAGGCCTGCTGGGTGAATTTGTTACTCCCGCCGCCCCGATTGGCGTCGCCGCTAAGACCGGCGCTTCCGGGTCTATTGATGATATTGCTCGATCTTTTACTGCGCAGAGTCCAGCCAAGCAAAAAATCGCCGAAACATTAGCCGCTGATCCTGCCAATAAAAAATTAGCCGAATTCATCCGCGATGAAACTGGTAAAGTAGCTAAAAGTCCCCAGGCAATGGAAACACTACGTCAAGGGTTTGATCGCGGTGTGGTCGCCGCTACCAAGGCTGCTACCAAACGCGATAAGCGTAAAATGCAAGGAATGGTGGATATTCTAAAACGTGGTCGTGAAAACGCGCTGTTTGCTTCTAAGAATCGCCCATCTGATGTTGCTGGCCAAACTTTACTTGAGCGCGTTAATCACATTAAAAAAGTGAATAAGGAAGCAGGCGCTTCTGTCAATAAAGCCGCTCAAGGGCTGAAAGGTAAGACTGCTGATTTTTCACCTGCTGTTGATGATTTCCTTGAGCAACTCGACGGAATGGGCATTACAATCGAGCGAATGGATGATGGAGCACTGAAAGCTGCTTTTGAGGGTTCTGATATTGAAGGCGTTAAAGGTGCCGAAAAAGCTATTAAGAACATCTTGCAACGTGTTAGTAAAGTAGGTGATAAGGCGTTCGAAGGTCACCGCCTGAAGAAATTTATCGATGAACAAGTAACCTTCGGCAAGCAAGTTCGAGGTCTGTCCGGTAAATCTGAGCGTGTTCTAAAGCAATTACGTACTGGCCTAGATAACGTACTTGATGCTAATTTTGCTGACTATGAGAAAGCCAATACTACTTTCTCTGAAACCATCAATGCTCTTGATTCGCTACAGGCATCAGCCGGTACTAAACTTGATTTTTTTGGTCCTAATGCCGATAAAGCTGTTGGTACTTCATTGCGTCGACTACTTAGCAATACGCAATCCCGTGCCAATATGGTCAGTGCCATTGATGAAATTGAAAAAGTAGCCAAGAAAACTGGTGGTAAATTTGAAGATAACATCACAACCCAAGTTCTATTTGCCGATGAACTAGACCGCATGTTCGGTGCTGCTGCTCGTACTTCATTTAAAGGACAAATTGAGCAAGCCGTCCGTACCGGTGCTGAGGTGGCCCAAGGTCAAGGTATTACAGAACGTGCTGTAGGTGCTGCTGGCGAAGCTTTAGAACGCGCCCGTGGTATCAATGAAGACGCTGCTATTAAATCCATCGAAGAACTGTTAAAAACAAGGTAATAACAATGGCTCGATTAATCAATGCTTTCGAACAATTTTTCGATCCTGCTGGTGACCCTCTCATCAGTGGTAAACTGTATTTTTATGAATCAGGTAGTAGTACAGTTCTTAAAAACACATATGCCGATGTTAACGAGACCATCGCTAATTCTAATCCCGTGATTCTGAACGGCGATGGCCGTTGTCCTAATGTTTTTGGCTCTGGTTCTTATCGTGTTATATTGACTGATTCTGATGATGTACAAATTTTATCACGTGATCCTGTTGGCGGCGGTTCTGGACAGACCTTTGGTGCTGATTGGAACAATGACGCTTTTTATGATGTTGCTGATATCGTACGCGACAATGATCTATATTGGGAATCTCAAGTAGTAGATAACCAAGGCAATAACCCATCATCTGATCCCGGTACTAATTGGACTCCTTGGCCACCTAATGTAGGTGATGCTGAGGTATTTGCGTTACAAGCAGAAGCAGCCCGTGACGCGGCAGCCATATCCGAAACCAACGCCGCTGCCAGTGCGTCCGCTGCTTCTACTAGCGAGACCAACGCCGCTGCCAGTGAAACTAATGCTGCTGCCAGTGCGGCGGCGGCTGCTTCTGATGCCGCTGATACTGCCGCCGATGCTGTTGCCACGGCTGCTGATCGCGTTCAAACTGGTCTCGATGTAACAGCAGCTGCTGCCAGTGCTCAGACCGCTGAAGATTGGGCAGAGTCACCCACTGAACCCGGTGGCCCCGGCAGCAAATCCGCGAAAACTTGGGCTGGTGAAGCCGCTGCTAGTGTGGGTGCTACGCAACAAATTGCTTCCGCATCTCGTAACCAAGTACTTAACCAAGACCCTCTGAGTCAGGGAGAAGCTTCTAGGAATGGTGTAGGTATCCTTAGCTATCTAGGTAATGGCACGAGCCAGACTATCCCTACGGGGGTAGATATGTTCAGCGCTGATTTCGGCGGGCTTATTTGGATTAAAGATAGAGATGCGTTGAATAGTCATTTCTTACAAGACTCTGTAAGAAGTAACTTCGACGCTTTTTTATCAAGCGACACTACAGCAGCAGAAGCTCTAGCAGGCGGCACAGGTATCGCAAGCGTAACAGCATCGGGTTTCAATGTAGGCAGTAGCACTGGCTACAATACGAGTGGCCGTGACTACGCCGCTTGGTCCTTCCAAACCACTAAGATTGCTACTGGCCTAACTAACAGAAACAAAGCATACACCTGTCACTACAACCCTGATATGGGATTTAGTATTGTAGGTTATGAGGGTGATGGTGTTGATGGACATGAAATTCCTCACCACTTGGGTAGAACTCCAGATCTTAGTATCCACAAAGAGCGAGACAATGTTAACAATTGGTTCGTGCAAGGTTCTGTCATTGGTGACAGAAGTTCTGGAGATTACCTAAAATTAGATACTACCGATGCTATACTGAACAGTGCCAGCGCTGGGTCTATCGTTTCCGCGTTATCCATAGCTTTAGGTTCTGCAAACATTATCAATAGAGCTTCTGCCGACCATATTTCTTACCACTTCGCCAATACTCCCGGCTTGATTAAAGTAGATAAGTATATTGGTACTGGCGCTGCTGGCAACTATGTCTCCACTGAGTCAGAACCCGGCAAAGGTGATGGATTTAAACCTGCTTGGATCGTAGGTAAGCGTCTTAGTCAGGCAGGTAGTTGGTTTATTGTAGATACAGCTAGAGGAGTCGCTAACGAATTATATGCGAATCTTAACTCTGCTGAATCTGTAGTTACTAGCATCCTTACCGCAGGAGATGGATTCATTGTCAACACTACTGGGGCGGGCTACAACGCTCTCAATGATGAGTACCTATTCCTAGCTATTGCTGAAACTGGTACAGCGGGTAACCGAGTGTTCGCTCAATACGATTACGCCACTGCTGCTAATGAAGTAACTATCAATCAAGATACTCTTATCTCTTTCGCTGAAGGCTTCAATGCTAATGGCGAAGTGAATACTCAGGAGCAAGTTGGTACTGGTGTAACCTTCACTGTTCCAGCAGGTAACGAGAATAAGAAGCTCTATCTCTATAAGGATAAAGCTGGTGCTTATGGAGTCACTGAGTATAGGCCATTAGAGGAACAAGATTACTTTGGTGTTCAATCTCCTCTTGGAAATGATGTAAATCTCCGAACCACTGCTAGACATTTTGACTATGAAAGTAGTACAGGTGTTGCTAGTGCTAGTGAGGAAACAGGTTCTCAAGTAGCGTGGGGAGCGTTCTCAGCGCGCCCTAATGATATTCTTCCCTCTACTTATTGGGCTGCATCTACACCTACTACAAGCTGGCTACAATATAAGTTCTCAGAGCCTAGAGTTCTTAAATCTTGGAGGCTACGTGAAGTAAATGATACTACAGAGTCCCCACGTAGATTTACTATTGAAGGTAGTAATGACGGTCTAAACTGGACTGCTATTGACAGTTCCTATACTTCAGCAGATTACTCTGGGAATGGCACTAACCTTTGGGGAGATCTGCAAGATACGTCTGCGAACACTACAGCCTATTTGTGCCATCGTATCAATATCACTGCGAATAATGGCGATGCTACTTACACCTCTATTAACCAGCTAGAACTTAACACCATCACTCCTTCTGATCGCTACGATGTAGTAGATGGGAAGATGTATGACAGTGCTGGATCTCCTATCTCCCGTGTCTATCTTGGTGAATTCCGTACTGACGGTGATGGTGACATCGTTGCTGAGACTCTTGTTAATTACACTCCTGCTAAGAGGAAAGTAATTGATGAAGAGGTGCATGGTGATTTGATTGTTCGTGGTGAGATTGAGAATCCTCAAGTAGCTACTGCTTGGGTGAACTTTGATGGGGCCCAAAACCCGCCGTTGATACGTAGCTCTTATAACGTTTCTGATATTGTCGATTTAGGTGCTGGGTTTTACCGTGTTGTCTACGAAACGCCTATGGATAACGACGCCGCTACTCCTACGGGAGCTGCAATCGAAACTACAACGTTTGGTATTGCTAATACCGTAAGATCAAGGAACTACGTGGACGTCAAGGTCAAAAGTACATCGACGGGCAGCGACGTAGACTCTAACATCGTTACAGTTAATGTTTTTGGAGGTAAAGACTAATGCACATTGTTTACATTGATAACGGCAATATCTGTCAATGCTCCAAGCCTACGTCAGTTCCAGCAGGAGTAGAGTACTGGCATGTAACTCCTGAAGAAAAGGAATTCATGGATGCTAACAGAGAATACAGAGATGCGTGGGAATGGACTCCCTCTCGTGAGGCTGATGGTATAGGAGGTGAAATATGAGCTTATCAGTAAATGCAGCTAAGAAGACGGATATAGATAAACCTAAAAAGAAGCTCGAAGGAGTGGAATTTGAAGGTGTTATGTGCTCTGCGACCGCGCAAGATATGTGGGGCCTATCTTCTATTAAGGATGATGTTCGAGCAGGTCTTACTACTCCATTTCAATTTGATAACGGTAATGTGGTTGTTTTAGGACCTCATAATATTGATGATTTCGAATCCGTATGGAAACCTTTTAGAGCGAGTTTCTTTAATGTCTAGTAATGGGTGTGGTCCAGAATGGTTACCAGAATGGATAAAAAACCTTTTATTTAACTGGTTTCATGAAGCATCATGTGATAAACATGATGAGGGTTATCAGAAAGGCGGCACAGAAGGCTATCGCGCCCATTGTGATTGGAAATTTCTTGATGCTATGTTGCGCGATAGTGAAAGATACTTCTGGACTCGGCCCATTCGTGTTGCCCAAGCTTACGTCTATTATTTTATGGTTCGTAAATTCGGGTCTTCTTCATTTAATTATAGGAAGCATGATGTATGAGCAAAATGACTTTAGGCGAAAAGCAACGTTTATTCGCGAAATTGTTACCGGGACTCATTAATCAGGCCCATCAAATGGGCTATGAGGTGACATTAGGCGATGCTTATCGTGATCCTCGCCTTCATGGTCATATTGGTGAAAAGAAAGCATATGGCCATCGCAATAGCTGCCATAAATTGCGTCTAGCCCAAGATCTCAATTTGTTTAAAGATGGCGCATACCTTGATGAAACTGAAGATCATCGAGAACTTGGTGAATGGTGGGAATCACTTCATCCTTTGTGTCGTTGGGGTGGTCGTTTCAATGATGGTAATCATTATTCCTTGGAACATAACGGGTGTATGTGATGGCTGATCCAATGACTATTAGTGCTGTTGCAGGACTGGCTAAGGGTCTTATTAACCGAGTATGGCCTGATCCTATCCAGCAAGCTGAGGCTCATCACAAATTAGCTGAGCTGGAGCAAAAAGGTGATTTGGCTGAATTAAATGCCTTTGTAAGGCAGATTGAAGGCCAACTGGCTATTAACCTTAAGGAAGCTGAACATCCGTCTATTTTCGTAGCTGGGTGGCGTCCTTTTATGGGCTGGGCTGGTGGTGCTGCTATGGCCTACCAGTTCATAATTTATCCATTCCTAATTTGGGTATGGGCTATATTTCAAGCCTTCGGGAAAATCCCTGCTGGAGTTTCTCCGCCGCCTGTTCTGGAAACGGGAGCGCTCTTCTCTGTCGTCATGGGTATGTTAGGTATAGGTGCCCAGCGTAGTTACGACAAAGCCAAGGGAACGGACACGAAAAAGCCGGGAGGTAATTAAATCATGAATGTTGCGAAACTCTCTGCCACTGTCGCTTTGATCGTGGCTATTGGAGGTGTGGTTCTAGCCGCCGAAGACCGCTATGCGAAACATTCCGATGTTGCTAAGAAGGTCGACGCCCCCTATCTGATGCAACAACAAATCATTGAACTTGAATCCCAGATCGAGGAGGCTGAAGAAGAACTAGCAGTAATACGCAATATTCCTGAAGAAAAAAGGGATGCTGTAGATAAATGGAAACTAAATAAACTGCCTAGTAAAATAAAAGCCCACGAAAGAAAGCTAAATCATTGGTATGAAAATGAATAAGGACCATATCGGGATGGATAATTTTAAACACTTAATTGAGAACATACCGCCTTGGGCGGGAGGGGTCATAATGGCATGGTTCTTGGCCGTATTACGTGTGATAGGAGATAAGGAAGAAACAAGTTTTACAAGGATTTTATTAGAGGGAGCAATATGCGGGGCACTTTCTTTATGTGCTGGGCATGGCCTAGCCCAATTGGGTTTTGGCCAAAATTGGTATTTATTCTGTGGCGGGATGATCGGGTTTATGGGATCACAGACCATCAGAGCTTGGGCTAAACGATGGGTCGGTAAGAAAATCAATTAGCTGATTAGGGTCAATTTCGCTCCAATACCATAGACTACGTTCTATGTATTGGGCTTTTGTCATACCTTTGGCTATTTCTCTGGCCCATCCCCAATCAAATAGAAAGTACCGGTCATCTACTTTTACGAATATGAAGCAATGACCAGCTTTCTTACCCCTGCGTTTGATCCAATTGATTTGTTCAGGAGTGTACTTGTCCGGCTTAACGAGGTTACTTCCCTTAAACTTTGGGATTTGCTTCAACTCGATCCACCCATTCACACCATTGGCACCAAAAGAAAGATCCGGGATGCCGTTTGAGTACTTGTCCTCGTGAGATTGGGCATCCCACCGGGTGCCCATTATCTTCATCAAATGCTTTTTGAATTGGTTCTCACGCCTGTTCATCAAGTACCTTCTCCACAGCAGCAGCGACAAGGACGTCGCATTTTGACGAAAGAAATATCGTCATATTCTTCTGTATATCCCTGATTATCTCAGGTCCTCTGCTATCCACGCAGAATTTCTCCGCAAATTGGATCGCTTCGATATAGTCCGCTGCCTTAACTATTTGATCAATTACACTATCTCTATGTAACTGTTTAATCCCGGCGTATAGAGGCAAGACTTCATTATCAAAACTATCCAGATCTAGGTATTTTTTCACGGGAGTAGGTATATCCCCCGTATAAAGTTCTGGTAAATCGTGATATAAGGCCCAACAGATCAGCTGAGACTCATTAATAGGGCCGTCAAATTCAAGATTTTTGTATATGGCCATTGATATCATGGCCACGTTGTAAGAATGTTCAGCTACGGACTGTTCGCGGGACATTTCAATAATGCCCCAACGTTTGATATTTGACAGCCTCATAACTTCTGTTAGTGAGAAATCAAGTATCATAGTTACTCCACGTGATTCATTAAGCCAGTGGTATCATCGATAGCCCACTTTCTGTTAATGTTAATAGCCATCTTCTCACGCTTAATTGCGTCTAGGTCCCAGCCTTTCAAATACGCAATGTCCTCAACAATGATGGCCACATCAGCTAATTCCATAGGATCATCTTGTGCCATCAAGAATTCCGGCAACTCTTCCAATGCTAACTTCTGAATTGCGTTAGTCACCGTTCGATCTGGAAACACTTCATTAGCCCAATTGACAATCATATCCTTAGTGGATTGGCCTGCCGTAGACTTGGCTGTGATTGCTTCTCGTATAACAATTGCCTTTTCTTTTATCTCCTCTAAGGTGCCATTATTGTAGATTATGATGTTGCAATCTGACATTAGCACTTCACAAGTCGGATCTACCTCTGGCACTCGCTCTGAGGCGTCTACCCAGATGGCCAGATCAAACAATCCTTCTTCTTTTGCCTTCAGAAACTCATCACGGCTACGGATACCGCAATAAACATCACACTCAGCAAAAATATCTCGGGCCAGTTTGGTGAGGTCGGGAGTATTGTAGGCTCTGATCATCTCAGCCCATTGTTCCCGCTTATTTACTCGATCCTCAAAACAGTGCTCTTTAGTCTCATAAAGATTCCACATTTCTGGCCAAATAACTGTCTCTAGCGCTATCATCGAAGAACTGGTGAAAGGTAGTCCCAGAAATTCACAAAATTGGTCTTTTCCGTGGCGACCATGACCACATACCATTATCTTCACTTGGACTTCTCCTGTTGATGACGCCAATGAGGGGTATGAATCACATCTTGGTGTTTAGGACCTACACCGACCCAATCAACTGAACACCAATTATCTGGATTTGTTGTCCGGGCTATTTTATTGATCTTGTTGATCAATTCACTGGCGTCCTCTTCATCCATATAATTGATGAAGTTCAAAAACAGTTTGTCGGGGGCACACCGGTAAATTGCCTCCACTGTTTGATTGGTGCTGAATGAAAAAATTCTTCTCGGCAGTTGTGTGACGGTAGTCAGCTCCGGTTCCATTCCCAGATCTTCCCAAGATAACTCGACTTGGTCAGCATAACCGGGGCCACTGGTACCGATCATATTACCATCTTCATCATATCGATTGGCCACCCGGATCGGGTAAGTTCGCAATGTGCCGTACACTTCGGGATTAAGCCACCAAGGCAAGGCGCAATCTGCCATGACTTGAGCCGGGGTTACATCACGCGATGTAGTGTATGGATAAAAACCATGATAAATCGACAGACTGTAGCCCTGAGCACCCTCGATCTGAATAGCTTTAGCATTGGCTATCTCGTAGTCATAATCATACCGGGATACCGCAATGCCAATTCCCATTTGAGCGATTTCATCTAGCCATTTCTGGCTTATTTGCGTCAAAGCCGTAGGATTATTAGCCGGGTCCCGCTCGATTCTCTCGATGACCGCTGCCCCGGTGCCCTTCATCGTGGACCCAATTTTTACGTTTCGCATTTCCGTTTCCCGGTGCTTAGCGGTCACTACGACAGCCTGAGGATGAATTACTAAACGCTTCCCGATCAAGAGGTCTTTACAGGACTCGATTTCTGAACGTAAACGATCTAAATCAATCACTGATCCGGGACCCATAAGTATTGTATTCAGTTTCGGAGACACTACACCATTGGCCAGCATACAATGAATAAACTCGCGACCTTCTTCATCAATATAGGTGTGACCAGCATTCGGACCCCAAGCCGTAACAACTACATCAGGTTCATAGAATTTAGCTAAATAGCCAGCCAACAAGCCTTTACCAGTGGAACCATATTGTAAATCCAAAATCATGTAAGCTTTTTGTTTCATTTTATTTTCCTCTAATGGGCTGAAAGTTTCTAATTCATGTTGATCTAACATTATATCACCTCAGTGTGATGATGTCAATTTATTTATACCACTCTGAAGTTCCGCAATTGCATGATGCAAAGGGCTCACCGTAATGGATATTCATTTCTTCATCACAACGCTCACATGAGGTTGTTTTTCTTTTTTCATAATCATCTGATTTCCAAAACGGAGGTTCATGGTATTGTTCATTATCAGGGTATACATAAACGTCAATATATACCCTTGGTTTTTCTGGCTTTGGTGCTTTTTCAGTACCAAATGATTTGCCAGAGAAGTGATGTTTATAGAAGCCATCATATAACGCTCTGTGCTCTGGGCTTTCAATTGCGATCGCTGCAATTTTACTGGCCGCAATGCGGCCTCTTTGCCAAACGCTATGATCATCACTATATTCATAGAACCAATCAAAGTTATTTAGCTTTTCCCAGTATTGTTCAAGATCCATGGCTATGCCTCGCTTTACAGGGGCCGTCTAATCCGGCTTCATATTCTCCACATATTTTACACACGTGTAACCCGCCATCTATTACCATCACCGTTAGTTTATTTTCCCTTTGTATCTCTTCATCAGTGAAATCATCGCTTGTATACAGTATATGTCTCATGTCATTCATGCTACCATCTGGTTGTTCTTCTTTCATCACATCCACCTATCGCTTGATTTAGATTCCCACCAGTTTCTGCCGGGATAGTTTACTTCCAAAGTTAATGGTACCCTTAATCCTCTATCGGCCTGTATCGCCTCCTTGACGCGTTTGGCCAGATGCTCTTCCTCACCGATGGGGAGTGACAAGGAGTAGGAATCGTGAGTGTTAGAAGCATTTTGCCATCACTACCGCTAAGGGCTTCATTGATAAGGAGCCAATTCCGCTTATTCTCGTCAGCGGCTGTGGCTTGGATAAGTAATCCTGAAGCTTTATATGTTTTGTTTCCGTTGGGGAATCGAAGATGGCGACCGGACCTTGTAAATATATATCCTCGTTTACCGGCAGTTGCTTTGCAGCCATCAGCAAGTTTACGGACTCCGGGAAGTTCCTCGTGGTACCTTTCGATGACAGCCATTGCTTCAGGTCCGGCTTTTTTGTACACGACTTCTTTTCCATCTTTACTATCCTTTGGTGTGAAGCTTTCCCAAGACCATGGCATGTCCATCTTTTCGGCGGTGGTGCCATTACCTTGGTTGAAGATCATGGAGAGGTTGAGTTGTTTGGCGTTCGGTTCGCCTGAGTATGTTGCATTGCGTGGCAGACCGGTCAAGTCCGCAACAAACTGGTGAAAATCTGTTTCCGGGTTCTTGGCGAATACGTCCAAAATATCGGGCGTTCCTACTAGGTGAGCAAAAATGTTCACCTCGAAAGATTTCAAATCAGCATCAATCCAGCTGTGACCTTCATCTGGCAAAAATACCTGTTTTACAATCTCAGCTACTTTTTTGTTTCGATCCGGGATCTGCTGTAATGCTGGACCGGTATAAGACAGCCGACCAGTACCGGTCCCACCATCTTCGCCCTTGGTCTGGTTGATGTTAGGGTAAACCCGGCCATTCTGAGCCGATTCCAACACGTGGCCTACTAGGAATGTATCGCGGGTTTTGATCATACTACGCAATTCTAAGATGATACCTGCCGCCGGGTGGCTCATAGCCCTCATTGCATCAGCACCCAGACTAGCGTTACCAGATTTAGTTTCTTCCAATGGAGTTCCATCACAGGCCCACCACCGACCTTCCCGCCATTCTGGCTTGAACAACTTTTTCATATCACCGCTAGGCTGTGGGTTGCATTTAAAACCGGCCACTTCGTCTAACTGTTTTTGCATTGCGTTAATAACAGTGGTCAATTCACCCACGGCCTGTTCTGCCTTAGGAATATCAACACGAACACCGTGCATTTCGGTCTCGATCATAACTGGAGTCAGGCTATTTTCAAACGCTACAATTCTTTCCAGACCTTGGTATTTGATTTGCTCTTTCAGGTAGTAGTATAGCGATAAGGTGGATCGAGTATCACCTTTGGCATAAGGCGCAACTATATGTGCTGGTGCATCGGCGATTCGCTTCATTTGGACATTTTTAGTGGCGCGGCCACCAAACATATCTGCCAAATCCTGATAAAGCTGATCGCCCTTTTTCCAGTCATTGGTGTATTTCCGGGCTAAATTATCCAGCGAAAAGCTGTGTTCATGTTCATTTACCAAGCTGGCCATGATGCATGTGTCAACACATTTTTCTAATGGTAGATTAATACCAGTTGCCTTGGATATACGGTAATCAAATGAAAGGTTATGGCAAACAATTGTGCCAGTAAACATGCTCATCATCCGATTAAACCACTCAACAGCTTGTGGTACTTGGCGAATGTCCCAATAGTAGTCTTTACCATCGGGAGTGCTAATGCTAAAACCAAATACACGGTGACCGGCCATTGGATTCAGGCCGGTGGTTTCTGTATCGTAGGAGAATTCTGGGAACGCTAAAATATTAGGGAACATTTGTATTCCTTAGATGTGGTAAGGCGGAGTATCAAGATAAACTGATGGATTGCGACCACCAACCCATTTTAAGGCTGGATTCATGGTTTCAGGGTCCCACATACGCAATTCATATGCTCCAGAGAGATCCATCAGATTTTGTGGATTTTCAGCTTCCATGCGGTCGAATTCTACTTCACCTAGCACATGGTCACAAGCCAAATCAACAGTCCTTTCTTTTACTTTTTCAAGGCTACTGTCTAGGTGTAAAGCTAAAAACCCTATTTGGCGTTGGCCGTTGAGAACTACTGTTGCCCAACGTTTAAACTCAGGCATGTAGACTACGAAAAATCTCATGATAACTCCTTGTTGTCTCTATTCGCTATTAGGGTTCTATTATAACAGGCCCCGAAGAGCCTGTCAATATTTGAAAACAATTGACGCCCCGAAGGGCGTCGTTAGTACTGATTAATACTCAGCTTCTTCTGTGCTGGATGTGTCGGCCTTTTCATCATCGTAATTGGCCGATTGCTGGCGTTGTCCTCCCTGAATTGCTTCATAAAGCTTTTCAGCTTTCAGGTAGACTTCTTCAGATGGGTATCCATCACTGTTAATAGCAATGTTTTGGAATTCACCCTTAGCGCCTTCATCGTCGACTGATGTGACCATGTACGAGTTTGCGAATCGATCGCCGCCATTCAAACGAACCAAGCTGTTGAATTTGCGGCTAACTTTCATCTTAGACTTGGCCATAGAAAGGATAACTTCGTTGCCATCATCCAACAATACAAGATGCTCAGCAGTAGGTACCACTTCCAATTTGTCTTCGTCTTCCTGAGACTCGACGAAAGCTTCAGCCTCTTCAGGAGTATCAAATACACCACGTAAGCCACCGTTTGTGTCTTTTTGACGATCAACCCAAACAAGGAAACGTTTCACGAAGCTGACTGGGGTAATACGCAATCCGTCAGGATAAAGCTCTCCGGTCAGGGTATTGAACAGCATACCGGCCTCAGCGCCTTCGATATACTCATCTTTCTTTTTGTTGATCTGTGGGGAAAGAGCCTGCAACACATCAATTCGGGGCAACTGCAAATCGTCTTGCGACACATTTTCGTTACCACGGTTCATACCTTGCTTGATGTAAGCTGGCATTTGATCTTGAGTTTTGGCTACTTCTTTTTTCTTAGTCATTATGACTTCCTTTTACATTAAAGTTAGTTTTACACAGGTTAACGAGATGTGCGCTCGATCCTACGCCTTTACTACAGTTGCGCGTGAATAGGGTTCTACCTTAAGTAAATCTTTCGGGTAGGGTTTCTTTTCCTTCATCATTTCTTTTACGAAGGCTTTGAGTGTTGAAGAATTCACTGTACTGGCGATCATTGATTCATGGCCATTTTCCTCCAGCCATTCTTGCAATGCTTCTTTATTTGCGGCAGGGACACTGCAACGGATGTCAGACGCAACCTGAAGACGACCAACATCGTTGACTTTCATTGTGCCGATATCTTCTTCATCCATACGCTCTGGTACCACACTAATAGTGAGGTAGTCATAGGCTTTTTGCCATTCTGCTTTAACGGCGCTGAAATCGTCGACATTTTCTTTCAGTCGCTTGATTTCAGCAGCCAATTGAGAAATTGTCATCGACTCATAGGCGTCGGCGTCAACGTCAACAATCATCTGAGCTACTTTACCAGCATCAAATGCGATCATCATTGCGGCGGATAGCCATTTGCGGAATTCAATCTCATCAGATTGGGCGATGGCCTTTTGAATGTTGACCATGATCACACTCAGGTATTTGTCAACTTCAGGCTCTTCTAGCCATTCTTGGAAATCGTCTTGATTCATTTTAGTATCTCCGGATTTAATTTAAAAGGAATGTAGGAGGCGCGACGGCCATCCCATTTGAGGAAGTTATGATTGCCCGGACCGAGTGACATTGTTACTAGAGCCACTACCATCGGATTACCAGCCGGAATGATGTAGTCTTTACCGGGAATATATTCAGAACGAAATTTACGAATATCAGATACTACATCAATATTCTGCTGGGAACCGGGAATATTACGCAATTCACCTTCAGTGATAAAATGCACTTCACCGTACTCTTCTTCCGCTGAAGAATAGTCGTTTTTGCCCTCTTGGACAACCCAAACTCGGTTTATCATTTCGTTACCTGTGTCTCTATTCACTATGGGGAACATTATACCATGGCCTAAGGCCGGTGTCAATTATCTACCCTTGTAGGCTCTCGACCGTACGGTTTGTTCCCATTCTTCTTTGTCTTCGTCGTTTAGCACTGACGGTAGATACATCGAAAAATTCGAAAGGGGCATATCCAGTTTCGCCGCGATCTGGGTTGCCGACTCTCCTTTCCTTAACCATTCCATTATTTTACGCCGATTATCCAACATCCGGCGTTTTAGCGGATAAACTTGCGGCTCCGGTGGCTGATAATTTGGTAACAAATCACAAAGTTCTTGAGCTATTGTTTTCATAGGTCCACCCAATTGTTCCATTAATCATTCCTCCTTGATTAATGAATAGATCATATCGGCCACTGATTTTTTGCCAAGCAGCGCGTTTATGATTTTAGTATCAATGGTCTTGTCACAGGTTAGGTGGATATAAGAACACCCATCTTTCTGGCCGATCCGGTGAATTCGATCCTGAGATTGTGAATAATCCTCTAGACTGTAACCTTGTGAATAGTAGATCGATGTTGACGCCACGGTCAAAGTCAATCCATAGGCCGCTGCCCGTGTTGCCAAGAATACCTTTGTATCCGGGTTATTCTTGAAATCATGGACTGCGAAACGCTTCTCTATGTCGTCTTTTCCACCGTGGAATTCTACGACGCCAATGCCAGCTTTCTTGAGCGACTGCGAAACGAGTTCGATCTCGGGACGGAACTGACACCATATGACGACCTTACCGCTAACTTCGTCCATGATGTTCATTAGTTCTTCAATCTTAGGATTCTTGCCGGGAATCGGCTTGGGTACTACTTTTTCGCCGTCATCCCAAGGGTAAAACCCACCAGTGATCTGCTGTAATCGTAGCATCTGTTCGAGGACCGTGGTCACCTCGTATTCTTCACCATTGACACAGGAATAAAGTTCGTCTTTCATATCAGTATACAGCTTTTTCTGTGCCGGAGTCATGGTGATATAACGATTGGTGAATGTCTTTTCTGGCAGATCGACAGCGTCTTTTTTCTCTACTCGCATGGTGACTGGCTTGATCAGTTCCATCAGTTCATCTTCATTCTTATACCCAACGATCTTCTGTACGAATTTATCTGGGCCTACCTCGATAGACATTGTTACGCAATACTGTGCCCGGAAGGAATAGAACGAATCATAACCGATAATGTCAGGGTTCAGGAATTTATATTGCGTATATAGGTCCTCCACACCCTGTGTTACTGATGTGCCTGACAGAATCACTCGTTTATGGGCTAATTTGCCGAAGGCGACACAACGATCTGTCCGGGTTTTACTGGGAGTCTTAATACGGGAACTTTCATCGATAATGATGGCACAACGGCGGGTATTCAGGAACCGCGAAACGTACTCATGTGCTTTGCCTTGGGATAGACCTTCAATTCCTACCACCAACCACTGGAAATCTGACGGAGTTTCGATGAATTTATCCGCTGCTTTGTACTTGCCTGCTGTTAACACGTGGCGTTCAGTTGGGATGGGGCAGTGGGTATCCAATTCGTCTTCCCATACTAATTTAATTGAAGAAGGGCAGATCACAATCACAGCATCGATTTGGTCAGTCATTCGCCAAGCTGCCGCTAGATTAATGCTGGTAAACGTTTTTCCTAATCCTTGTTCATAAAAGATGGCACATTCATTTAGAGGGAAGAATTTTTCCAGCCCAGTTTTTTGGTGTGCCATCGGAGTGTTTTTGAAGTTGTACCATGATGGGAACGTTTGATGTACTTGGGGCTTTTCGCGAAATTCCAGTCGTTTCACATTGAAAATGGTAAGAGCTTCCTCGCTGTACATCTGGGGATTGTTGAGATGCTTGTCCATGTACTGGATATTACGACGAAGAGCGGGGACGGCCCAAGTGCGAGAAGCTTTACGGAAACGACGATCCGGTATTTTAACCATGATATCGTTCCATTCGAACCCGTTCTTGATCAAAAACTTGTTCGTTTTTGCGTCATAATCAATCTGTACGTTCATCTTCTTTCTTTATCCTTTGGACTTGAACTATGTTGCCCTCGTAATCTACTTCAATAGCAGCTATGCCGATATCTAGATATTCTAGCCTACTTATTACGCAATTGGACGAATGCATCTGAACAATAGGCTCATATGTTTCTTTAGCCCTTTCTAGAATTTCCAGAGTTCTTAGCGCCCTATTGACATCGCCTAAATATCTCAAGGCATGATTACGGGACTTGGTTTTAGTCGTGTTAATGGCTCTTTGCGTTACCTCGCCTTTGTCATTTATTTCTGAGGGCATTTTTCCATCTCCAGTCTAAAGCTGATACCCGAATGGCACTTAACGATGACACGGTATTTGCCTGCTGGCATGACTTCAGCTAGCTCACCATCAAAGGCTAATTCTGCTGCTTTACTCGGGGAACTGGCTTGGATGCGGCCCAATTTAAACAGCACATCAGAATCTTCGCCTTTCGCCACTACGTTATAAAAACGATGCTCTCTACTCACCACAATCGACCTCCTTGTTGTAAGCGGGCCAACTACCTTCGGCTACCATTGCACAATAGAACTCCTCGTGGCGTTCTTGATCACGGGCATCTAACTCACTAATCATGCTAACCAACAAAAGCAAACTAAGTATTAACACCAACACTTGTATTCGATTCATCTTTATTTGTCTCTTTTCGCTATTAGGGTGGGCCTTTCACCCACTCGGCACAATAGGTTTACGGTATATGTCTCCTTACCCGCGTCACGTTTTTTGGATTAATGACCTAGGTGTAACGGCAAACAGGTCACTCATTAATTTCAGTTTTCAATCACTGCGGCAATGAGAGGCCAGTGATACAGGTTTTCGGGCGGGGTTCACACCCGCTACACCAGTTAATCTTTACGTCCGCTGGCTAGGACGTTCCGGAACTGCCTGTGAGGGTTGCGTTCAGTTCCAAAACTTTGGAATTTGGAAGCGGAGACTGGATTCGAACCAGCGACCTATGGCTTATGAGACCATCGAGCTACCATCTGCTCTACTCCGCTAAAAACCCGGTGGTCTCACGGTCACCGGGGCGGGTTATTTTATTTGGAGAGGTCACCAACCCTGCTGAACTTCAGACCTCTTGAAGACAAATTATAACAGACCCCGAAGGGCCTGTCAATTATTCGCCTTCGGACTCACTCTCGGCTTCGAAAGCCTTCAGAGTTTCGTTCACCAGAGCGGTTTCGGCTTTGTATTGTGCGAAAATTGCTTGGCGAGCAGCTTTAGCAGCGGCACCGGGGGTCTGACGCCAGCCTTCATCTTTGCAAGCGTCGTTGTAGTACTCGCCTTGGCCCAGAGTTTTCTGCTCGACTTCATAGGTGTCTTCACCATCAACTTCGGCTTCAACAACACGGAACAGTTCACGAGACGCGCCGCCTTTGGCTTTCGGAGCTTTACGCTGGAAAGTACCATCTTCGTTCTTGATGATCTTGCCTTGAGCGGCAAAGTGATCGGTCAGGTAATCCAAGTAGGAGGGGATGAACTCGTAATCTTCCAGAGCATCGACCAGATCGCCACGGGTCATTGGCTCGGTGGATACGGCGTTCAGGAAATCATTCTTTTTCAGTTGCTTCATAGCAGTTGCTTGGTTTGTCTCAGACATTGTCTTTCTCCACAGTTAATTGAACGTGATTCATTCACGACAGGGCAAATTATAGCATCCCCTTCAGGGGCTGTCAATTATTTGCGACTCTGAGTAGATTCTCCATCCTGAAAAGTAGTACCTGTTTTTCCAACATCTGGTTTTCTATGGAAGTTCGTAATCCGATTCCCAATTCGTCTAATTCGCTCTCCGTCCAATCTGGGGATGCTAATAATTTCGCGTATTTCTTCTTGAATCGGCTATATAGCCATCGTGCTCGTTCCGGAACTGTTATGATCGGAACATCGCCTAGTGTACAATTACAAGATCGGCAAGCGGTAACGATGTCTTTCATTTCGAAATGTCTACTAGTGTTAGCTATGCTCACCGGGATCAAGTGATCTCTAGTTAGGTCTTGGGACCATCCACAATAGCAACAGGTTTCGTGTTTAGTGTTTTGCATGGTGACTTTCTTTCCGTCTTTCCCTTGGACTCTGGGATTCTACCATATTGAACCCCCTCCTACAAGACGGACGCCAAGGAAACCCCAAAGGAAGGCGACGGGGACCCGGTCAGAACCCGGACTGATAATCTCCGGAATGGCCGGGAACTTGGTTGGAGGCGTGGAACTGTTTCACGGGATATATAAAAAAATGGCCCCACTAGGAGGCCATAGAAACAAGACGATCAAGTCCAGAGAGAGCTGTATCTTCCACAATACGGGAGAGATTATAACACAGCTCTCAGAAATCCGTCAATACTTACGCCCAGCTAAGTTCGTACGTATCCGGTAGGAATCCCTCCGCGACGGTGATAGGGTCATCAGCCAATTCAGTTACTACGGCCAATTCTGATTTAGTCACGACAGGGCAGCATTCTTCATTCATTTCATTGAAGATTTCTTCAATTCTCTCTTCGTGAATGTTCATGCGGCAACTCCAAATCCATCGAAGACCAGATGGATGGTATCTTGACCAATGAACACGACGTGAAAACGGCCTTCTGGATTCACTGCCACGATCCAGCGATTGCTATTCTCTTTCATGAACTCAGCGCCTAATTTCTTCTCAGCCGCTTTAATAGCATTCTCTTGGGTTTTGTATGTCTTTTGAACTTCACTTAAAATTCTCATGGTGTTTTCTCTCTTCGCTATTGGGTGAGGGGATGGCCCCCACCTTGAACCTTTATTATACCATACTAAACATTATATGTCAATACTCCGGTTCTATTTCTTCGGTAACACCTGACCAATGATTCGGTACTTCATCCCCAGCCTTCCAGTTTTTCTCTATATCTAAATCCATATTGATCCAGCAATTGGTACGGGCCTTCTGGCCCCGTGCATCGTACCTAGTGGCATTACGCTTGAATTCGAAATTCTTATTGTTGGATAGCTCCTTTCGAACGCTGGTCATGATGAACGACTCTTTTGCATCGCGTAGCCCCGGCAAATTTTTAGCGTACTCTAATATTTCTGCCCAAGTAACACGTGTCTTATCTTCCAGCCATTCGGTAATATCCTGAATGCCAATCTCTTCAAATCGGTGGTGGTTATTGATTCTATTTTGCATTTCCCGCAATGGGGGTGGCACGGCTACCAGCATCTTGTTAGCTGGGTAGTCTAATTCACCGGGACCGAAACTGTTGATGATCTCGCCCCACACTTGATCACGAATTTCATCCATTACCCCGGCATCTTGATCACCTACTCTAATGGATACGTCCCCGTGATCAATTGATAAAAACCGTCTAGCCCCAGTAGAATCGCGGTACACATCACGGTTATTAGAAGTACCGGCAAGAGCACAAGACCGAGGATAATCAATGCTGTCATGGCCATATGGTAGGCGCATATTATCCACCTGAGAAGAAATGAATTGTTTGAATTTATCATCTGATGATTTCCCGCCTCTCTTAATCGGGTTGAGTTCTGGCATTTCCACGATTATTTTTGCGTGAAGCTTCATTAATTCATCGCGGTTGTTCTGGCCACCGCCTACGATGCTGTCCTGTATTGAATCTGTGAACCACTTAGGATCAGGGCACAGCTCCCGGAAGAATAATGACTTACCAATACCTTGGCCACCGAATATATTGAGTACGATTTCCATCTTACAGCCGGGAATACAGGCACGAGCCGCTACGCCCTGCATCCAGAACCATAAGAAGGATTCATAAATCTTGGCGGTTTCTGGACTGTAATTGGGGTGGAGCGAATTATTGCCTAAATCTAGTACTTCATAACATAGGCGCTGGAATGCTGGGCCGGGACCTTTGCGATTGGAGCCGTGATAATTTTCTTCTACTTCTGCTGTCGGCCTTGGGCATCTTAACATGTAATCACGAGCAAGGTTGGTATGTGGGTTTTCGTAGGCGATATACTCCACCCGATCTCTAACATCGGTCTTGGGGAAGTCTAACTTGAATTTTTTCGCAATCCAAGTCTGAATGCCGATAGACCAATCTACACGTGATGCCAGAGTCTTGCTGTTGATAGTAAAGCTCTGTGTGAAATCGTCATATTCAATCTTACCATACTTATGTTCAAATAGTGGTGAACGCAATATAATCTCAAGATTCTCCACACACTTAATTGGTCTATCCTTTGAATCCCTGATAAGGTTAAGGCCTGAAATTTGCTTTTTGGTCTTGGTCTCTTCCTCAGCATTCTTGAAAGCATCTGATTCTAGGACTGATTCAATCTTACGGCGGACCATATCTTCATCAGGTGGGTCCATTCGCTCTAGGATCTTGGGCATCAGGCCCCAGAGTTGGTCCTCTGTATATCCAATACCGGCGAATCTCATCAGATCCATGTAAATGTTACGGTCGCGCCCATCACCATGTTTGCCCGGTGCTGATTCGATATAAGAATCTTGTAATTGGATGCCACCACTAGGTGAGTCTGGCTGTCGATCGTTTAGTACATCTACTAACCATTGAGGCATATCCTTGATCTGAATTATCTGATCATCCCATCGATAAGAGCCATCTTTCTTTGGTTTGCGTGATGGTTCGACAAATGTGATGCCGCCATTTTCTTTTGGATCTTTTTTGAGGCCACCACGAGTGTCAATGCCGGGAATACTGAATTCAGAATTACTGATGATTTCTGGATGGTAACGGAAGATTAAATGGCGTCCGCCTGATGGAGTGGTAGCCATCAACGTTTGAAGATCTTCGCCTTCACTGTCGTTGTATGAACCATAGGCCATTTGAAGATCGGCTAAGTTTTTGATACCATCAATATCGCCCTTACGATCAAGGTCCAAGGCGCAATAACCAGCTGATCCACCATGAGCCATGGCAATTGAAGCACCAATATAACGACCTGTTACTGGATGCCACCACTCATCAATTTTCTTTAAATCTTTAGTTGCGTGGCGTTGTGATAAGCCCTTGGGATAGCCAGAGTATTTACCTTCACTATCACCGGGACGGAAGGGCACGATATGAATGCCATTTTGTGCATACCATCGGGCAGCTTGATGAATTTTGATGTCATAATCGTCAATTTGATCAATGATGTTACGAAGGGCGACGACATCAAGAAAGACAGGTGCGTCTCTCCGTATAGATTTCTCGGACATAATGACTATACTCTATTTGTATTGTGGAGGACCATTATAACAGGATGATTGGAGTCTGTCAAGTGTGATAGGCAGTGTGACGGTTCGAGACGGAACTATTACGCAACAAAGCGCCCGAAGGACGGGGCCTCTGGAGAAATATGTGGTAGGTGTATTATTTTTATTTTATAAATTTTTTGGAAAAAAAAGGGAGTTTCCCCAGAAACTCTCGAAAAAACCGGGAAAGGTTAGAGCAAGTTATATCTCACATTGCACAGGGACACACACCCCCTCCAGAGGCCCCGTCCGACGCGAATTTTTGGGGTGTGTATATTCGGAGACAATGAGCAAATATGTGGGTTTCACGAGAAAGTTTCACGAATATACGCACACCGAAGGGTATGTTGTCAAGTATTCAGGAAGCCCTGTTGGACTCCCTCAATTGCACTTTCTGAGGCCCTATTAAGTATTCCTAATTCGGTTTCCAAGACACATTCTTTGTTGTCCCGGATTAAGGTGCGAATATTTGCTCATCAATACCTCAACAGACTCTTCGAGGATCTTAGAAGCTATTTCGTAAACCTCACCAAGCTCCTTGCCACGTAGTGACAGAGCAGTCTTATCGCCATTATCGAGTGATTTGCGACCACTATAGGCACGACATTCTTTATAATGGTGACGACTTTTACGCCCTTTAGCAGCTGTAGTCAGTGCTTCGTTAATTGGTTCTTCTAAAAGTTCGATTTTAGTCTTGCCAACCTTGATTATTTCGCCGTCACCGCACTCCACAGTTGCGTAACGGCTATTAATATTTGTCAGTTTACCGATGCGAAAGCTAACTTCGCCTTCAGTATCAGTTACAGGGCAGGAAACTTTAGCACCAACTTTAATTTCAGTAGTCATCTTTTTAATCTCTCTTCGCTATTGGTGGTCGGAACTGTTTGCCCCAACCTCTAAACTCTATTATAACACAGCAGAACGCAACTGTCAATAGTTTAATGTTTCTGACTTTTAGTTACAACCACTGCGCCAAACTATTAATACGAAATACTTGACAAAACCTACCACTTTGTGGTAAAATCACTAGTACAATTTTAAAATAAAGCCGACTATGGAAAACTGGTACGCTGTCAAAACAAAAACTGGTTTCGGTGAACAGGACAAAGCAGAAAACAATCTACTAAGCCAGATGATTGACACATTCAATCCAAAGGTGGTGATAGAAAAGCTAAAAAAAGGCAAGGTGATAACCGAGCTTGAACCAGTTTTTAGAAACTACGTTTTTGTGAAGTTTGACCCAGCCATAACAAGCGCTGCTAAGATTAACAACAGTTTTGGTGTCAGCAAGTTAGTTACATTTGGTAACAAGCTAATAAAGGTCGACGAAAGACTGATCGACCAACTAAAAGAAAGACACCAAACCAGAGAGCCTATCAACTCAATACGACCAAACAAAGGCGATACAGTAACCATAAACAAAGGTCCTTTTGCTGGAGTTGAAGCGATCTACCAAGAGCCAGATGGGGAGACCCGTTCAATGCTTTTAATGGGATTGCTAGGCGGACAACAGAAGATAATAGCAAATAACGCTGATTTTCTGTAAGTCAAAACAAATTGATTAATTGGAGCCACTGTAGGAACCTGCAGGGGCGGTAGCGTGAAAGAATGAATGACAGTGCCAACGTCTGGTCTACATTGACTGACCAACAGCAAGATTTGGTGATGGAGTACATACGCCATGGTAACAAAATGCGAGCTTACCGCACTGCGTATCCAGTACCGGGCCAAAATGAAAAGACTCAACAGTCTTCTTGCTACAAGGTGTTCAATAATCCAAAAGTTAAAGCCGTCATTGAACATATTCAAGCAAAAGCTATTGAACGTGCTAACCTTCGTATTGAAGAAGCTATCGAAGATTTCGTCGAATCTCAAGTCGAGCAAGCACTTAAATTCGAGCAAGCTACGATTGATGCTGAATGGGTATTGCGTCGAGCTTCGCTACTGGCTGATTTTAATATTCGTAAGTTTATTAGAGTTGATAGTCATGGTAATGCTGTTTATGACTTTAGCGATGCTGATGATGACGATTGGTATTGCATCCAAGAATACACGGTCGAAGAAATAAATCGTGGTAAAGGTGAAGATACCTATCTAGTTGATAAACTGAAGATCAAAACGTATGACAAACTCCGGGCATTGGAGTTGGTTGGCAAGCATGTTGAAGTACAAGCATTCCGTGATCAGATCGGCGTTGGCGATCCTGATGGCAATCCAATTCAAACAATTGAGCGCGTGATCGTTGACAGTACTACAGCGAAAAGTAGCTAAGGTTTTTGCCCCGCTATTAGAACCCTCCCGATACAAGGCCGCTTATGGTGGTCGGGGATCAGGCAAATCTCACTTTTTCGGTGAGCAACTGATCGATGATAGCCTTTATGAACCCGGTGCCAACGGTGGCCAAGGGCTGCTATCGGTTTGTATCCGTGAGGTGCAAAAATCACTGAAGGATTCCGCTAAACGTCTATTGGAAGCTAAACTAAATGAGTTTGGCCTAGGCGAAAAGGACGGGTTCAAGGTTTTCACTGATCGAATAGCAACACCCGGCGATGGCGTCATCATCTTTCAGGGCATGCAAGATCACACAGCAGAATCCATTAAGTCCCTTGAGGGTTTCAAACGAGCTTGGGGCGAAGAGGCGCAGACTCTATCTAGTAACAGTTTAAGATTATTGCGTCCTACTATCCGAGCACCTGAATCCGAAATCTGGATGAGTTGGAATCCACGACTAAAGATTGATCCAGTTGATAAGCTGTTTAGAGGTAACACGCCTCCTACCGGTTCTATTATAACCCGTGCCAACTGGAATGATAATCCTTGGTTTCCTGATGTATTGGAACAAGAACGCAAAGACTGCCTACGAAACAACCCAGATGAATATGACCATATTTGGGATGGTGGCTACGTTCAAATTGTTGATGGTGCGTATTATGCTAAACACCTACAGCAAGCTAAGAACGAAGGGCGATTAACCCGCCTGTTTGAAGATCCGATGTTCACTGTCCGCCTTTTTGTTGATATTGGCGGCACTGGCGCAAAAGCGGATTCATTTACCATCTGGGCAGCCCAATTCATAGGCCGTGAAATTCGCGTTTTAAATTACTATGAAGCCCAAGGTCAAGATCTGGCTACTCATTTAGCTTGGATGAGAGGCGAAGGTTATACACCAGACCGCACTAAGATTTGGTTGCCACATGATGGATCAACTAATGACAAGGTGTTTGATGTTTCTTATGAATCGTCTTTGACCGCTGCTGGTTATGAAGTTGAGGTGGTACCGAATCAAGGCAAGGGCGCAGCCAAGTTGCGCATTGAGGAAGGTCGTCGTTTATTCCCTCGGATCTGGATTGATCAAGAGAAATGTGAAGGCGGTATCGATGCCCTAAGTTGGTACCACGAAAAGAAAGATGAACATAGAGACATTGGCCTCGGCCCTTGTCATGACTGGTCAAGTCATGGTGCTGATTCATTTGGCTTAATGTGCGTAGTATACGAAGAACCACAACCAAACAAGACTAAGAAAATAGACTTCTCAGGCTGGGGATAAAATGCCAGATTTTAACAAACATAGTGACGTTTTGATGCTTATCAAAGACGCCCAATCAGTAGACACTGATGAGCGAGAGCAGGCCCGTGAAGCCCGTCATTTTCTTGATAAGCGTGATGGTCAGTGGGAACCGGAAATTTGGAACCGTTATGGTACTCATAAACGCCCTCGTTATACTCTGGATAAATGTAATCCTATTGTTAACCAAATTGTAGGTGAATTAAAGAAAGCGGATTTTGCTATTAAAATCAGTCCGGCCAACAGCTATGCTGATGATGATTCATCTGATCTGATTGCTGGTATGATTCGCAACATTGAGAATTTATCCAAGGCTTCCCATATCTATAGTTTCGCTGCTAAAAACATGGTGGGTACGGGTATTGATGGATGGATGGTCAAACAGGATTGGGCTGATGATGAGTCATTTGACCAAGATTTATTTATCAAGCCTATTTACGATTTTGTGAATTCAGTATGGTTTGATCCAGATGCAAAAGAACGCGATCGTTCTGATGCTAAATGGGCTGTACGTTTGGTGCCTATCGATCGCAAGAAATATGAAAAGAAATGGCCTGATGCATCAGGAACAAGCATTGCGGTAGACCGTACTGCCAATGTTTATACTAACAAACCTGATACCATAACAGTAGCTGAATTCTACTGGATAGAAACGAAGCCCGTGGTTCTTGTTCAAATGAACAATGGCTCTGTTTTTCGTGAAGATGAATTAGAACCTATCAAAGATGAATTGGCAGAAAAAGGTATAACAGAAAAAGCTCGTCGCACTCGCCAAGATCGTGTCGTTATGACCCGCAAAATGGACGGCGGTGATTGGCTTGATAATGAGAGCGAAACAGCGTTCAGTTGGATTCCGATCATCCCGACCTATGCTAACTACAATGTTAGTGAGAACAAAACGACTTATCATGGCGCTGTTGAAAAATTGATGGATGCGCAACGTATCTATAATTATGCTAGATCTCGCCAAATCGAAGAAGGCGCACTGTCTCCACGTGATAAGTATTGGATGACGGAAGCGCAGGCAGCTGGGCATGAAGATACATTACGTACGCTAAACACTAATGCTGATCCAGTTCAATTCTACAAACCAGATCCTAAAGCCCCGCCACCATATAAAGGAGGTCCGGCCCAGGTCAATCCGGCGCTATCAGAAACGGCGATGTCGGCACGTGAAGACATTACTCAAGGCTCTGGCCTGTTTAATGCTTCAATGGGCGATAATCCCGGTCTTCAGTCTGGTGTTGCTATTGAAGCGTTACAAGAGCGCGGTGATACTGGCACCTATGAGTACTTCGAAGCTCAGGAAGTGGCGATTTGTCACACAGCACGTATTTTGATCGACGCTATTCCTAAAGTTTATGATACTCAACGCCAGATTCGTTTGGTAGGTGAAGATGGTGCCGTTTCGACCGAGATCGTAAATCAAGTGATTATGGACGAAGAAACGAAAACGCCCATCATGATCAATGATCTATCACGTGCTCGTTATAGTATTGCGTGTAGTGCCGGTAAATCGTTCAGCAGTCGTCAACAAGAGTCTGTTGCGGCTATCACTGAAATGGCGCAACTCGATCCTTCTGTTGTTACTGAGGGCGGCGATGTTCTATTGAAGAACACTAATGCTCCCGGCCTTGATATCATCGCGGAACGTAAGCGCATTCAGCTTATTAATGCCGGTGTTATTCCTGAATCACAATGGACAGATGAAGAGCGCCAAAAAATTGAACAAGCTCGTGCTGAAGCTGCTAATCAGCCGCAAGAACCCTCACCAGAAATGGTGCTGGCAATGGCTGAAGAGAAGAAAGCGCAGGCTGACATTATGGCTCAGCAGATTAAACAACAAGAGCTTTCTCTTGACGCTGCACGAGTTAAAATTGAAGGCCAGAAAGTTGAGATTGAAAAACTTAAACTTACGTTGGATGCTCAAAATAGTCAATTGAAGGCTGAAAATGATAGGCTCACGACGCTTGTTAAGGCGCAAGAAACGGGCGCTAACACTGAGAAGATCCAAGCAGATACTGCTAAAACAGTCCAAGAAATCAGCGACAATGCAGCAGATCAAATAACGCAATTTGTTGAAAATTTTAACCGCTTGTCTGGGGAACCAGCTGAGTAATACGGGTACGCGACCCTTTCGCGATTTTACTCCTTGGAGATAACCATGAGTGACCAGCAAAATGCTGAGGTGCAAAACACTGACAGCAACCTTGATCAAGAAAATCTATTTGGTGCCACTATTGATGCCGGTACTGAAGAAGATAATCTGAAGCAAGGGGATCAGTCTAGTAGCACAACTAGCCAAGTAACTGATGATTCGGCATCATCCTCTGAACCGACCCAGAGCGAAAAAGTCGAGATTTCACCTGAAGCTCAAAAAATCATCGCCGAAAAAGCTTATGAGGAGCGTAAAGCTAAACGTGAAGTTGAGGAGCTAAGACAGCAACTCGCTGAAGCTAAAAAGCAGAGCGATCCCGGTGAGCCTCAATTACCATCTATCCCAGATCGTTGGGATTATGATAATGAAGCGGACTACCAAGCTGCTATCGATGAATATGCTGATAAAAAAGCAGAGCTACAGGCTTATCAAAACCAACAAACTCAACTGCGTGAACAGGAAGATAGGCAAAAGCAGGAAGCTGAACAAGAGCGCGTTAAAGCGCTAAACGAGAAAGTCGCCGTGTATTCTGGCCGTGCTACTGAATTAGGCATTAAGCCTGAGGAAATGCAGCAAGCTGGGCAAACAGTGGCGGCATATGGTCTTAAGCCTGAAATTGTCGATGCTATTTTAGCTGATGGTGATGGCCCTTTGATTACTCGTTACCTTGCTGCCAACCCTCAAGCAATTGATAGTTTGAACCAAACGACTTGGCTGAATGGCGCTACTGTCTTTAATGAAGTGAAGACACAAGCCACAGCTGTTAAACCGAAAACTGTTAGCGACGCTCCACAACCCACCGAGACCTTGTCCGGAGGAGCGACATCTGAGGATGATAATCCTTGGGGCGCTACGATCGAATAATGGAGGCCACTCATGGCTAATAACTTTGAAAGTAACTTTACTCGAAAGGTTATGATGAAGGTACTGGATCGTTTCGAATCCAACCGTGTACTTTCTCGTAACGTGAACACCCAAATGTTCCAAGGAGCATTTGATCCAAACTCCGGTGACACAGTAGATGTTAAACGTCCTACTGATTATAAGTCGGTACGTACTCCTACCGGTGACATCACTGGTCAGAAGAAAGACATCATCACCGGTAAGGCATCTGCCACTGTACAGGACTATATCACTGTTCCTGTTGATTACGACGAAGCCGACGAAGCCCTGAACATAGGCACTGATATCAATCGTTTTTGGGATGATATTGGCACTCGCATTGTTACCGATCTGGAAACAGATTTCGCTGGATTCATGATGCGTAATGCTGGTCTTCGTGTCGGTACTCCCGGTGAAGGTGTTAACTCTTGGTCTGAAGTAGCGGAAGCCGGTGCTTTGATGCAATCGTCCGGTGTTCCTATGGGTGCACCTTGGTACTATGCTCTGAATCCATATTCTCAGGTAGCTTTGGCCAATGAGCAGCGCTCTTTGGGCACCAATCCTGAAGTAGGTACCGCTAACGAACGCGCCACTGTGAAAGAAAATTTCGCTGGTCTGACCGTTAAAACCGCTACTACCCTGTCTTCTTACATGACTGGTGTTGGTGCCGACCGTGTTGGTGCTGTCGCTGTGAATCCTGATGTTACTTACGTAACTCATAAAGATTCCATGCGTCAATCAATCGCTGTCAGTGGTTTCCAAGCCAACTTGGAGATCAAAGCTGGTGAGACTATCGAAGTAACTGGCCGTAACCGTCTGAATCTGTCTACCCGCATGCCTGTTCTCAAGGCTGATGGCACTCAGGTTCTGTTCACCGGTACTGTGGTTCAGGACGTTACTCTGGATGGTACTGGCGCAGGTACTCTGCTGGTTACTGGTCCGGGCATCTTCGAAGCTGCCGGTGCTTACAACACCACTGACTCTGCTATTGTAGCAGGTGACGTCGTTACTCTGGGCGGTTCTGCTAGTACTGTGATTCAGCCCAATATGTTCTGGCATCGTGACGCGTTCACCATTGCTTCTATCCCCATCAAGAAGCTTCACAGCACGGATACTGTGGCTACTACTCGTGATGGCCTGCAGTTACGTACCTCGCTGTACGCTAGTGGTGATGCCAACAAGCAAACAGTTCGTATTGATTTACGTCCCGCATATGGCTCAATGAATCCGTTCTTCGCCGGTCAAGGCCACGGTAATCCTTAATAAGGACCTGTGATCTATTAAAGGGAGCATTGCTCCCTTTATGACTATCTAAACGCCTAATTGAGGAAATCATCATGGCTAAAGCAAAAGCACCTGAAGTTCAGGAAGAAGCAAAAAACCCGTATGAGGAACGCATCGTTTGGAATCGTCCTAGCGGTGAACAAATCATGACCAACAGCTGTCCTGCTACTATCAAAAAAGCAGAGGAATTAGGCTGGGAAAAAGCTGAGTAATAATTCAGCTATATAAATCATCACCGAGGTTAAACAATGGAAAAGGCCGAATCAATAATCAAATCAGCGTTGCAAGAAATTAAAGTTCAGGCCGCTGAAGCTCCCATCGAGCAAGTTGATGCCCAAGACGCTGTTCTGTATATGAACCGCATGATGGCGGCATTTGCTGCTGATGGGGTTAATTTAGGTTATACCAGTGTATCTAACCTCGGTGATGATGTGACTATTCCTGATGGAGCAATTGAAGGAGTTGTTTTTAATCTAGCTGTACGGCTAGGTAATTCCTATGGATTCCCCATAGGACAAATTCTTTTTGCCAATGCTCAACGTGGCGAAAATGTAATGAGACGCATTGCGCTAAATCTAGGCCCAATGTCCTATCCAGACACATTACCGATTGGTTCAGGTAATGAAGATCAATTCAATAGAACCGACAAATTTTATCCGCAAGAAGATACTCCTATTGAATGATGATATTGCTGATACTAATGATTACGTGGAAGTATTCGTTGCTAACGATGCCGGGACCACCGATTTATTGGTTTCGAGCGCTATTTTGAGAGTAAACTAATGCCTGATGTAGATATCCCAATAACGGATGGATTTTACGTATCGGACGCGCTTCCTATTTCTGCGCAAAGATGCATTAACTTCTATCCTAACTTTCCTGAAACTGATTCAGTGACTCAGGCCAACTTGTTCAATACTCCCGGCCTGAGTGAAGCAATCGATTTGACTAACCTTCGGGATATCTGCCGGGGCGCTCACACACTTAGGGATAAGCCTTATGTTATTATTGGCCAGAAATTACACCGCATTGATTTTGATGGCACCACTTTTACCAGCGCTCTCATTGGTACTATTGAAGGAACCGACCGAGTAATTATAGATGATAATGGTGATCAATTAGCCATTGTATCTCCTGATGCAGATAAAACTTATATCTATGATGTAGATTCTGCCTCTCTTGCTGAAGTAACAGATGTTAATTTTGATGGTCCGGCTTCGCATGTAGTTTATATCGATGGATTTTTTGTTTTCGCCAAAAAAGATGGAACTAAATTTTTCAATAGTCCATTGAAAGATGGTCGCGGGTTGCCCGGTGGAGTTGCTTATGATGCCCTTGATTTCTCACAAGCCGAAGCTGATCCAGATGATATAGCTGCGTTAGGGAAGTCAAGATCTCAGTTATATGTTTTTGGGTCTGAAACCACTCAGATATTCCGTAACACCGGCAGATCACCTGCTCCTTTCATTGGTCTATCGGGCGGTGTTGTTGATGTAGGTTGTAAATCACCTCAGACTATTCAACGGGTTAGCGGGGGCCTTATTTTCGTAGGGTCTACTTTTAATGAAACACCTTCTGTTTGGTTATTAATCGGCGGTAATAAAACAAAGATTTCCACTCCAGCACTCGATAACGAATTATCAAAATTAACAGAAGATGAAGTATCTGATCTTTTCAGTTGGTATTACGCTGAATCTGGTCATTTTTTCTATGGAATGTCATTCCCTGACACCACGTATGTTTACGATTTGGTAACTAAAAAATGGCATGAACGCCAATCAGTAGAAAAGGACGGGTCCAGTTTAACGCAATATAGGGTTGCGGCCATGACTGCTGCCTATAATAGGGTGATGGTTGGTGATTTACAAAATGGCCAAGTAGGATTTATTGACGAAGATGTTTATCTTGATTATGGCTTTTTATCCCGGCGTATCGTTACTACTAAAGCTTTTGATAATGGTGGCCATCCTATTTTCCTAGATCAAGTTGAAGCTGTCGTCGAATCCGGCATAGGTTTAACCGAAGATATGACAGTTAGAACTGGTTCTACCTCACTAGGAATTCCTATTACCGCCAAAGGTGGCTCAGATCCTCAAATCACTATGTCATGGTCTGATGATGGCGGACGTACTTTCAAAGGTCTATTGAGTCGTTCAATGGGTAAGATAGGCGAATATATCAGGCGTCCTATATGGAACAGATTAGGAAGATTCCCTCGATCCAGAATCCTTCGATTTGAGGTAGCTAGCCCAACTAAAGTTACTTTAGTTAAAGTGGAGGCCAGAATCAATGGCTGATCCTATTATTGTTCCTGCTTTTGGTCTTCCGGTAGTCGAAGAAGCCGGTATAATCGGTGGCATGGTATCTACTCAAGAGTTTCATAATTGGATGGCTCAGATCACAGAAGCGGTCAACAATACGCCTCCATTAACGGGGTCGGGTACTCCTGAAGGCAATATCATCGCATCTGTTGGTAGATGGTATGTAGATACATCAGCTGCCGTTGGTACCGGAATTTATTTCAAAGAAACCGGTGACGGCGATACTGGTTGGGCACAGAGGTCATAATGCAACCTGATTTTTTAATTGAAGATAATTTTCTAAGTCACTTTGATTCTTTCAGAAGCCATTGTGATGAACTTGATTATAGTGGCATGACTAACGAAAAGGATGATGTATTTTACCCTAATGTGACTGATGAAATACCTGTTCCAGTAAAACATGAGATCATAGATAAGATCGAAGCGTTACTTGGCAGAAATATCAAGGTAAATGCTATGTTCCTCAGGCAGAGTCCAGAAGGGGTTAATGTCCCTCACCCAGCCCATACCGATATTGCTATGGGTCGCTATGGGTTCATGCTTTATATCAATCGTCTTGAAGATTGTCTAGGCGGCACAGCATTCATAGTTCATAAAAGAACCGGTCTTTACAAAAACCCCATAAATGACCTTCAGCAAAAAGTGTGGGACGAAGATCATGCTGACTTAGATGCTTGGCAGATAAACGTTATGTGTGATATGATGCCTAACAGAGCTTTGCTTTTTGATGCAAATTTGATGCATATGGCGATGCCGTCAGGTGGATATGGACAAGGGAATAAAGCTCGTCTGGTGTTAACAGCATTTTTGGATATAGAACAATGATCAGAGAAGGCAAAATCAACGATATTCCATCTATTGTTCGAATGGCCCAAGAATTCTGGAAGCATACAAAATATCCTGATGCTCCTTTTTGCCCTAACATGGTAGCTGGGATGGCTGAACATTGTATTGATAACAATATGATGGCTGTTGTCGAAATTGATGGCAAGGTGTGTGGTTTTTGCTGCGGTATTAAAGGGCCATTACTAGCATCACCTAATTATTTCATCGGAACTGAGATTGCATGGTGGGTAGATGAAGAACACCGATCCGGACGCAATGCTATTGGACTGTTGAAGAAGATGGAAAAACTGGCTAAAGAAGCTGGGTGTATTCAATGGAACATGGTGTTCATGTATTCATCAATGCCTGATTTTGTTGAGGGTATGTATGAAAAAATGGGCTATGAGCCTTACGAAAAATCATATGGTAAGAGGTTAATATAATGGCAGCAGTTACAGCAGCAGTTGTAGGTACGGCAGTGGCGGTGAAATCAGCCCGTGACGCTAAACAGGCCCGTGAAAGCGCTGCCAAGGATCAAGAACGCGCGGCTATCCAATCCGCTAAGCAATTGAAAGAAGCTACTAGATCCGGTGAACGTGATATATTACAAGCCCAAAAGGAAGCAGCCCAACGTATTGCTTTAGGTGCTACCGAAGCTGAATCAAGATTACAACCATTTTTAGAATCAGGTATCCAAGCTCAACAATTAGCCACTGACCAAATTCTCGGTGGCGCTCCTATCTCAGGCGGCATCGCTGATGTTGTTAGGGAAGCAGCTTTGGCCGGGGTTGATCCTCGTATTTTTGCTACTGAAGGAATCCAACCTGAACTAGCTAGGCAAGCTGATTTGGCTGTTAGTGGTATCACACCTGATATTAACCAATCGCTTCTTGCTCTTGGCGGTCAAGGCATTGCGACTGCGGGTGACATCGGTGCTATCCGTTCACGTGGTCTTGAAAGTCTAGCCGATATCGCCGGTGGTACTGGGGCACAACGAGCTTCGTTGTTGGTCGGTACTGGTGGTCAATTACAAGAACTTGGTGGTTCTGCTCGTGAAGCCAGATTACTTGGTGATGTAGCAGGCCAACAATTTA
>Ga0209475_10001265_pt1 | contig 33462 bp, 9 predicted proteins | sample tdDd471_FD_187128 | JGI IMG/M metagenome (GOLD analysis project Ga0209475, IMG submission 187128) | Marine sediment microbial communities from the Atlantic coast under amendment with organic carbon and nitrate - tdDd47.1 (SPAdes)... | ecosystem: Environmental > Aquatic > Marine > Coastal >... | reverse complement strand
CCTGGGCGTTACGCAGGGCTGACTGAGCAAACATCCAGCCCTGTTCGGCTTCCGGCACCGCAGTGCCGATAATCACCGGAGTGGTGTGATGTTCCGTCATAACCAGCCGATGCGCATATACATCCGACAACAGTTGTCCCACCGCGTCATCGGGGCGCAGGGTTGTTCCGGTGTCAGGGCCCATCATGGGGGTGCGGGCCACTGCGATAATTGCATAGCGAGTCATGACTAATTCCCTTTACAGCTAATGAATGGTCATTCACTCAGAATTCAATCATAGTGAGATGACGCATCCTGTCAATAGTAAAACAGATTAATTGATAGGTCTGATTAGAAAATCTGCTCAATTCAATGTCCATGGCGCAGAAGGGGCTGCCAATGCATGGGAGCAGATGATTCCGACCTTATATAAGAGCACTTCTATAGCTACCATTTCCGGGGCTGTGTTGGCAACCCCATAAGGGCCTGTGATGCTGATTTTTTGGGCTTTTGCGCTTCCGTGTGGGTATGAACCACAGCCTTCAGTATTCCCTGGCAATCTTATGGTTCTGTGCGTTGTGATGAGAACAAAGATCCCGGGGGCTTGCCCTGAACTTCCAATTGGTATACAATCTCTCTACAAATATTACGATCATCGGGCACAAGTATGTTTGGTACGCAATGATGTCACCCCGGAGAATTGCATGAAATCTACACTGTGGCTCCTAGTGGGCATTCTGACGATCCTGTGGACAAGTCAGGTTGGGGCAGAGGATCTTAACCAGCAATACCGGGAATATCTGCGTAAGCTGACGCCATCCTATTACGATAATCTTGCCCGCAGGGATGTCCGGCGGGAAAAACTGCGGGACAGCCGGCGCTGCTATGGCTATTATTCCCATGCCGAAGAATACAAAACCTTTTGCCGCGATTACGGCACCGCCGACATGCTGCGGCTGGGCAAGTGTATGGAGACGGGTAAAATTATCCGGGATACCCTGGCGCTGCCCAATCTTACCTGTACGCCGGTAACGGATATCAGTATTCGGGAAATCACCAATCAGGCGGTCATCATGTACCGGCTGGCCAAGGCCTCCTACGGGGATCATCCCTTTTACGGCGATTTTGTGCTGGAAATGTTGCCAGTGGCTTTGGAAACCGGCAGCCGGGATCTTTTAGGGGATGTTATCAGCGATGTGATTCACACCAGCATTCGCCGGGCCAAAAACGGCGTACAGGAACACCCCGCCGATGTGGCGCTGTTTAAAAACGGCAAGGCAAAGGATGATGTTTCCGATACGCCGCAGTCCGACCGCTTTGCGGCCCAGGCGGCCATTAAAAAGCTGTGGGATTTTTGCGGCATGGCCTTTGAGGACAACAGCTGCCGGGGAGAACTGTACCACAGCCTCAAGCAGAACGATCTCATCGACCTGCTGGCCCGGTCGTTGCGCCCCGCCGCCGAAGAGATACTGAAGACCTACACCCCGGCCCCGGCAGTGGATTTGAATCAGCAATACCGGGAATACCTGCGGTCTTTGCCCAAGGAATATTATCAAAAGCGGGCCCGGGAATTTGAGGATTTCGTTGACAAAACCTCTTTTGGGTTCAAGGTTTGCCAGGATTACTACACCTACCGCGAGGAGTATTCCACCTATTGCCGCGATTTTGAAGAAGCCGACGAAAAACGGCTGTCCCGCTGCATGGATATGGCCGGGGTTATGTATGCGGGGCTTACGGCCAGCGCCGGGGCCTGCAAACCTGCCCTGGACCGTACCATTACAGAAATGAGCGCCGATATCTTTAGCATGTATATTTTGGGAAAACTGAAATTTCCCGATGGCAAAGCCTTTGGCCCCCTTGTCCGCGAGGCCCTGCTGCATGCCCGGCGGGTGGACATGGAATACATTGCAGAAGATTTGCAGCAGGAAGACCGGCGAAAGCTGGCCCGGCTGATGTACCGCAGCATTGGACCGGGGCGTCCCGGAGCCGCAAAAGAGGAAACCGCCAACAAAAAAGCATCCACCAAAAAGGGAGCATGGCCTTCGGATTTGTCCGGGGAGTCGGTGTTCGGGGAGATGTGGGACTATTGCGGCAAACATCTGACAGACCAGCCCGATTGCCGTCAGGTGCTGTATTACAACCTGAAAAAGAGGGGCTATACGCATTTGCTGGATGAGCGGGATCAGGACCTGGGAGAAACCATTACAGCCAACTGGAAGCCCACAGCACCGCCGGATCTGAATCAGCAGTACCGGGCATATCTGGAAAAACTTCCTCAGGGGTATTATGACACAAAAGCCGCTTCGCTGGCGGCAGCGGATGCGGAAAACGCCCGGATCTGCGGCAGTTATTTTGCGTATCATGATGAGTACATAACCTATTGCCGCGACTACGAAAAAGCGGACATGCTGCGCCTTTCCAAATGTATGCACGCCGCAGGAATTATGTGGGTGACCCTGTTTGGCGATCCTGAGGCATGTACACCAAAGCTTGGTGACACCGCCGCAGATATCAAACGGGAACTCAAAGAAATTTACACCGTTGCCTACAATACCTTTGAGCGCAAACTCCGGTATGTTGCGCTGTTGGGGGAATACCGGTCTTTGGCCCGGCGGTTTGCCGACGAAGAACTGCTGAAAAAACTCATCCGCGAGGAAACCGCCCTGTGGATACAGCATGCCCGGGACAATGTTGCGGTGTCACTGAAGGACGAGGATCTGGCCCGTAAGGGCAGCGCCACGGCGGATACGCCGCAGGCGGTTGGAGCCACGGGAAAGGCCCGGGCCACAGAAGGGCTTACAGCGCTGTGGCTGTACTGCCAGCAGATTGACCGGTTGTACCCCGACTGCCGTCAGGAGTTGTATTATACCCTGACCAAAGAGGAATCCCAGACCCTTTTGGATGAGCAGGTGCAGCTTAAGGGCGCGGCCCTTATTAAAGACTGGAAGCCCGAAGCCGAAAGGGCAAAGCCGGAGCCGGAGCCGCCAAAAGAGGTGGTGGCCCTTGCCCCGCAAAAAGAAAAAGCCCCGGCAAAGCATAAGAAAAAGCAGGCGCCGGGGAATGTAAACAACACCCTGATGCCGGTTTCTTTTGGCCATCCCTACCGGCCCATGTTTATTCTGCTGGGGCTGCTGGTGGTGCTGATTGTGGGTATTTCTCTGGAAAAACGCACCCGGTCCTAGGGCCTTTGGCTACGGGGATTGGTTCCGGCCTATCCATTCCCGGGCCGGGCATCTGCGGGACAGCGCCCCGTAAGACCCGGAATCCGGCGCGACCACCACGGGGCAGGAAAGGGAAATCACGGGCCGCGTGCCCGGGATAAAGGGGCTTGGGGAAGCAAGAAGGCAAGGAAGACTACAAACCCGCCCCTTGCACCGGCGGGTGTTTTGGTGTATGGTTTTGTACAAATATACAGGTTTCGGACCAGCGGGATGTACTGAACTCAGGGAGCATGACATGAAACATACGCAGTGGATATGCCTGGTGGTGCTGGGGATGATGATGGTCGTTCCGGCATGTACTAAGGATAGCGTGGATAACGTGCCAGCGGTGGATAAGGTTCCTGTAGCGGGAAAAGTGCCTGTAGTTGATACAAAAAATAAGGGCACTAAATCCGGTATTCAACGGACTAACGAACCAATAACCAGAGAATGGTGCATAAGGGCATATTACCTGCTGTCCGGTATTGAAGGCAATACGGAAGAAGCGTTAGCCCTGCATTATAAAGATGTTTATGAATGTATCAATCTTGGGGAGTTCGAGGTGATGGCCAAGACCAAGACATCTGCAGGGGTCGCTAAAACCAAGTTTAACGAGAGGACTTGGTATTGGGAATTAATTGCAAATCATTGGCTCAGTGACCAGTTAAAGGAAAGCGGGGAGTTCCTTGAGATACTGGAGGAAGCCAATGATGCCGGTACCTTTGACGGAAGTTTATATAATAGGAAATTCTTCACCCATTATCTGAACAACAAGTATAAAGGTCTTGAACTGCTGAAGCAATATGCAAAGCACAAGGAATGGCTGGCTGATCTTGGGGGAATTTCATATAAACTTATATATGAAACCTACAAGGAGGGAGAATTAACGTATGAACAATTTCGTAACCTTTGTATGAGATATAGGCATTCCGCCAAAAGGTTGATTGAAAAGGATGGTCAGGAAGGGCCGTTTGAATACGATATTTTTAAGCTTAATGAAGAGCAAATGGAGGAAGAGTACGGTAAAGGCTGGAGAATAGAGGCCTGCCATCCTGATCCTGACTTTGGTTTTACATATATAGATGACTGTTCAAGCCTGCATCTCGATAGATAACTCAAAGGCTTGTTCCGGACACCGTAATTCCGGGGTAGGGCGAATCTTGTATTCGCCCTTTGATACGGAATATGTCAATCTTCACAAAACTACTATTAATTACGGGGTGTTGCACGTTAGATATATCCCGGAAATAAGATACATGGGCAAGCTCCATTGCATTTCGCTTGGCCCATGCCACCCGCTATCTGTAGGGGCGGTCCCCCCGTGGCCGCCCTGTAGGGAAAAGGGCAGGAGCCACGTGTTACCCATGTACCCGGTCAGACGCGTTCCCGATGTTGCCGGTTTACAGCCCACAAACACCAGGCTTTTCACTATAACCCCTATCCACTCCTTTCCCCATAAATGGAGAAAGGCTTAATGGATTGCCGGGCATTTAGGCCGGGCATTCCTTCTCGCTCTCTCCATTCATGGAGAGAGTTGGAGTGAGGTTGTAATGAAAAGCCGGGCACATGGATTACACAAGCCCTCCTCCGATGAGCACGCCACCCGCCAGGCCGCGTCCCTGAGGAGCCGCAGGCGTCTCGAAGGGCGCACAGGTTGTCTGTTCTCTTGCTTATATAATACTCTGTCCTCCCACTTATTCCCGGACAAACACGACCATCACAGGACATTAGCTACCATCGGCGGTCAAAACATACCAACGCAGGACAAAAGCGGACAACACAGGACAAATGCTACATATGGGCGGTCAAAAGCGCTGTGCATGTACAAAGCCGGAAAGAAACGGGCAAGAGCGGAAACCAGCGGAAACATGCGGTAAAAAACGGAAAAAAATTTTTGTTCCGCTTGCATCACATCCTAATATGTGCTAGGTGTAATCCCACGGACGATAGCACGTCCGTTTTTTATACCCGGATTTTGGGGGCCGCTCTGGGACACAGCACCGAGTCCCATGATGGGAATACCATTGCATTAATGGCGTCAGCGGGGATTTTCCGGTTGCACAGAAAGGCATTATCTTTATAATGTATTGGATATACATGTGGACATATACAACGCAGTACGGTCAGCGAGAAGTAGTCGCAGCAGGTGAATGTGTGAGGGTTTGAAGTTTATGGCAGCGATACGGCGCAGGACTAACAGATATGATACAGAGGGTCTTACTATGAGCAAATGGCATAATGCTTTGGTGTGGATGGTTGCGGGAATCACGGCTTTGATTGCTGCGGGTTGCGGCATGGGCGGCGACACCGGTTCGTTACAGGTGACCGCAGCTTTGCAACAGCAGGATGACGGCGCGGAGCCAAAGGGTATGGGCGGCGGCCTTATCGCTGGCATGGACGGCATCCGCATCGAGGTGCGCAAGGGTGACGATACCGTGGCAGGCAAGACCTTCCGGGACGCCGAGGCCCAGCAGGGCGTATTGGCGGTCGACGCCATTCCCACGGGTTCCGGCTACACCGTGATCTTCGAGGGCCTGCGGGGCGAGTTTGTGGTGTACCACGGCAAAACCGAGGGCGTAAGCATTAAAAAGGACAGCGCCAGTACCGTCAGCATTGCGGTCAAACCAAGCCCCGGACGGGGTGACCCCAACACCAGCGGCGTGTGGGTGATTGCCACGCCTCCCCGCTATGTCAGCACCCCGGTGGTGAATCTGGTGCTTAACGCCGCCAACGTCGCCACCGCCCGCATTGGCAACGGCAACGAATTTGACAACGCCCTGACCATCGATTACCTGGCAGACACCGAAGCCTGCACCGCCGATGACGACCCCATCTGCGCGGATCAGGAATTTCGTCTGTATCGTAACTGGCAGCTTGATGACCCCGACGCCTTTACCCAGGGCGGAAAAACCGTCAGCGTGGTCTTTACCGACAGCGACGGCTACAATTCCGAAATTGAGTTCGACACCGTAACCCTGGACACCACCGACCCCCGGGAACAGCTTATTACGTTGGGGCCCATCCAGAGCAACGGCGACAGCCGCTGGCTTATGGCCACCCTCGGTGTTATCGACGCATACGAGATGTGTTTCGGCATGGCCTGCGAAGCCACTGAAGCCGAAACCCTGCTCATGGATTTTGTGGATGACGACCGGGCCGACGCCGCCATGTGTCCCGGAGATCAGACCGGGGCCGAAGCAAGTTCTCCTGCCTGCATGAATCCCGGCCAGTGGATCGCCTACGACACCAACGCCAACCTCAAACTGGCAGCAGATATAGAAGGCGGCACCATCCGCGTCTATTACCGTGATGAAGCCTACAACATGGTGTGGGCCCAGCGGGGGCTTTCCACCGCCGTGCCGGAAAGCGCTCCGGTGATTATCGCGGTAGAGGACAAAGAAGTGCTCAAGGACGGCGATCATGTCACCGTAAGCGGAACCGCCTTTGATCCCGTGGGAGCCGCAGAACTCACGGTGGTCAGCACCCGGCTGATCTATGACGATGAAAACGCCACAGAGCAGGTGCTTGCGGAAGGCATGGTCACCGTTACCGAAACCAATGCCCTGCACAGCGACGGCATCCAGCTTGAAGTGCCCGACGGCGCGCGCTTTGTACAGGTTGAAGTTGTGGTCAGCAATGGCCAGAACAACAGCTATGCCCAGGCTTCCCGCAGCAGCCTTTTGGAAGTTGATACCGAAGCCCCCTCCAATCTTTTCTTTTCCGTTGCCGCAGGCCAGCAGTTTGTGGCCAGCGCCACGGTAGAAGTCGAAGTCGGAGCCACCGGTGCCAGTCAGATGCGTTTTGGCGGCGATGTGGCCGAGGCCGGACAGTGGATGGCTTTTTCCACCCGCACCGCCGTGCTGCTTTCCGATGGCGACGGAGCCAAAACCGTCACTGTAGAAGTGCGGGATAACGCCGACCTGCGGGCCGGTCCCGAATCCGCCACCGTAACTCTTGATACCGAAGCGCCCCTGACGCCGGTCTGCGGATTTGATCCCGACAGGCGGGTAGGGGACACCAGCGTCACTCTGACGCTGCAAAACGTGGGTGAAGCCCACATGTTAAAAATAAGTGGCGCCGGTGTGGCGGCGCTGGACAGCGGCGAGGTTGATCAGTGGCAAACACCCCCGGCGGGCAGCGCCATTGTTCTCACTCTGACCGAGGGCGAAGACGGCCCCCGTCCCGTGTCCGTGGTTTACCGCGACGAGGCGGGCAACCAGTCCCCCTCCTTTGACGATTTTGTCACCATCGACACCACTGCCCCCTGGTCCGCACCGCAACTGCTGCTTCCCCAAACCCGGCAGGCAGTCAAAAGCGGCGACGCCCTTGGCGTTGGCGGCACCATTGAGGCCGGGGCGGATGTTCATTCGGCACAACTGATTTCCGGCACCGGCGAAACCGAACTTGGCACAACCGACGTGACCTCCTTTATATCGGCAAACGCCTCCGGTGCGCTGGAAGGCGTGGTCACCATTCCGGAGTTGCCCCAGGGAACCGCCTGGCTGCTTCTGGAGATCATTGCCACCGACGGCCTGAACCAAAGCGACGCAACCGCCAGCCGCTCCGAAGCCCTTACCGTTGACGAGCAGGGGCTGACCAGCCCGTCTCTGGTGGTACGCAACGGCCGCGTCATCGGCACCACCCGCTGGGTCAAGAGCCCCTCGGTTGAGGTGGAGCTTGGCATTGTGGACCCCCAGGACGGTGATACCGCCGACGTGGAAGTCAAACTGTCCGGCGACGGCATTGACGCCGGGGACGAGCACAAAAACCGCTGGACCGCCTATGCCGAGGTTTTGTCCGTGATTCTTTCTGCCGACGATGGCGAAAAAAGCCTCACCGCGGTGTTCCGCGACGGCGCGGGCCACGAAACCGAGGCAGTGGGCGTCACCATTCAGCTGGACACCCAGGCACCGGCTGCGGCATCCATGGTAATCCGCGAAGGCAGCCAGATTCATGTGCCCAATGTGCATCTGTATTACGGCACCGCCCCCACCGACGCTTACGAAGTCCGCATCGGCGGCGACGATGTGCTGGTCATAACCGGCCTCACCCACGAATGGGTTCCGGTAGATACCTTCCCTGTGGGCACGGACATTGACGGCCCCCAGGTGGGCATCAGCGGCATCATGGGAGCCAAAAGCGTACAGGTGAGCTACCGCGACCGGGCCACCAACGAAAGCGAAACACAGATTCTGTTGACGGAACTTTTAGAGGGACGCCCCTACAGCGCCGCCCGACTCAGTGCGCCAAACCCGGCCCAGACTGCGGTTAAAAGCGGTGATGTCATGACCATCAGCGGCACTGCCAGCGGCGGCAGCACCCTGGTGAGCGCCACGCTCTACGCCCTTGACGCCGAAGGTCTTGTCCTGAGCGGCAGCGATGTCACCAGCAGTGTGGAAGGCACCTGGGGCAGCGATCCCGAAGTAACCTTGAGCGGCACCGTAACGGTTCCCGCGGCGGGCACCATCCCGGCAGCCACAGCGTCATTGCAACTTGAGGTAATTATTCACAAAGGCGAGGAAGACAGCCTTCCCGAGGATTCCCGGGGCCAGCCCATTGCGGTTGACAATATTCCCCTGGCCGATGCGGCGGTAAGCGTGGTTGAGGGCCAGTACAGCAACCACCGGATTATCACGCTTGAAATGTCGGTGACCAACACCGGCCGTGACACTTACAATGATGTCTTTATTATGCTGTCCGGCGACGGTATCGACCCCAGCAGCGGCGGCGAAGGGCGGCCGGTCAGCGAACTTGCCCCGGATACCTGGCTGCAGTTCCCCGGCGAAGGCACTTTGCGGCTCACGGAAACCGACGGACTCAAATCTTTTACCCTTCAGATGCGGGACGGAGCCCACCACAGCACCGAAGCGCTTTCCGTGGCGGTGACCCTTGATACCGTTGCACCGACCCTTGGCGGGCTTTCGATTCGGGAAGGCGCGAAGGTCGGGCAGTACGACGTAACGGCGCAGCTTTCCGCCAACGGCGCCAGCGAATATTTTCTTAACGGCGATGTGGCGGATACGGAAACCGACACCGGTGCGTGGCTGGCGTATCCCGCCGACGGACTGGTGCCGGTGACCCTCAGCGACGGCGAAGGCATCAAGAGCCTGTGGGTTCAGTACCGGGATGAAGCCGGGAACGTTGGCGACACCATCAGCGAACAGGTTGAGGTGGACTCCATCGCCCCCTTCTGTCATCCGGTGGCAACGCTCCCCGCCGGTCAGACCGCAGCGGGCAACGGCACCATCATCGTTGTTGGCGGCAACGCCGAAAGCAGTGCAACCCTTGAAACCTCAGCGCTGATATTCTTTGATGAATTCGGCAGCGAAGCCGGACGGCGATCCGTCACCGGCATCAGCATGACCCAGGGGCAGCTTTCCGGCAGCGTAACGGTGAGTCAGGTTCCCGTGGGCAGCGCAGCCTGTCGTTTGGAGATTATCGTCAACGACGGCCTGTGGAGCAGCGATGCGGAAACCTCCCGCACGGAATTGATCCCCATCGATGTGCTGGCCCCGGTGAACGCCACCATTAATTTTGCAGACAACGCCCAGTACACCAACGCCCGGCAGGTGCTGGTGGGTATTACCGTGGAAAACGTGGGCAAAGCCGATACCAGTGATTTGCAGATGCAGATCAGCGGCAGCGGCCTGTGGCAGGAAGATCCTCTTAAGGATCGCTGGGTGGCCTTTGCCCCGGAAGCCTCATTGACGCTGGCTGAAGGCCAGGGACAGCGGCAGGTAACGGTGCAGGTTCGTGACGGCGCGTTTAACCCCAGCAACACCGCCGCCGCAACCATTACCCTGGATACCCAGGCTCCCACCAGTCCCGGGGTCGAGATTCAGGGCCCGGACGAAACCAGTCAGACCCATCTGACCCTTTCGCTTTCCTGCGTGGGCGCTGACGAAGTAAAAATCAGCGGTTCTTCGGTTTTGGAAGCCATCAACACCCATGAGTGGGTCGCCTTTGCCAACAGCGAAGAAGAGATCGACATTGTGGGGCAAAACGGCTCTCACACCGTTACGGTGCAGTTCAGGGATGCGGCGGGCAATCTTTCGGATACCGTGTTTGACACCATCGTGTTCAACAGCACCCGCCCGGTGTCTTCCCCGCGCGTTACCATGCCCGAGGGCCAGACCGCAGTGAAAAACAGCGACACCATCGCCATCGGCGGTGCGGCCACCAGCGGCACGGAAATCGTTACTGCCCAGTTGCAGTTTGGCGACGGCAGCGGCGGAACCGTGGCTGCGGCCCGTGATCTGGCGGTGAACAGCGAAATCGTGCTTAACGCCACTGACGGCAAATTCAGCGGAACCATTGCGTTGGGAACCCTTCCCGCCGGGACTGCCTCCATATGGCTGGCGGTTGTGGTGAAACGGGTTGGCAGCAGTGCCCCGGACGATCAAAGCGACCCGGCGCTTTCCGTAAGCCCTGCAACCGTTGTGGACAATACACCGTTGACCGACGGTTCTCTTGTTATCGAAGACGGCGCCGCCACCAACGGCAACCGGGTGCGGCTGCTGTTTGGCGTCAGCAATCCCGGTCAGGAAGATTTGTCCGATGTCATGATGAACGTTTCCGGTGATGGCCTTGCGCCCACGACCCAGTATCTTGGGGAGTGGACCGCCTTTGCCGATGCCCGGGACGTGGTGCTTTCCGAAGGCGCGGGCACCAAAACCATTCAGGTAAGCTATCGCGACGGGGCCAACCACGAGTTGGGGCCCTTTACCGCATCCATTGTCTACGATGTTACCCCGCCGGATAACCTTGGGGTGACCATCAACAACGGCGACGCCAAAACCGGTGCCGTGTTGGTAGATCTGGCCATGGCGGCCACCGATTCCCTGCCCATGGAAATGTCCATCAGCGGTGATATCGAAACCCCCACCGACTGGGTTCCCTATGTTCCCACCCAGCAGTTGTCCCTTACCGCAGAGGACGGTATCAAGGTGGTGGCGGTAACCTTCAGGGATCAGGCGGGCAATCAGGCCGGTCCTGTGACTGACAGCATTATTCTTGACAGCCAGCCGCCAACCTCCAGCCCGGTGCTTTCTGCACCCGCCGGTCAACTGGCGGTTAAAAACAACGATATCGTAACCGTGGCAGGGCAGGCAGAGGCTGGCACCTCCATTGCTCAGGCGCTGCTTATCAGCGATGCCGACGCCACGTTGATTGACGTAACCTCACAGATTGCCGTAGATGCCTCCGGTGCGCTTTCCGGCAGTTTCAATGTTGGCGATCTCACCGGGGTTGCTTCTATTGTGGTGCAGGTTGTGGTCAGCGACGGCGTAAACAGTTCTGCTGCGGCCCAAAGCCGTTCGACAGCACTGACGATTGATAATCAGCTGCCGGTAATTTCCGCCGATTTTGACCACAGCGTGGTGAATCAGCTTGGGACGCTGCTTAACATGACCGGCACCGATGCCCTTGAATACCGGCTGTCCGGTGATTTGCAGGATGGTTCCTATTCCTCCTGGTCGCCTTTTGTGACGGCTCAGAATATTGTCCTTACCGATGTTGAAGGGGAACACAGTGTAACAGTGCAGGTGCGAGACGGTGCATTTAATACCGCCAGCACCGGTGCGACCATTAGCGTTGACCGGGTGGTGCCCACCAGCGATCCTGCCATTGTACCGCCTGCGGGCCAGATCACCCTTAAAAGCGGTGATGTGATTTCCTTTGGTGGCAGCGTTGAAGCGGGGTGTTCTCTGGTGAGCGCCAGCTTGCTGGATGCAGCCACAGAAGCGGTGCTGGCGGACGTTACCGCCCGCATCGGCATTGATGCCGCGGGCGCGGTATCCGGTTCTTATACAATGGGAGATCCCCTGACCGCTGCTGCGGTTATGGTTGAAGTGGTTGTCAGTGACGGGGCCAACGAATCCATTCCCGAGGCCTCCCGGTCTGCGGCAATCGATGTGGATACCTCTGCTCCCATCAACGGCAGCATTGTGATTGCCGGGGGCGAATCCGTTACCGGCACCCGTGACGTTACATTGACCCTGGCGGCGGAAGGCGCGCTTGAAATGTTTGTGGCAGGCAACGTGGTTTCCGAAACCGGCGTTACCTTCTCCTGGATTTCTTACAGCTCGTCGCTGCCGGTGACTCTCACCGAAGGAGACGGCGACAAAACCGTTTCCGTGCGCTATCGCGATGGCGCTTTCAACGAACTCGGTCCTCTCACCGACACCATCAATCTTAACACCGGCCCGGTTATCTCTTCTCCGGTGCTGACGCCCCCGGGTGGTCAGCAGGCCATCAAGCTGGATGATGAACTGACGGTTTCCGGTTCCATTGAAGCCGGAGGAACAATTGTCAGCGCCCGGCTTATGGACGTGAACGCCGCCACGGTGCTGAGTGTAACCGATCTGGTGGTTGCCTCTGAAGCCGGAGTGTTGTCCGGTTCCATTACCTTGCCGGATACCGGCACAGCCACGACCATCAGGCTGGAAGTCATTGCCCGGGCCCGCGGGGCCCAGTCGGTTGCAGGCAGCAGCCGTTCGCTTCCGTTGACGGTTGATAACGACGATCCGGTCATTACCAGCGCAACGGTTGATCCCTCGGTAAGCAACAGCGCCACCGTGAGTTTGACCACCGTTGCCTCTGATGCCACAACGGCCCTTGAAATGTTCCTTGACGGCGACATAACCGGCAGTGGTATTCGTCAGTGGGTGACCTTCAGCGGTTCCGTCAGTCTTACCCTGGATACTGCTGAAGAAGGAACGAAGATTGTTTCCGTGCGGGTACGGGACGCGGCGCATCACGAAGCACAGAAACAGAAATCCGTGGTCTACGATATCACCGCTCCCTTCAGTAACCCGACCCTGGCGGCTCCTGCGGGACAAACCGCCATCAAGAGCAACGATATTGTCAGCTTTGGCGGTAACGCCGAACCCGGCACCACCATGAGTTCTGCGTTGCTGGTGGATGAGAATGGCGCAACCTTTATGGACGTTGCCAGCAGCATTACCTTTGATCCCGACACCGGTGCCTTTGGCGGTAGCGTCAATGTATCCGATGTTTCCGCCGTGGCAACCCTTGCCTTGCGGGTACTGGTGAACGACGGAGCCAATACCTCGGAAACCGCCCAAAGCGTTTCAGCGGCATTACCGGTTGATGTTGGCGTTCCCACCGTTGCGGTGGATGCCGGAGGCAATTACAGCAACAGCCCGCAGATTACCCTGAGCATTGCAACCGCCGGGGATGCGTACCAGATGCGTATCAGCGGTGATGTTGAGCCCGGTGCCTACAGCGACTGGGCCGCTTTTGCCGATACCGTTGCCGTAACCCTGGCGGGCAGCGACGGTGCAAAGAGCGTTACCGTTGCGGTGCGGGACGGCGCGTTCAACACCGGCAGCGATACGGTGAATGTCACCCTTGACAGCGTTGCGCCCTCAAGCGCTCCGCAACTGGTTTTGCCCAATGGTCAGACCCGCATTAAAAACGGAGACACCCTGAGTGTTGCCGGGTCTGCCAGTGGCGCGGCATCCATCGTCCATGCCTGGCTTGTCAATGACAGCGGCACTATGATAAGCGACGTGACCTCTTCGGTGTCCATGAATCCCCTGGGTGACTTCAGCGGTTCCTTTGCGGTGGACAGCCTGACCGATGGTGCCTTGCTGGGTATCGAAGTTGTGGTCAGCGACAATATCAACGAATCCCTGCCATCGCTTTCCCGCAGCCAGTTTTATCTGGCGGACAACACCGCGCCCACAGACGGCAGCATTGAGATTGCCGGGGGAAGCGCTGTGGTTGGCGGCGAAAACACCACGGTTACCCTCAGCGCCACCGGGGCCACCGAAGCCTATATCAGCGGCGATGTGGTGACCACGGAATACACCAACACCTGGGTTGCTTATGCTGCCAGCGTGGCGGTGATTCTTGAAGCTGGTGACACCACCAAAACCGTTACGGTTCTGTACCGGGACGAGGCCCATAACCAGTTCGGTCCTGCCAGCGATACGGTGCAGCTTAACACCGGCGCGGTTACGTCGTCTCCGGTGCTGAATCCCCCGGCAGGCCAGATTGCGGTCAAGAGCAACGATCAGGTCAGCGTAGGCGGTAACAGTGAAGCCGGGGCCACGGTGGTATCCGCAAGCCTGCTTGACAGCAGCAATGCGCTGATTGCCGATGTGACCGCCGATGTGTCAATTGATCCCGATGGATTTTTCCACGGCACCATTACCCTGGGTGATACCAGTGCATACAGCGGCGTCAAGCTGGAAATCATTGTGGAAGCCCGCAGCATGCAAAGCGTGGCGGGTAACTCCCGCAGCTCCGAAGTCACGGTGGATAACGATGATCCCACCGGGGTCAGCGTGTCTGCGGCGGAGAAAACCAACTCTCCCAACGTGACGTTGACCATTACCGGTTCTGATGCCACCACTGCCATTGAGATGTATCTGGATGGCAACATCAGCGGCACTTCGGTACGGAACTGGGTTGCCTTTAGTAACAGCGCCTCGGTAACCCTGGATCCGGGTGAAGGCACCAAGGCCGTTACCCTGCGGGTTCGGGACGGCGCGTATCACGAAGTGCAGACTCAGGCCACGGTGATCTACGATGTTACCGCGCCTTTGAGCACGCCGGTTATTACCGCGCCCAACGGTCAGAGCGCGGTGAAGAGCAACGATACTCTGACGATTTCCGGCAACGCCGAAGTGGGCTCGACCCTGCAAAGCGCATGGCTGATGGATCAGAACAACAGCCGCTATCGCAATGTGACCTCTGCGGTTACCGTTGGGGCCAACGGTGTAATATCCGGCAGCGTCAACCTTGGCAGCATTCTTGCCTCGGTTACAGCCATATCTTTGGAAGTTGTCGTCAGCGACGGCGTGAACGATTCCGAAGCTGACCAGAGCCGTTCCAATGCTTATGACGTGGACAACAGCCTTCCCACGGTTACCGCCGCCTTTGGCGCTACCCACACCAACACCCGCAGCGTACCGCTTACCCTGACGGTTTCTTCCGATGCGGCGCAGATGCGGATTCTTGGTGACGTGGATACCGGCAGCTACAGCGACTGGATCAGCGTTGCTTCGTCGGTGATGGTCAGCCTGACCACTACCGATGCGGAAAAAACCATCACCGTGCAGGTGCGGGACGCTGCTCACAACAGCGGCAGCGACAGCGCGTCCATTACCCTGGACACCATTGCACCGGACAGCGCTCCGGTTGTGGTGCTTCCCGGCGGCCAGTCAAGGCTGAAGGATAACGACACCATTACCGTTGCCGGAGCCGCCACCGGGGCCCAGAGCATTGTCTATGCCCATGTGATCGACGACGCCGGAAGCCTGCTCATTGATGCAACCGCCGATGTCACCATGGACGGGAGCGGCGCTTTCAGCGGCACCATTGATATTGGCAGCCAAAGCGATGGAAGCCTTATCGGTCTGGAACTGGTGGTGCAGGATTATGTCAACGAATCCGTTGCCGCACTTTCCCGCAGCGCATTCTACCTTGTGGACAACAGCGCCCCCACAGACGGCGCAATCGAAATCGCCGGTGGTGCGGCGGTGGTAGGCAGCGCCACCACGGTGCTGGGTATTGCAGCAATCGGCGCTACTGAAATCTACATTGACGGTGACGTAATCGACACGCCTTCAACAAAGCAGTGGATCGATTACACCACAAGCGTAGAAGTAATTCTCACCACGGATATGGCGGACAACACCGTTACCGTCACCTTCCGGGATGAAGCCCACAACAGCTTTGGTCCCGCAAGCGACACCGTGGCTCTTGATACCAGCGCGGTGTCTTCCAGTCCGTCACTGCTGGCCCCGGGCAGCCAGACGGCGGTCAAGAGCAACGATTCCGTCAGCGTTAAAGGTAACAGCGAAGCCGGTGCCGCCATTGTGCAGGCCCGCCTGCTGGATGACGGTGATGTGGAACTGGCGGATGTAACCTCTGACGTATCCATTGATCCCGACGGCTATTTCCAGGGATCATTTAATGTCGGCGATCTCAGCGGCGTCACCAGCGTTAAGCTGGAAATCGTTGTCACGGCCCGGGGTATTCAAAGCCTGGGCAGCGGCTCGCAGTCAACCCTGGTGCTGGTGGACAACGACAGCCCCACCGGTGTCAGCGTTTCTGCGGTGAGCAAAACCAACTCCACCAACCTGACCCTTACCATTACCGGCTCCGACGCCACCACGGCCATGGAAATGTACCTTGACGGCGACATTACCGGCAGCGGTGTGCGCGCATGGCGGACCTTTGCCAACAACGTGTCTGTGGTCATGACCGGCGGGGAAGGGCAGAAGGCGGTTTCCCTGCGTGTCCGGGATGGCGCATACAACGAAGTCCAGACCCAGACCACTGTGGATTACGATACCACGGCTCCGGTGAGCCAGCCGGTTGTCAGTCCTCCGGCGGGTCAGACCATGGTGAAGAACAACGATGTCGTCACCATTTCCGGGTATGCGGAAAGCGGCACAACCCTGGTCAGCGCCTGGACCGTGGACCAGAACAACGTGCATCTGGATAACATTACTTCCAGCGTCACGCTGTCCTCCGGCGGCGTGTTTGGCGGCACCGTGAACCTTGGCTCCATAGCTTTGCCCATCACGGATATCGGCGTGGAGATTATCGTCAGCGACGGTGTTAACAGCAGCATTGCCGCCCAAAGCCGCTCGGATAAACTCACGAAGGACAATGTGGTGCCGGTGGTTGCCGCAGCCTTTGACGAGGGCTACACCAACCAGCGCAGCGCCCTGCTGAACATCAGCGGTCCTGCGGACAGCCTGCATATGCGGATTACCGGCAACGTGGATGCCGGGCCCTACAGCAACTGGATTGAATACGGCACGGATATTTCCGTAAGCCTTACCACCGGCGATGCGGTGAAAACCGCCACGGTGCAGGTGCGGGACGCCGCCTTTAACGTGGGCAGCACAACTGCGTCCATTACGCTGGATACCGTGGCTCCCGACAGCGCTCCGGTGCTGGTGCTTCCGGGCACCCAGAATCGTATCAAGGATGGCGATATTCTGACGGTGGACGGTCTTGCCACCGGCGGAGCCATTGAGATTATTTCCGCACGGTTTATCACCGATACCGGCACATTGTTGCAGGATATTTTCGCCGATGTCAGTATGGATGGCGGCGGGAATTTCTCCGGCAGCTTTAACGTGGGAACCCTCACCCACGGCGATCTGGTGGGTATCGAAGTTGTGGTGAAGGATCAGGTCAACCGCTCCGAACCTTCACAATCCCGCAGCGCCTTTTATCTGGTGGACAACAACGCGCCCAGCGACGGTTCCATTGAAATCGCCGGGGGCGCATCGGTGATTGGTATTACCAACACCAACGTGAGCATAAACGCCTTTGGTGCAACCCATATGTACATCAGCGGCAGCGTGGAAAACACCGCAAACACCAACGCCTGGATTTCCTACAGCACCAGTGAATCAATCATTCTTACCTCCACCGTTGGCAGCAAGGTTGTGTCTGTGCTGTTCCGGGATGAGGCGCATAACACCTTTGGTCCTGCAAGCGACAGCATCACCCTGGATACCTCTGCGGTAACGGCGTCGCCCATGATCACTCCGCCCAACGGTCAAAGCGCGGTGAAATCCAACGATGTTATCGCCATTGGCGGCAGCACCGAAAGCGGCGCAGAGATTGTTTCTGCTTCCCTGCTGAACCAAAGCAACGTGGCGCTCAAGGATATCACCGGCGATGTTTCGGTGGATGCCGACGGTAATTTCTATGGTAACACCAACGTAGGAGACCTTAGCGGCGTCAGCGGTATCAAGGTGCAGATCATCGTTACCGCCCGCATGCTTACCAGTGCGGCGGCTGCGTCCCGGTCGTCTGTGGTGGATGTGGATAACGACACGCCGGTTATCAGCGCCTTTACGCCTTCGGAAACCATTACCAATGCCAGCAATATCACGCTGTCCATCAGCGCTTCCGATGCCACTACTTCGTTGCAGATGTTTATCGACGGCGATATCAGCGGTGTCTCGGTGCGGCGCTGGATTGCGTACAGCGGCAGTACCAGTGTGACCCTGAACACCTCAGCCCAGGGAACCAAGGCCATAACGCTGCGTGTACGGGACGAAGCCTTTAACGAGGCACAGGCCCAGACATCGGTGACTTACGATTCCATTGCTCCTGCCAGCAGCCCGGATATCACCGCCCCCACAAGCGGCGGGTACACCCAGCTTGAAATCAAGCATAACGATGACCTCACCGTTGGTGGTCGTATTGAACCCGGTGCCAGCATTTACCGGGCGCGGCTGCTGAATCAAAGCGGGTCTGCCCTTATGATTGTGACCGGCAGCCTGTCGGTTAACAGCTACGGTATCCTCAGCGGCACGGTAAATGTGGGAATCCTTCCCACCACCACTACATCGGTGCGTCTGGAGGTAATTGCCCAGGACAGCGCGGGTAACTATTCCAACGGTGCAAGTTCCCTGAGCGATGCTCTTGTCAAGGATATTACCGCTCCCTCCGGTCCGGTGGTAAGTATAGAAGCCGGTGCCACTCATACAACCTACAATGGTGTTACGGTGTCATTTACCAGCGTTGACCCTGATATTGAGTGGTTCAAGATTGACGACGCTTCCAGCGATGTGTTCTCTGGCAATTACACATCCCTGATGCCCATCGATGCATCTGTGTATGTATTCTTGGATCATGCCACTGCGGACGACGGCGAAACCAAAACCGTAACCGCAGTCTTTTACGATGGCGCCATGAACCCGGTAGCCCGGGCGGATTCCATTATTCTTGATGAAGTGGAGCCCTGGAGTGAGCCTCTGATTGCCGCGCCGGGAACCCAAACCGCAGTGAAGGGCAGCGATGTGCTTACGGTTACGGGTTCAGCGGCGCAACACAGTTCCATACTGGCTGTCAGGCTTCTGAATCAGAATGGCAGCACCCTTAGCGGTGGAACCAGTAACGTTGCCCTCAGCCACAGTACCGGAGCCTTCAGCGGCACCTATACTCTGCCCAATACTCTGAGTGGGGTGACCCAGATACTGTTGCTGATCCGGGTTGAGGATGATGCGGGTAACCAGTCATTCCTCAGCAGTTCCGTCAGTAACTGGCTGGATGTGGATACCGTGGCTCCTGATACATGCACGTTGTACATCAAGGAAAACGGCGAATACACCAACAAGGAAGAAATCGTCACCAGCGTGGAAAGCAACAATGATGTGCATGAGATTTATTTCTCCGGAAACCTGGATGACAACGAGAGTTCCTTTGAATGGATCAATCTGGTTGCCTATCCCTCGGTTACCCTTAATACTTCCAGCGATGGCCTGAAAACCGTAACCGTGCGATGTCGTGATGGGGCTCATAACCTTTCCTCGACATCGAGTGATACCATCTATTACGATGGCACCGCTCCCACGGTGACTTCCGTAACCATTGCGGGCAAGGCGACCCTGGGGTCTCAGGAATTCATTGAGGTAAACGACGGCGTCAACAGCAGCATATCCGTTGTTGCCTCGGATGCTCAAAGCGGTGTTGCTCAGTACTATGTTGGCGGCTCTTTGGCGGCCGGTGCCGGTTGGGCAGCATGGACTGCCAGCGGAAGTACGCAGACCAAGTTGGTTCGTTTCAGCAACGGTGAAGGTCTGAAAACAGTGTACGCATATGTAGAGGATGAGGCGGGCAATATCAGTCTTGCCAGTGTTTCGGATAGCGCCATCAAGGATTACACCACTCCCTCAACTCCGGCATTTTCCGGTGCGTCTTTCTTCTACACCAACGATACCGATGTAGTGTTGTCCCTTTCCACCGCCAGCGTGGATCAGGATTTTGAGAGCTATCAGAAATGTGTGGCCGCATCGTCGGCATGTTCCTGTACCTGGGCGGATACCACGGAAACCTCGGCCTTCAGCTATACCCTGAATTCCGATGGCACCTATTATCTGTGTGTCCGGGGACGTGATGTGTTCAACAACTATTCAACAAGGGATTTTGTACAGGTTATCCGGGATGCCACGCCTCCCTCTACGCCGCAATGGGCTATTGAAAACGATTCCCGTCGCTGCGCCCAGTATGATGCCCTGCTGGAGACCCCCACCACCGAAGCAAATTTCAGCCATTATGAACTTCGGGGAGCAGGCTATAGCGACTGGTTCCAAAGCCCCATGGCTCAGTACGACACTGTGGTGCACTTTGATGCCATTCCGCAGAACCAGACATCGCTGTTGTCCATCCGCGCGGTTGACCTGGCGGGTAATGTGTCCGAGGCTGATATCCTGACACTGAAGGAGCAGTCCATTATTCCCATCATGCAGGCCGAGATTGAGCCGGACAATTATGCGATTTCTTCCGATGGCAAATACATGGCCTACAGCTATAATGACGGTGATCAGGATATTATGGCGGTGTATTTCTTCCAGGAGCAAAACAAGCTGAAGCTGGGTGAGGTTACCTCATTTTCCCTTAATAACAATTCCCTGGTCCATCCATCAATGGACGAGCATATTCTGGTGTTCAGTTGCAATGCTTCATCCGCCACCTGTGATGATTTTACGGGTCAGGTAACCCATGAAGGGCTGGTGGCTTGCGATGTTTCACAGTGGTATTACAACGGATGGGGACTTGATTATAAATGCGTCAGTGTTCTGCCAGACACTGATGACAGCATTGATTATCTGTATCCAACCCTGGTCAACGGACGACTCAACTACGTCAAGAAAGACGGTAACACCTATTCCGTGCATACCTGCCTGATGGATACGGATAAAGCTTCCGGTGAATACCTGACCTGTCCGGATACCATCAGTCAGCAGACCTCCACAACCGCAGAAATCACCAAACTGGTCAGCGCTCAATACTACACCGCATGGATTCAGGATGGTGACATCAAGTATGCGCACTGCACTGATAACACTTGTTATACCACGGTGTATTCCCTTGATACGGGATCGGGCTTCCCGGTGCGGGATATGCAGGCCAGCAACGAGTTTAATTACCTCATATGGGCAGATCCCTCCTCTTCGGGTTCTGCATATGGTAATTATGAAATCAAGCGGGCCTGGAAGCGTATGGGGGCGGCGTTCTCCAACATTGAAACCTACAGCTATCCCGGCAGTGAGAACAATTATGATCATCATCCGGTGGTACGCTGGAGAACCCATGCATGGCAGATCGGCGGTGTGGAAATCAACGGCAACTACTATTCATCAAAGATATACTATAAAATGGGAGTTGATTATCAGGAACCCTATGACCAGGTTATGGATATGGGGATGAACGTATCCTTTAAGGGACTTGCCGGGCCGCGTATCATTGTTGCCGACCAGTATGACAACTGGTATTTCTGGGATGTTGCAGAGGAAAGCGGTACTGTGGTGACCTACGAAGATACGGAAAATCCCACCGGCCCGGTTTCCCTGAATGGCACCTATGCCTATTATGTGGATTCCTTTGACACCATCCGCTATATCAACATGAATGATTACAGTGACCGCGGTGATTTCTTCAGCTACTCCGGCAATGATCTGCCCGCCATCTCCGCCCGCAGCAACGAGGGCGTGCTTTACTCGTATCATTACAACGGAGCTGTCGCCCCAAGAATTCGTATGGCCCGCGGACAGCCTGGTGGAACGGTGCAGAACCAGTCAATTCACACAACCGGCTATAATTATTTCCCCTATCTGCGTGATAACCACGTTATGTACCAGTACGACGGGAGCGCTACCTATTACTGTCGGCTGGAAGCGACAGGTACATCTACTACCGGATGCGAATCCGGAACGTCGTTCTCCTGGGGCGTGGATACGCCGGTATATGGCACCAATGGTACGCAGATCTACTATCTTGATGGCGGCAGTGTTAAAAAATGCACCATTGGCAGTCAATGTACGGATCCAAGTGATGCGGTGGCTGGGTCGTTATACTACAGTGTTGAAGGGTTCGATATCTGGAGTGATTTGCTGTTCCATAACTACTACCAAAAGACCATGATTTGGGCCGGGTTCCCCATGTATATTCCCTGGTATTCCCACATGGCGGTAACCGAAACCGATCGACCCTATGGTCCCGAGCGTTTTGAGACCGCTAAGGCGGATGTGCTGGCTGGCTTCTCACCAAAAAGTTCACGTCCCAAGGCGGATGACAACAAGGCCATCTGGGCCGATGAATTCTATGGTGGCTGGGATACCAAGTACTTTGAATACAACAAGGGGTTCCATCAGGTGCTGAATGCTTCCTGCCTTAACGATGAAGTGTATTATGACATCTATGCAGACAGAGCATTGTGTTCCACCGGTGACGGCAAAGTTATTGTGTTTGACCTCGGCACAGAGGCAAAACAGTATTATAATGCCGGGCCGGTGATTGTTGCGCCGGGGGCCGACGGAGAACTGGTTCAAACCATCAGTGGTGTGGAGCCGACACCCAACCGCATTCGTTTTATGGGCGTATCCTTCAAGGCATACACCAATGCAGGCGTTGGGGATGACGGTATTGAGTTTGAAGTGCAAATCGAAGGTCGTGGCGGGTATCCAGACTTGAATATGGGAACCTTCACCGCAGATCAGGGATACAGCACAACCGGTGACGGCGGACAGTGGTACGATCTTAACCTGGCCAACACACCGGCGCTGAGTGACTTCTACCTTGCGGATGTGGAAGGTAACTACAAGATTCGATTCATCAACAACAGCGGTTCGTACAGTCTGTATATCCGTCGGATTACCTGGCGCTTTACCACAGATTACCAGTATTGATCCGATTGTTGCATTCAGATCATTTCCACGCAACGCCTCTCCATTTTGGGGAGGCGTTGTTTGTTGTGCCATTTTGTCCAAGCCACAGGCGGAAAATCGTTGTTTGTGACAATTTTGCACTGGACGGCATGGAATACCTGCGCATGGCAGATGGTTTAATACATGGAACATACTGTTTCCATTGATTAACGTTGCGTTGATGCCCCACCTGTGCTATGTGCTGGCATAGAACTTGCTTATAAGAAAGTTCGCCTCACAGAAGGCACTTTACATAGAGCTTCTTGCGTTTGGAGGACAGCAATGGTCGTGACACGAAATCTCTCCTCGATGGTGGTAATGATTGCACTGATGATCGCCATGCCGGTAACGGCTCTGGCGGCGACAATTACCCTTGAGGACCCGGAAGACGGCGCGGAATTGTATTATCGTTCCGATGCCAAAACGTCGTTCAGCTTTGATTTCGATGCCTCCGGTTTTTACAGCCTTTCGGATCAGTTGACCAAGTGCGATGTGGAAATCACAAAAGGCACCCGCACGGTCACCCTGAAGTGCGACACCGCCATGAAGGACAACCAACGCTATACCATTACCGTGGCCGACCTGCTTTCGGAAATGGAAACCCAAAACGATCCCGAAGGCACCTATGTGTTTGAGTTCGAGATGCAGTGGGTTGAAGAAGAAGAAACCGATGGCGATCTCGATACCGTGGACGATGAGGAAGAAGACGATACCACCAGCACTACCGCCGGTCAGTCCACCCAGGAAGTCACCATTGTTCTGGATGACACCAACCCGGATAAAGTCGACACCCTGGACGAACCCATTGTGGGTGAGGAATCCCTGACCGTTATCTGGCCTGTGGTCACCAAAGACGAAAACGGCGATGACGAGCCGGGCTCTGTGCTGTATGATGTCTGCGCCAGCGAAACCGCCGGGGTTACTTCTCTGTCCGATTGCGGTTCCTCTGCCGAAAACATTGCCGGTACCGAAGACGGCGACAAGCGCACCTTCAAAATCGAAGGTCTGACCAACGGCACCATTTATTATGTCAAGGTTCGCGCCCATGATAAAGCCGGTAATGTCGGTATTTTCAGCGACGAAATGAGCGGCATTCCCCAGCCGGTCGCGGATTTTTGGGAATATTACAAGCAAAACGGTGGCAAGGAAGAGGGCGGTTTCTGCTTTATCGCCACCGAGGTGTTTGGCGATTACGATCATCCCACGGTCCGGGTGCTGCGGGACTTCCGGGACAAGATTTTGATGAACGTGCCCTTTGGCACCGACTTTATCGCCTGGTACTATAGCAACGGCCCCAAAATGGCATCCTTTATCCGTAACCATGAATCCCTGCGCCCGGTGGTGAAGCTTGGTCTGCTGCCTTTGGCCGGTGGTACACTGCTTATGCTTTCCCCCATTGCCTCCTGGCAGGGTATCCTGTGTATGGGTCTGCTTATTGCCGCGTTTATGTTCTTCCGCCGCCGCCGCGCTTCCAGGATGGTGGGTATGATGGCGGTATCATTGCTGGCGGCTTCCATGCTGCTGACAGGCTTTGCCAATACCGCCCGTGCCGAAGAGGACGGCGTTTCTTCTGAAGAAGTTGAGGCTGAAAGCACCCGCATTGGTTCGTTTTCTGTTTCCGGTGGTATGATGGGGCTGGACAGCATTGACAACGGTGTTGCCGGTAATCCTGCCAACAAAATATTTGGCGGCGACGGTGAATTCATCTTCCAGCTTTCCTACGATCAGATGCTGTACCACAGCAAACCCGCCGGTGCGGTGATGCTTGGCGCTTCCTTCCATTACTGGAAAAAATCCGGTAGTGGCGTATTTGTCGGTGGCGCTCTGGACGGCACCACCAGCGAAACCGATGGCACATCCATGCAGATGATCCCCTTGCGTCTCTATGCCCTGTACCGGGTTGAGCAACTGGATAAATATTTCAACGTGCCTTTGGTCCCGTATGCCAAGATTGGCCTGAACTACTACATCTGGTGGATCAAGGACAACCACGATTCCGTGGCGGAATACACCGATCCCAACACCGGCGATTCCTACGACGGCTATGGCGGCACCTTTGGCTGGGACGTATCTGTAGGTGTTTTGCTCAGCCTGAATTTCCTTGATTCCGGCATGGCCACCACCTTTGACATGGAATACGGTATCAACAACACCTATCTGTATTTCGAGTACATCTTTGCCTTTGTGGACGATTTCGGTTCAGACAGCAGCTTCGATCTTTCGAACCAGTACTGGCTGACGGGCATCGCCTTCGATTTCTAATCTGTTATGCATCCCTATCTTCGATTCATTGTTGAATACAATGGTCAGGACTTTATCGGCTGGCAGCGCAATCCCCATGGACTGTCCATTCAGGAGGCCATGGAGACGGCGCTTTCGGTCTATCTGGGCTGTGACACGATTCCCATAATTGCAGCGGGAAGAACCGACAGCGGTGTACACGCGGTGTATCAGGTAACATCCTGCCGTCTTCCTGATACCTATGCCAAGGATTTTGATCCCCACAATCCCGCGCATCTGCGGTCGTTGTACCGTGGCATGAACGGTCTGATGCCCCGCAGTATTGTGGTGCGGCAGGCGGCGCTGGTGGCAGAGGGCTTCGATCCCCGTCGTCAGGCGGATATCAAAACCTACCGTTACCATGTGCTCAATGCGCCCATGCCCTCGCCGTTATTCAAACACATGAGCTGGCATGTCATAAAACCCCTTGATGTTGACGCCATGCACCGGGCTGCCCAAAGTTGTGTGGGAACCCACGATTTTACCTCTTTCAGAGGCAGACTCAGCAATGCAAAAACATCGGTAAGAACCATTACGGATTTTCAGGTGGAGCGCAGTGGCGCCATGATTACCCTGACGGTCCAGGGGAAGGGTTTTTTGAAGCATATGGTGCGCAACCTTGTTGGTTCTCTGGTTGAAATCGGTGGCGGCAGCCTGCCGGTGGAAGCCATGCAGGAGATTCTTGCAGCCAAAAACCGCAGCGCCGCAGGACAAAATGCACCTCCCCAGGGTTTGGTGCTGATGCACATGACTTTCAAGGAACCCTGGGACAAGGCGATTCTTGCGGTTCCTGAAACGGTTGTGCCCCATGGATATCTTGACTTTGCTTGATTTTAATTAAGGGGCTGTGGTACATTTGGCAGACAAATTTCAGCCCTGCGCCAAACGGCGCAACAGGAGACAGACAGCATGCAGACAGATGTTCTTATAATCGGCGCCGGACTGGCCGGTATGTCCACATCGTATCATCTGGGACAAAAGGGCATTGATCACCTGCTGGTTGAAGCCTCTGACAAAGCCGGTGGTTTGGCCATCACCGAAGTGCAGGATCGTTTCCACTTTGATATCACCGGGCACTGGCTGCATCTGCGTGACGAGGGCATCAAGGCCATGGTGGACGCCGTCGCGGGTTTGAAGAATTTCAAAACCGTGGAGCGTAAAACCCATATCTTCAGCCATGGCGGCTATACCCTGTACCCCTTCCAGAGCAATCTGTACGGACTGCCCCCGGAAGTGCAAAAGGACTGCCTCAAGGGTTTTGTGGAAGCCTTATGTAAAAAGGAAGCGGGTAAGGCAAACAAGAACCCCAAAAATTTCGAGCAGTGGGTTATTACCCATATGGGCCAGGGTATCGCAAAACACTTTATGATTCCCTATAACCATAAGCTGTGGACCGTGCATCCCCGGAACATGACGCCCCTGTGGTGCCAGATTTATGTTCCCACTCCGGGGCTGGATGAAGTGGTTGACGGACTGGTGGAAGCACCGGATCGCAAGATTGGCTACAACGCCACCTTTATCTACCCCAAACGGGGAGGTATCGGGTATCTCAGCAAAAAGCTGGCCGCAGCCCTGCCACAAAAGCCCCTGTACAACACCGCGGTAAAGCGGGTGAACCTCAAAAAGAAGCAGGCCACCCTGTCCGACGGCACCGTGGTAACTTACAAGCGGCTGGTCAGCACCGCGCCTTTGCGTGAGCTGGTGAAGTATATAGAGAATGCTCCCAAAACCGCCAAAGAGCAGGTGCGGAAGCTGAAACATCAGTCGGTGTGCTACTACAACGTAGCCCTGGACAAGCCCGCCAATGTCCCCGGCAGCCACTGGATTTATGTGCCGGAAAAAGAATATTGCTTCTATCGCATCGGCTTTTTCTCCAACGCCATGTCCTATATGGCTCCCAAGGGCAAATGCAGCATGTATGTGGAGCTGAGCCATCGCGGCGGATTGCCTAAAGAAGACACCTGGAAGCAGGTGGAAGCTGATTTGCTCAAATCCGGTTTGGTTGACCGCAAAAAGGATATTCTGTTTCATCAGGAACGCAATGCACCTTATGCCTATGTAATTTTCGATCATAATTATCAGGCAGTGGTGCCCAAACTGCGTTCATGGCTGACTCGCAATAACGTGTACAGTATCGGCCGCTATGGCCGGTGGACCTATAATTCAATGGAAACCGCGCTTATCGATGGACGTGAAGTCGCCGATGAGATCGCCAAAGACCTGACCTGATAGTGTTTGGGATAGAAGGGTAGAGAATTATGACTGAAGCAACCGCAGCAACATCGCGGAAAAAGAATCGTACCACCAAGAATGGAAAACCCCGTCTCACCCGGCGTATGGTTATGCCCGATGATCCGTTGGTTACCATCGTGATTCCGGTGTACAACGAGGAAAAAATTCTGAGGACCGCCATCAACAGCCTGATGATGGAAGTCTCGGACCGTTTTGACTGGGACTTTGAAGTCATTATTACCGAGAACGGCTCCACCGACAACACGGTTCCCATTGCCAAGGAACTTGGTCAGCGCTACGAGAATCTTAAGGTGCTGCATTGCCCGGAACCCAACTATGGTAAAGCTCTGCGCCAGGGTATTCTGGCCGCCAAGGGCACCTACGTCCTGTGCGACGAAATCGATTTGTGCGACACAAATTTCTATGCGGAAGCCTTGCGTATTCTGATGAATGACGATGCCGACTTTGTGGTTGGCTCCAAACTTTTGGCAGAAGCCGAGGACGAGCGTCCGGTTATGCGTCGCACCGCCAGTTGGGTGCTCAATCAGATGCTGCGGTACGGTGCAGGTTTTAAAGGCACCGACACCCATGGCCTGAAATCCTTCCAGCGGGAAAAACTGCTGAACGTGGTTAATGCCTGCAAAGTGGACAAGGATATTTTTGCATCGGAATTCGTTATCCGCGCGGAACGCGCCTATGTGCGTATTCTGGAAATCCCCATCAGCCTCAAGGAAATCCGTCCTCCTTCCATTCACCTGTTCAAACGGGTGCCCAGTGCCCTGAAAAATATTGCACGGCTTTCCTACCTTATGCGCATTAAAGGATAAGGCGGATACTATTGCAGATAAAAAAACGCCGTGGCGATTGCCACGGCGTTTTTGGTTTTAAAAGGGGATGTTTCAGGTTATGGCCAGACGCGCCATTGTACGGATGGTGAAGTATTCTTCGCTAACCGCATAGCAGAGCATATTTTTGATCTGCCCCAGTTCGCTGTGGAAAGAAAGTGCTTCCTGCGCATTGACCGGCCGGTGATAATCAATGCCATTGACCAGATGCCATGCCTGAACCGCCGCTGCAACATCGGTACACATCATAAGGCCAACCCGGTAGTCGGTGTTGTATTTGGCTCGCAGCCAGATATCTGCGTCCATTTTTCCCTGTTGCTCCGCATAGGAGCGGGCCAGCGGTTCAAGTTGTTTTTTATTTGGGCGGGAAAGACTCTTTACCAGCTGTTTACCCATGGCGGAGACTTCACGCATGTTATCGCTGGAGATGGGCATATCCGGTACATATTGATGTACTGCCGCTTCAACCATGGCCTGCACCTGAGCCGCGGTATGGCTGATATGCAGCATGTGACTTCTGCGCATTCTGCTTATGGCTACGCCAAGGAAAAAACGCTTGCTGCTTTCGGGACCATAGGCGATTGAGCCGTCAAGGATGATGGTGGGCGGCCGGGTGGGTTCAACGGCAAAGACGCCGGAATGCTCGCGGTCCACATACATGGTGCAGCGCTCGACACCCATCTGATAGCTCATGCTTTCGGTAAGCTGATACAGGGAATGGGAAGGGCCGATGCGTTCCGCATTATCCAGTCCATAGGCCGCAAGATTAGGCGGGTTGGTTTTGTAATATGCCACGGAAATAAGCTGAACAATATCTGATAGCAGTGTCTGCTCGTGGGGATGCCGCACATACCGGTCAAAGTCTTCGGTTTTGATAGGCGCGGTTTCAGCCGCACGGCTGTCACTGAAGCGCCGGTACAGGGCAGTTTGCTCTTCAGAGGATTCGGACAGGTAGTTCAGCACATTTGTGACGCAGAATGCGGCATCGCGTTTTTGCTGCTGAATAAAGATGTCGTACAACCGGTGGTAGGGTTCCGGGTTAAAGGGATTCAGGGCAATAACCTTGCGAAGAGCCTCGGCCGCATCATCCAGCCGGTGCCCCTGGCCCGCAAGCAGATTTGCCAGCTGAACCTGAATGTCCTCGCTTTGCGGGGTTTCGACCAAAGCCTGTCGCAGCATTTCCTCCGCAGCGCTGAGATCGTTCATATTGTTCTGGTATACCTTGGCAAACCCCTGCAACACCTTTGCACGCAGTTCGTGGGCATCCTCCGGCAAACGCTCCAGTTGCTCCCGGTACAGGTCGATCAACTGGCTCCATTCGCCGGTACGGCCAAAGAGATCCGTCAGGGTGGACAGAATCGCTTCACTGCTGGGATCAAGCTCTAATGCCTGTCTCAGATACTTGATTGCCCGGTCATTTCTGTTGAGGCGTTCGGCATAGAGATTGCTGACCGCAAGGTTGTATTCGATCTTTTTTTCATCGATGAGGTTGGTATTTTTCAACAGAATACGCAGGCATGCGATGGCTTCCTCCACCCGGTCGGTGGTGGCGTACAGGGCCGAGAGCTTTTCCCTTACAGCAGGGTCTTCCTCGCCCACATTGACCAGTTCCTCCAGTGCCGCAACGGCGCGGGGAATATCCTTTATCTGATCTTCGTACAACATCGCCTGACTGCGGTACAGGGCGATAAGCTCGTCCCGGTCAGCGACCACCGCCGCAAGACGGCTCAACATTTCTTCTGCGTCATTCCAGCGCTGTCCGTCAAGATAGAGCTGAGCCAGACGCCACATAATTTCCTTGTTGTCCGGGCTGTTTTCCAGAGCTTTCCGGTAATGGGTCATGGCTCCGGCTTTGTCGCCGGTTTGCTCTTCCGCCAGAATACCGAGGTCGAAATGAGCCCTGCCGATCTCCACCGGGTTGCTCAGTGCGGGCAGGCGGTGGGAGCAGATGTCAAACAGCTCCTGCCAGCGTCCGGCGGCTTCAAGCAGTCCTTTAAGACGGAAGTAGGCCTCGGGATGACTGCGGCGCAGTTCCAGGGTCTTGCTGTAATAGACCATGGCCTGTGCGTCGTCATTCAGTTTGGTTTCGTACAGGAACCCCAGCTGGTAGAAGGTGGCGATCAACTGGCGCTCGCCGCTGATGGATGCCACTTCCTTTTCAAGAATATCCCGCATGCCACTCCAGTTTTCCGAATGGGCATAGCAGCGTTTAAGGGCGGAAATTGCCGGAATATATCCTTCCCGGATTGCCAGAACCCGGTGATATTTTTCCTCTGCGGCCCCGTAATCACCCAATTGCATCTCGAATACCTGACCCTGCTGCATGGTGAAAAATACCTTTTCATCCTCTGAAACAGCATGGTCAACAGCATTTCCGTACAACTCAAGCACCCGACTCCAGTTGCCTTCACTGATACTGCGGCTGATAAGCCAGTCAAGGCTGCGGTGGTCCGATGGCGCAAGTTTCTGGACTTCAATGAAGTCGTTCAGCAGATCTTCCTGTGGAAAATACAGTTCCTTGAGATTGATCAGCAGCCAGTAATAGGTCCGCCGGGTTTCCGGGTTATGACTCAGCTCAATACGCTGTTCGTATACGGGACGCAGCTTTGTTTTGTGCCCGGTTTTTTCGTACAGGCGTTCCAGTTCCCGCAGGGAGTGCAGGTGATTGGGGTCAAGACTCAAAATGTCTTCAAAGGCTTTGATAGTGTCGGCATCGCGGCCTTTTTGTTTTTGGAAGAGTTCCGCCATGGCGGCGAGCAGAAGAATTTTTTCTGCATCACTGGTGCTGTACTCCAGTTCCTGAGAAATAATTTCAAGGCTTTCGGGGACGCGGTCAAGGGTAGCATAAATGCGTCTAAGGGCCTTGCATGCGGGATGATATCCGGGGCTGAGTTCCAGCATGCTGCGGTAGGTTTGTTCTGCCAGGGCGTGCAGCTCCAGGGATTCATAGACTTCCGCCACCTTAAAGAGGTAGTAGAGTTTCATCTCCATGTTCTGCACGCTGGTGGCCTGCCTGGTATAGATCTCCACCAGTTTTTCCGCATTATTGCGCATGCGGTGCACCCGCTCCAGTGCATGCATGGCGGCAAGGGAATCCGGGGAGTCTTCCAGAATGGCCTCGTAGTGCTCCTGGGCACGTTCCAGGTCCTTGAGTTCTTCTTCACAGATGGAACCGATGCGGTACAGTATCTGCTCCCGCTGCATGGGCTCCCGGGTGATCCGCAACTCCTGCCGGTACATTTTCAGCAGGTCTTCCCATCTGCCTTCATTGAGGTACAGGTTGCCCAGTGCCCGCAATGCAGGGAGATAGTCCGGGGACAGCGACAGTACCTGCTTGTAGTACTTTGCCGCCCGTTCGGTGTCATTGAGTTCCTTTTCGCAGATTTCACCATTGCGGTACAGCAGGGTGATCATCCGGCGGGGATCGCTGACCAGTTCCGATTCCAGGGTATTGACTTTGACCAACTCTTCCCACTTGTTTTCCCGGGCATAGAGTTTGCCAAGCAACTGGACCGTGGACAGGTGCTCTCCGTCAATCTTCATTGCCCGGCTAAGGCATTCGATGGCCATTTCCGGACGCTTGAGATAATCGTGGTAAATGGAGGCATTCAGGTGCAGCAGATACATTAAATGATCACGGTTTTCCGTGATGGCGATTTCCCGCTCGTTGACTTCCACCAGTTCCTGCCAGCGATTGAGGCGGCACAAAAGGGCGGCCAGTGATTTAATGGCAGGGGTGCTGTCCGGCACTTCATCAAGAACCCGACGGTAATAGGTTATTGCCTGTTCGGGGTCGTTGAGATTGTGTTCGTAGATTTCGGCCACCCGGTAATAGCGGCTGGCTTTGGTTTTGGGATCGTGGAGATTTTCGCATTCCCGAAGGGTAAGGTTGACCAGACGGTCCCATTGCGCCGTGTGGGAATACAGGCGGGCGATACGGGCAACAACAGGCACATAATTGGGGGTAATGTCAATGATTGCCTGATAATGCTCCAGAGCCTCATCGTGGGCGTCCAGCTTGTCTTCGCAGAGGCTGGCGAGCTTCAGGTGAATATCCAGCAATTGCTCATTGGAATCCACCACCTTCAGCATGTGGTCGTAGGCTTCTTTAAGTTCCGCCCAGTTTTCCTTGAACTCCAGTGTTTCCACAACATCGTTGAGCAGCACCAGATGTTCCGGGTCTTTCTCCAGTCCCTGGCGGAAGTAGCGCAGTCCCTGATCTGTCTGCTTGAGTTCGTCGCGGTAAATATGCCCCAAACGATAGCAAAGGTTGGGGACTTCTTCCGAAGGAGCACCGGCAAGCTCCTGCTCCAGAATACGCACGAGTTCTTCCCAGAGGCCGAAACGGGTGTACAGGCGGTTTAGTGCTGCAAGAGACACGGAGTTATCCGGTTCCACGGTCAGCACCGCTTCAAAGAGGCGGATGGCTTCCTGCTGATCGGTATCCACATGCTCTTTCATCAGGGCCAGATGCAGCATGGCATCAACCTTGAGCCCGCCGAGTCCTTTTTGGGACATGGTAGTGTAAAAGGAGAATAGTTCTTCTGCCGAACCCTTGCGCAAATACACCTGCTCCAGCAGTTTTTGCAGCACTTCGTTGCCCGGGTCCATGCCCAGCGCCTCGGTGAGTACGGCTTCCGCTTCTTCTGTACGTCCCAGGCTAAAGAGCAATATCCGTGAGCGCTCGATTTTGCTGCTGACGTTCTCTTCCACCGATGTGGTTGCCTGCTCCAGCATAGTGTGAAGCATCAGCACCACATCCCAGTTATCTATGTTCGAAAACAGTCTGATGGCGGATTTGATTGGGGGGATATAGCTTTGATCCGTTTCAAAGGCCTGCTGGTACAACGCCAGGGCCTCCTCGGGATTGTTGAGCTGGAATTCAATGATTTCGCCCATGGTGTACAGAAGATTGGCGCGATCCCGGGGCGCAGTGAGGTTTTCCAGATCCCGTTCGTACAGCACCAGCAGCTTGCGCCATTCTTCCTGGGCGTCGGCGGTGCGGGGTTTAGGCTCGGTGTCCCGGGCAGAAGACGGCGATGCTTCCTGCGGTTTTTCCTGCACGGATGCAACCTTGCCTTCGGTATCGGAATGACTCATGCTTGCCCTCCACAATATTTCAACCAGACACAGCTTATATTTAATGATAAGTGCCGGGTTTTGTTGTCGCTATCCTGTATCCACGTTATATACCATGGCAAAGTACCATTGCAAGCA
>Ga0209475_10001264_pt1 | contig 33463 bp, 27 predicted proteins | sample tdDd471_FD_187128 | JGI IMG/M metagenome (GOLD analysis project Ga0209475, IMG submission 187128) | Marine sediment microbial communities from the Atlantic coast under amendment with organic carbon and nitrate - tdDd47.1 (SPAdes)... | ecosystem: Environmental > Aquatic > Marine > Coastal >... | reverse complement strand
TCTTCACCGCCCCGGTCATACAGCAGCATTTTTTCCTGCAAAGCCTCAACCACATCGTTGGCTGCAATGGCGTTGCTTTCATTGTCCACTGCCAAATCCGCCGCCGCCTCCAAAACCGTCAAAGCACGGCGGGCATCGCCCCGGGCTCCCTGAATCAAATGCCCCAGGGCATCGTCATCAAGCTGCAATTTCAGTTCGCCCAAACCCCGCTCCGTGTCTTCCATGGCCCGCTGGATAATATGCCGGATATCCTCTTCTTCCAAAGGACGAAGATTCAGCACCCGGCTGCGTGACAACAGCGGAGCAATCACTTCAAAGCTGGGGTTTTCCGTGGTGGCCCCTATCAGGGTGATGGTGCCATCCTCCACCGAAGGCAGAAATGCATCCTGCTGCGCTTTGTTGAAGCGGTGGATTTCGTCGATAAACAGAATGGTGGAAGTGCCCTGATTGCGTTTACGAATCCGGGCTTTCTCAATGATTTCACGAACTTTAGTGATAGAACCCAGCACTGCACTGTAGGCCACAAAGGTGTGACTGGTCTGATTGGCAATGGTCCGGGCCAGGGTGGTTTTTCCACAGCCCGGCGGTCCCCACAGTATCAAACTGGGCAGTTTGTCCGCATTCAGCAGGCGGCGAAGGAAGCGATTTTCGCCGATAAGATGCTCCTGACCCGCCACTTCATCAATGGTTCGGGGGCGCATACGCTCCGCAAGGGGCGGCGTGCTTTCTGCGGGGGGGGATTCAAAAAAGTCCATGACACTATCCATCCTGCCAAAAAAGAACGCGGCGGACAAAGCCGCCGCGTGATACACACAAAGTCAATGCAGGAATTATTTCTTGGCGTCAAACCGGAAGGGGAATGTAATGACCTGCGGTTCACCCTTGGAACGCTCCGGGAACTGCAATTGTTTGATCTTTCCAACGATGCATTTACGCACTTTGCCGTTTTTAAGGGTCGAACGTTTGTTGTTGATTTTCACGTTCTTCACTTTGCCGTTAAGCTGAATGGCAAACTGCACCGCAACGGTACCCTTCAGTTTTTTGTTACGATTGAGTTCTTTCTGATAGCAGAACTTGATGGCGGTGTACCGGCGTTTGATTACGTTGCCGATAATACCTTTGTCCAGGTACTGAGGTGTATTATCCTCAATAGAGGTTTCTGCCTTGCCCGAAGAAAATGCATCTTCATCTTCTTCATCGTCCATACCGGGGCGTTCATAGCTGCCGCCGGTGGGCTTTTTAATAGTATCAGCCGCCGAGACCATCTGGGTGGCAAACAGCGACACTGTGAACAGGGTTACAATCAAAAGAATAATGTGGCTACGTTTCATTGGGAAACTCCTTTTCCTGAAAATATCCTCTAACAGTATACAAAAACCTGTGTCCCCCGTCAATAAAACTTGCTCACTACAAGTGGTTTGGCCAGCGTTGCCAAACAGTCCCCAAAAGGCCGCATCCCGTCCCGAAAACATCGGGCAATGCTTCAACATTCCTTTTTTACTGGCATTTTGTGTCATTATCCTGCCTCCTATTGCCATTAAGGGGAAATGCCTTAGAATTAACTGTAACTGAAAATACAGTGGTGGATGTCACAGGAAGATGGCAATTGGGCGATAATGGATCTCACGGGCAAGACAAAAGATGATTTAAAGAGGGAAGTTGAGCAACTCCGGAAACGGATTATTGAGCTGGAAGGCCGCATCAAAACCCCGCATCTGATGACAACAGTGTTTGAAAACACCTCAGAAGGCATCATGATAACCGATGCAGGCAACATCATTATTGCGGTAAACAATGCCGCTACCGATATCACCGGCTATACCTCTGATGAGCTCATTGGCGCCAATCCCCGTATGTTCAAATCGAACCGCCACGACCCCCTGTACTACCAGGATATGTGGTCTGCTTTGACCAGAAGCGGAAACTGGCAGGGAGAAATCTGGAACCGCCGGAAAACCGGAGAGACCTACCCCCAGTTGCTCAGCATAACCGTCATCAACGACGATGATGGCAATGCGCAGTATCACATCGCGATCTTCACCGACCTTTCGGGCAAACTGATGAATGCGGGTCGTTTGATGCATTTGTCAAATTTTGACGCCCTTACGGATATTCCCAACCGCTTTTTGTTCCGGGACCGCCTTGAGCAGGCCATGGTTCGTTCACAAAATGAAAACACCTGGCTCGCCATGCTGTTTATCGACCTTGACCGCTTTCGCTCGGTAAATGAATACTATGGTCACCACACAGGAGATAAGCTGCTGCAAAATGTGGGTAAACGCCTGTCCATGGCCCTTGATGGCGCCACTACCCTGGCCCGGCTGGGCGTGGATCAGTTCGCCGTGCTGCTGACAGGGTTTGGCAACACCATGGACGCCGCAAGGGATGCTGTTATTGCTTCACAGCGTGCTTTGGCAGAGCTTTCATCCCCGTTCATTGCAAATTCTGCGGAAATCAGCATTACCGCCAGCATCGGTATTGCACTGTTTCCCCAGGAAAACCCCGGGGGCGATCTGGTGGGAGACGCGGAAGCGGCCATGCGGCATGCAAAGCTAAACGGCCGGAATACCTACGAATTTTACTCATCAGAAATGAATGCCGAGGCCATGGAACAACTGGCCATTGAAAGTCAGTTGCACGATGCCCTGCAACGGGATGAATTTTTGCTGTATTACCAGCCCCAACTGGACCTTGCCACCGACAGTATCCGCAGTGTTGAAACCCTGATGCGCTGGAAACACTCCCAGCACGGCCTCATTTCCCCGGATCGGTTTATCCCCCTTACGGAAAAAACCGGCATGATCATCGTGCTTGGGGAATATATGCTTCGCAATGCCCTTGAGCAGCTTGACTCCTGGCGAAACATCGGCATCAAGGATATGCGGATAGGGTTCAATCTTTCTGCGGTGCAGTTCCGTCAGAATAATATTGTAGAGATGATCAGCAGGGTGCTGAAAGACACCGGAAACCAGCCGGAGCATCTTGAGATCGAACTGACCGAAAGCGTGCTGATGGACGATACCGACCGGGCGGTCCTTACCCTTAAAAGGATCAAGGATCTGGGTGTACGCATTGCCCTTGACGACTTTGGCACCGGCTACAGTTCTCTGAGCTATCTCAAACAATTCCCCCTGGACAAGCTTAAAATCGACAAAAGCTTTGTGCGGGATATTGACCAGCAACAGGGTAATGACGCCATTGTGGAGGCTATCATCGTGCTGGCGAAAAGTCTTAATCTGCAGGTGGTGGCTGAAGGCGTGGAAACTGAAGCCCAGATGACCTTCCTCAAAGAACGTCATTGCGACTATTTACAGGGATACCTGGTGGGAAGACCCATGCCGGGAGCAGAAATACCCCAGGCTCTGCGCAAGCAGATGGCGGTCTGAGAATTACACAAACAACTGGAGGGTGGCGGTCACATCCAATGTCATGGATGCGGCGATGTCCTCGGGGAAAGAGTCTTTTGGCCCCATAAGATTCACAACCAAGCCGGGAAGGTCCAGGGTCACTTTTAATAAGGGCATACCGGTATGGAAATTTGCGGTTTGGGACACATCCCGAACCTGTCCCCGCAACAAAACCGGAGCGCCTGCCTCGGCTTCCAAAAGCAGCCAGGGGGATTTGGCCATCATGATGCGGCGCTGCTGGGGAGTCAGCCTGCGGGCGGAACGCTGCGCCAGCAGCCGCAGGTTTTCGTGGTCTTCCAAACCTTCGGGACTTTTGCGAGCCTGCATCACAAGGCCGCTGACAATACTTTCTTTTCTTTGGCCCTGCTTAATATCTTCGGCATGCTCCAGAAAGTTGACCACCGGCATCACCACAGGGGCAAGAGCATTCTCAGGAATCCCTACCGTGGCCCACCACTGCCCGGGAATGTCTCCGTCCTCACGATAGTCCCGAATATCCACACCGCAACGCACTTCACCCCGGTATCCGGGCTGCATATAGGTAACCTCAACGTCGTCGGGCTCCATGTCCTGCGCACCGGGGGGCAAGGTTACATACAGCCACAGCTCCATACCTCTGGCCATATCCCAGACAAAAGCTCCGCGTCGGCTGTCTGCAATCAGACGGGAGAGAAACTGACCATTGCCCACAATTTTGTCGGCCCAGTGGTCAAATCCCTTTTTTTCATTGAATGTTATGCCAATGGCCCGCCACAGATCGATAAAATGCTGGTCCGCGAAGGTTTCCATACCCAAACTCTCAGGCGGCAAAAGCCGGCATGATCATGTAGGCCAGACCCAGGAATGTCAGAAAACCAAGGGTATCGACCAGGGTGGTAATCATAACGCTGGAACCCACCGCCGGGTCAAATTTTAAGCGTTTGAGGGCCAGAGGCACAAAGGCTCCCAAAAAACCGGCGAAGATCATATTTATCGTCAGGGACAGCCATAACACCAAACCAAGGTAATAGGTTCCCTTCCACATATACACCGCAATACCGGCCACAAGCCCCACAACCAGACCATTTCCCATACCCACTGCCATCTGCTTGACCACTGCCTTCAAACCGCTGCCCAGCTCCAGTTCGCCAATGGCGATGGCCCGGGTTACCACGGTAAGGGTCTGGGTTCCGGTGCTTCCGCTGACGCCTGCCACCACCGGCAGGAAAATGGCCAGAACCGCCATCTCCTGAATCACATGCTCAAACACGCCGATGACCGATGCGGCGATAAATGCGGTAAAGAGGTTAAGCACCATCCAGGGAAGACGTTTTCCCAAAGAATGCCGGATAGGAGAAAAGACGCGGTCCTCGTCATCCAGACCCGCCATGTGGTACATATCCTCGGTGAATTCCTCTTCCAGAATATCGATGACATCATCGACGGTGACAACGCCCAACATCCGCCCTTCGGCATCCACCACCGGAACACCAAGAATATTGTAGCGGGCAACGATCCGTGCGACTTCTTCCTGATCCTCGGCACCACCCACCGCAATAATATCCGAGGTCATGACATCCCGCAGCCGGGTATCTTCCTTGGAAATAATCAGCCGCCGCAGGGGCACAACCCCCACAAGACGATTATTGTCGTCGACAACATATAAATAGGAGAGCATTTCCGGGGCTTCGGTATCGTTGCGAAGCTGAAAGGTGACCTCTCCCACGGTCATATCCAAATGAAATGCAAGGTACTGGTCAGTGGCTTTACGCCCGGCGCTGTCCGGCGGATATATCATAAAACGCCGCAGATCGTCGGCGTCTTCCTCGTCCATTTTTTCCAGCAGATTATGCTGCCGGTCTTCTTCCAGTGATTCAAAAATAAAGACCTGATCATCTACCGGCAGGCGGGCCATAATGGCCACCAGCCGCTCGTCGGTAACATCGTTGAGCACTTCCTCAAGAATGGTTTCCGGCAACTCGCTGAGGGTCACACCGGCGCGGTGCCCCTGGAACAGCAGGTCGATGAGACGATTCCGTTCGATGGGAGACAGTGCGGTAAAGAGTTCCGCCACATCGGCGGGATGCATCTTTATGATGGCACGGACCACGTTGCGGGGCGCAGCATGGCGCAGCAACTTCCTAAGTGCCTCCACCGAACGTCTTGGTTTATGATAACGGGTTTGCGGCATGCGCATCTCCAGGGCCCAGGAGAAGGCAAACCTTCAGCCAGGCTAAGTTATGAGTGCCCCAAGGCACATGATCGATAAGCGTCGCTGTTTTCGTCCATTGTTCTCCTCATTTGACAGGTCCTTACCCTGTCACGATAAACGAGGGCTGTCAACTTCTTTAGACATTTCCATAAAAGCTGTGGACCGCTAGCGGCGGCGCACGCTTTTAGGGCTCACGGCCTCATTCAAAACATGATCCGTGATTTCCTCCAGCTTCTGTTCCAGAATGGATGACAGTCCTTCACGCCGCGAGCAATCGCAGGGTTCCACTGCCATAAGCGTCACCGGGGTAGTCACGCCATTTTTGCGTGCAGTACCAATGGTGTCTGCCAGATTCAGGATTTCCAGCGAGAGGTGGGAGCGGAATTCTTCTTTGATCTGTTCTCCGCAGATGGCGCGCACATAGCTCGGCGGCATGTGCATCTCGGCGATATCAACGATAATCGCCCGTTCACACTGCTCCAAAAGATCCAGAAGCTGCTCCCGATCGCGGTCCCCTTCCACGGCTTCGATAAATTCCGGCACGCCATTACGCTTGCAAATGGCCTGCGCCACAACTTGTCCGATGCCGCCGTCTCCCCGCGCTTTGTTCCCGATACCGATAATGCGAACTTTTTTCTGTGATGTGGTCGTCATACTGCAACCTGCTTTCGATGATGTCTTACTGAATAAAGCACTTCCTTTTGAACGCATGGAATATACATACATTGGACCCGTTAGTCAATGCCTGTCCTGCGCAGCATACCTGTGCTTTGCCACAATAGAAAAAATTGCAGGGCGGAAAAAAACGGCGCGGGATTAACCCGCGCCGTTATAGCTGATTATTGCAGCTTGAGCTTCAGGGTCATAAGCAGGGTCTCGGGATGGATCGGCTTCTGGAAGAAGCCGGCCAGACCGATTTCCTTGGGGTCAATGTTCAGGTTCAGCTGATCGCCGACACTGCTGAGCATGTAGACCGGTGCTTTGTTACCCAGGGCCAAAAGCTCCTTGGCCAGGGAGGTGCCGGCATCGACTTCTTCCATCATAAGGTCGATCAGCACGAAATCGGGATTGACTTCCTTGTAGGTCTTCAGGCCTTCTTCGCCGCTGGCGCCTTCGGCCATGATGTATCCTTCCTTTTCCAGTACCAGCCGGAGGGTAAGGAGCACATCGGGATCGTCATCCACACAGAGAATCACGTATTTTCCGTCTTGCATGGTTCCTCCTGATTACTGTTTGACAGACGGTAGCCGCCCAAACAGGGAAATTCCTCGGCAGATTCCGCTACATTTCCGGTGCGAAACACCGGTTCAAAATGTGCAAGAGCTGCCTCAAGATTTTTTTGTGCTTGTTCGCTCAACCGCTCATCAAACTCATTGAATTCGTACCCGCGCATACCCAGCAGGTATCCTTTTGTTTTGGCACCGAAAAGATCGTGGGCCAGACCAAGCACTGCCTCGGGGGCAACGCTGTGGCTAGAAAAACTCTGCTGGCTCACTGGTTCGATGGCATTGATCCAAAAGGGTTCCGGTCCGTCGACGGCTGCATCGGCAAACACGACAATATCGTGCTCCGCCACATAGGCCGCCGCTTCAACGGTAAGCTGGTAATCGGCATCCACTGTCAGCCCCGGCACCTGGCGTTCTGCCATGGCCTCGGCAAACAGGGGCCCCAGGCCGTCATCAAGACGGCCCGGGTTCCCGAATCCAATAAGCATAATGCGTGCGGTGTCGCTCATTTAGGTGGTTTTCCGATCGATCTCTTTGCCTTCGGCATCCAGCAGGCTCAGTTCCAGCGGCATCTGACCGATGGCGTGGGTGGCGCAGGACAGGCAGGGATCATAGCAGCGGATAGCCACTTCCACATGGTTCAGCAGGCCTTCGGTGATCTCCGGCTGGCCGGAAATGAAATCGTTGGCAATAGCCTGAACCGCACGGTTCATGGGCTCGTTGTTGCTGGTGGTGGACACGATCAGGTTGGCCATGGTCACCTGGTCGTCGTCGTTCACTTCGTAGTGGTGGAACAGGGTTCCGCGCGGGGCTTCGAGGAGGCCCACACCCACGTTGCGGCGTTCGCCCTTGAGCACCAGGTCTTCGCCCTGCAGATCCTCGTCGTGCAGAAGATCGCGGATCTTCTCCATGGAGTGCAGCAGCTCGATCAGGCGTGCCCAGTGGAAGGCCAGCGAAAGGTTGTTGGGCTTGTCATTGGTGACAGCCATAAACTCTTTGCGGGCGGCTTCGGCTTCCGGGGTGTCGATGAAGTCGCAGGCATTGACACGGGCCAGCGGACCAACGCGATACCAGCCGTCTTCGGGGCCGATGGACTTGATGAAGGGGAACTTCATGTATGACCAGGGGCGCACTTCTTCGGCGATATAGTCGTTGTACTTGTTGTAGTCCGCGTTGTCGAAGATCTTGTTGCCTTCGGCGTCGATGGCGCGCATGTTACCATGATACAGATCCATGGCGCCGTCGTCACGCAGGATGGAGAGATGGTTGGAGGGGAAGGCCGCAAACTTGGTGGCCAGTTCCAGGTTCTCCACGGTGTAGTCCTTGGCGATCTTCAGAGCGCTGCGGGACCATTCCATCATCTGGTCAACGTCCTTCAGGAAGAAGTCGCGTTCGGCGATGGACAGATTTTTGTTGATGCCGCCGGGGATGGCGCCGGTGCCGTGAATTTTCTTACCGGCGGTGGCCTTGATGATCTCCTGACCAAACTTGCGCATCATAACGCCCTGGACCGCCAGGTCCGGGAATTTTTTCGCCACGCCGATGACGTTACGGATTGCGGGATCGGCATCAAAGCCGAAGAGCAGATCCGGGCTCACCAGGTGGAAGAAGTGCAGCGCATGGGACTGGAAGGTCTGGCCGTAATGCATCAGGCGACGCATTTTTTCCGCGGTGGGGGTCAGCTGATCCACACCCACGATCTGGTCCATTGCCTTGGCGGCGGCCAGATGATGGCTGACGGGGCAGATACCGCAGAGACGCTGAACCAGAACCGGGACTTCCCAGAAGGGACGACCCTGGATAAAGCGCTCAAAGCCGCGGAATTCCACGATATGCAGACGAGCGTCTGCAACTTTGTTGTTTTCGTCCAGGTGGATGGTAACTTTTCCGTGACCCTCAACCCGGGTTACCGGTTCGATAGTAACCTTTTTCATGATACGCCCTCCTAGTCGTACTTGATCAGCTCGTAGGGCAGATCAACGGGTTTGTCTGTCAGCAATGCCACCAGAGCCTGCCACAGGGTATCCGCGGGGGGCGGGCAACCCGGCAGATGGTAATCGACTTTCACAACTTCGTGGCAGGGGAAGACCTTGTCCAGCAACAGCGGGATCTCGGGGTCGTTGGGAAGCTGACCACTGGGGTTGTAGACCGTCGGGCCGTTCAGATAGGCTTCATCCATGCATTCCTTCAACGGAATGGCATTCCGCATGGCGGGCAGACCACCATTGATGGCGCAGTCGCCAATGGAGATCAGGATGTCGCAATTTTTCCGGAAATCCTGCAGCACATGCACGTTTTCTTCGTTGCAGATGCCGCCTTCCAGCAAACCGATTTCCACACGGCCGGTAAACTTTTTGATGTCGTCCACCGGGGATTTGTCAAAATCCACCAGGTCGATAAGCTGGAGAATACGATCATCAATGTCCAAAAGGGACATATGACAACCAAAGCAGCCGCACAGTGCGGCGGTAGCTAATTTTGGCTTACCCATGGTTAACTCCCTTATTCCTCTGAAGTTGCTGCACGGGACTCGATCTCGGAACCGATGGGCTTGGTGTCGTACAGGCGACGGCCCACGGGGATCGCAAATCCCACCCGTTTACGCAGGATGGCGCCTACCGGACAGGCACTGACGGCTTTGTCAGTGACGTCCAGGTTGGTATCGGCCAACCGTGCATCAGCGTTGACAGCCACTTTTTTCTCATGACCACGGCCAACAAACTGGAAGACGTTTTTGCCATCCAGGTCGCGGCTTACCCGAACGCAGCGGCCGCACAGGATGCAGCGGTTGCGGTCGATAAAGACGTCGGGATGAGAAGCATCCACATCACGTTTCGGGAACTGATAGGGGAACCGCGGTGCGGCAATGCCGAAGCGATATGCCAGAGCCTGCAGTTCGCAGTTTCCGCTCTTTTCACAGAACATGCAGAAGTGGTTACCTTCCACAAAGAGCATGTCGATGATGTCGCGGCGGAATGCCTTGATTTCTTCGGTCTCGTTTTCAACGATCATGCCTTCGCCAACAGGCTGGGTGCATGCGGACTGAAAACGGCCGTTCACTTTGACGGTACACACGCGGCAGGAGCCGTGAGGGGCTACGCCCTCAAAGGCGCACAGGCGGGGGATATACACACCGGCGTCATCGCAGGCCTGCATAATGGTTTGTCCCGGGGTGCCCTTGATTTCCTTGCCATCCACAATAAAGGTAATGGTTTTTTCACTCATGGCATCCCTCCTTACTTCGTGAAGATCTCGGACTTGCGGCCAGTGATGGCTTCAGCCTGAGTCAGAACCGAGTTAATGTCGAAGGATGGCTGCTTGCCATCGGACGCTTCCTTCACCAGCGCTTCATAGGCAGGACGGAAATTCTTCAGCGAAGTCAGAATCGGGTTGGGGGAAGTCTGACCCAGACCGCAGCGGCTGGTGGACTTCACGGAGGCGCCCAGACCAACCAGGTATTCCAGGTCAGCGGGCTCGCCCTTACCGGCCATGATCTCTTCGAGCTTTTGCTTCAGAAGCACGTTGCCGACACGGCAGGGAGTGCAATAGCCGCAGCTTTCTTCCACAAAGAACTCCATGAATTCATGGACAACTTCAAGAATGTTGCGATCCGGACCGAAGACCATCATGGAGCCACCGGTGGCCAGATCGTCGTAGCAGATTTCCCGATCAAAGTCTGCGGGGCCAACCAGCGAACCCGAGGGGCCGCCGACCTGCACGGCCTGGGCGTCGGAGCCGCCACACATGGCCAGGAAGTCTTTAAGAGTTGTGCCGAAGGGGACTTCGTATACACCGGGAGTGGTGCAGTCACCGGACACGCTCAGCAGTTTGGTGCCAGCGCTGCCCTTGGAACCGGTCTGTGCAAACCAGCCTGCGCCCTGTTCCATAATACGGGCAACAGAGCAGAAGGTTTCCACGTTGTTGACCGTGGTGGGATATCCCATGTAGCCCTTTTGGGCGGGGAAGGGAGGACGGTTCTTCGGGTCGCCGCGCAGTCCTTCGCAGGAGCTGATCAGAGCGGTTTCCTCACCGCAGATATAGGCGCCGGCGCCCATCTGAATGCGGATATCGAAGTTAAAGCCATCTTTACCCATGACATTGTTGCCAAGCAGACCGGCGTTGCGGCGTTCGGCAAGCATGTTCTCAAGGAAGGAACGCAGATATGCGTATTCGGCACGCAGATAGACGATACCGGTTTCGGCGCCAATGGCGTAACCGGCAACGGTCATACCTTCGAACATCAGGTCAGCGCGTTCGGTGAGAACCACGCGATCCTTGAAGGTACCGGGTTCGCCTTCATCGGCGTTACACAGCACAAAGCGTTTTTCGCCATCGGCTGCCCGGGTGAATTCCCACTTCATACCAGTGGGGAATCCTGCGCCGCCACGACCGCGCACGCGGGCGGTTTTGACTTCGCGGATAACTTCCTGGGGGCTCATGGCCAGGGCTTTTTTCAAACCTTCGTTGGGGACATATTCCCCAAAGATGATCTCGCCCTTTTTGCGCAGGTTGTTGTCAACCATGGCTTTGACCATTTCGTTGGCATTGTTGCCATCACCCAGCTTGGACACCAGTTTGGCGGGGTCGGCGTCGGCCTTCAGCTTTTCAACGATGGACCATGCGGAATCGCTGGAAAGATTAGTGACCACAACGTCGTTCACCAAAGCGGCAGGGGCCTGGTCGCACATGCCGATACAGGCTGTGTTTTCCAGGGTAATCCCCTCAGGAGAGGTTTCGCCGAAATCGATGCCAAGCGCTTGCTTGAAAGCATCGGCAACGCGATCATAACCAACCATTTTGTCGATTACGTCGTTGCAGAGGCGAATCACCACCTTGCCTTTGGGTTCTTCGGAAAGGAACGCGTAAAAAGACACAACGCTCTCTACTTCGACACGGTGAGTCGAAGCTTCACGAGCGATGATGTCCAGAGCTTCGCTGGGAACATGGCCCAACGCGCTCTGCACGTCCCGCACGATGTCCATCATTCGTGTGCGGTCGTTTCCGTACCGCTGACAGACATCCTTCACCGTCGTTTCAATGTTTGCGCTCATGCACCACCTCATCAAGAAAAACGGTTACAGTGTAGAAAACCTACTTTCCCGGACGGGTACTCACATCGTACCTGCTGACGGAGCATCCGCCGGTAACAACTAAAACATACAACTATATAGAACAGCCACTGTGTGGCAGAAACTCACATACGCCTTTGCCTGGCGCTATTTGCAAAGCCTTTTTGGGGGGAATGGTTTGCTCTGTCTGGTGCAGTATCTGGCACAACTGTTACCATGCTAACAAACGACCATAAAGGCTCGCATCGCCATGGTAGTGTGTGGGCTATGCGGTGTCTAGTACAAGGGAATTAAGCTGCTATGAATTATTCTTATAATTACCATTTAATTCATTAATAATACTAATAGCGAAACCATTTCAAGGGATTAAGGCGCACCTTATATTGTTCGATGAATCTCCTGAAATGTTACGCCACAGGAAAGCCGTAACACCAAAAACCGGCGGCGGACAAAAGGACATTGAACGCTCATTCAGTAACGTTGAACGGAACGTAACAATATGACCGGGTAAATAAAAGACGGACGCCTTGCGACGCCCGTCTTCCAATTTGCAAAAATAACGAATCAGGACTTGTCGTCCAGTTCCCGCAGTTCAACCCGGCGGATTTTGCCGCTCACGGTCTTGGGCAGTTCGGTCATAAACTGGATCTTACGGGGGTACTTGTAGGGGGCTGTATCCTGTTTCACAAAGTTCTGGATGTCCTTTGCCAGCTCGTCAGAGGGCTCGTAGCCCGGGGCCAGCACGATAAAGGCCTTGACCACGGTGCCGCGCACTTCATCGGGGCTGCCAACCACAGCGCTTTCGGCAATGGCGGGATGCTTTTGCAGGGAGCTTTCAACCTCAAAGGGACCAATGCGGTAGCCGCTGGCCTTGATAACATCGTCGGCGCGGCCCACAAACCAGAAATAGCCGTCGGCGTCCCGGGTGGCTTTATCGCCGGTGAAGTACCAGCCGTTGCGGAAGGCATCGGCGGTGGCCTGGTCATCGCGCCAATATTCCTTCATCAGACCCACAGGACGTTCCGGCTCCACACGCACGGCGATATGGCCTTCTTCATCCGCGCCAAGGCGGTTGCCGTCTTCATCCACGATATCCACGTCAAAGCCCGGCACCGGTTTACCCATGCTGCCGTAGCGGACTTCGGTGCAGGGGTAGTTGGCAATGATGTTGACAGTCTCTGTCTGTCCATAACCATCATAAATGGTGGTGTCGGTGGCTTCCTTCCAGCGTTCGATGACTTCCGGGTTCACCGGTTCACCGGCGGACAGGGAATGACGGATGCTGGAAAGGTTGTACTTGGAAAGATCCGACAGAATCATCATACGATAGGCGGTGGGAGGCGCACAGAAGGTGGAAATTTTGTACTTTTCCATGAACTTCAGGGACATATCGGCGTCAAAGCGGCCCCGGGCATCGTGCATGAACACGGCGCTGCCCACATGCCACTGACCAAAGATCTTGCCCCAGGCGGCCTTGGCCCAACCGGTGTCGGACATGGTCCAGTGCAGATCGCTGGGTTTCTGATCCTGCCAGTATTTGGCGGTGACGATATGGCCAAAGCCGTAAGATGCATGGGTATGCAGCACCATTTTGGGGAAGCTGGTGGTGCCACTGGTGAAATAAATCAGCATGCTTTCGTCGGCAGAGGTTTCGGGATATTCCGGTTTGGTATCCGGAGCATCGGCAAATTCCTTTGTATAGGAATTCCAGCCTTTACCCTCGGCGTCACCGTCCAGAGCTACCTTCACCTTCAGGGTGGGGCAGGCTTCCTGGGCTTCGTCGATTTTCTTCACATGGTCCACGCTCACAAAGGCGGCCACGGCTTCGGCGTTATTGATACGATATTCAATATCATGGGGGGTCAACAGGTTGGTGCCGGGCATGGGAATAATACCGGCTTTGATCATGCCAACCATCAGGTAATGCCAGTCCGGGGTGCGATGCACCATCATGAACACGCGGTCGCCTTTTTTCAGGCCAAGCTTATGCAGCATGTGGACAACTTTGTCGCTGCGGTCGGATACCTGTTTAAAGGTAACAAATTCGTCAGCGGTGCTGTCGGGGTTTACCCACACCAGGGCGGTCTTGTCCGGTTCGGTCTCTGCCCAGCGATCCACCACATGGCGGCCAAAGTTGAAATCAGCGGGTACGTCCCACGTAAAATTGGCATACTCTTCATCATAGTTGGTCATGTTGGGGGTCATCAGTGTCTTTTCACTCATGGGATTCCTCCTAAAACTTCCGGTATTGAAAAACGGGCAAATGAGGGCACATGCCGAGACCTTCGGCATGTGAAACAAGCGAAGCAATCACGGCATCACCGGTATATGGTGATACAACTCCCCGAATCCCGAAGGATCGGTTTCTACATTCGTTAATTATGTCACGTCTCATTGGGTGTCACTGCAAGTAATGGTTACGATAACCGGTATTAGCCGCTATCATATCTATTACCGTTTTGTCAACGGTGTCAGAAGAAAATCTGAAACCATTATTTTCCATGGCAATAAACCGGGAAATATATTTGACAAACAGGGGCTTCCCCACTAAACATAGTAGACTGGTTTTTTAAGGAGGCCGGAAACATGACTGAAGCAATTGGCGTATTTTTTAGTATTCTGCATGTGGTAGCAGCGGTAATCATTATTCTGGTGGTGCTTCTGCAACCGGGTAAATCCGGTGGTTTGGGATTAAGCTTTGGCGGTTCCAGCCAGACTATCTTTGGCGCCAGCGGCGGCGTAACCTTCCTGGCGAAGGTAACCATTGCCTCTGTTGTCATCTTTATGTCGACATCCATCATTCTGTCTTATCTCTCTCACCCCCAAAGTGGTGTGAAGAGCGTTATCGAAGAAGTTCAGCAGCAGGAAGAAGCCGCAGCCGCAGCCCCGGAAGAGGGTGCCGGTATTGACACGGCAGTACAGCCCGCCGCTGAGCCCAAAACCGAACAGCAGCCTCTGGATGCTCCGGCAGCCGATGCTCCGGCCGAAGCCGCCCCGGCAGATGCCGCTCCGGCAAAAGAAGCCGCTCAACCTGCTGCCCCCGCAGAGCCCGCCGGGAACTAACCCGGTGCGTTACGCCTGTGGTCCGCAGTTAGTGCGGTAAGGAATCATCATGCCATTTGCCCTTTTGCGGGCCATGCGCCCCAAGCAATGGATCAAAAACCTGATCATTGCCGGGCCCATTATTTTCTCCCTCAATCTGTTTGATATAGACAAACTGCTGTGGGTTGGTGTGGCCATTGGATTGTTCAGCCTTGCCGCCAGCAGCGTGTATCTGATCAACGACATCGCAGATATCGAAAAAGATCGCCTGCATCCCACCAAAAAGAATCGTCCCCTGGCCAGCGGCGCACTGCCGGTGCCGGTGGGTATTGTTGCAGCGATTATTCTGAGCCTTGGTTCCATTGCCGTATCCTTTAGCCTCAACATTCCCTTTGCCGTGGTGCTGACCCTCTACCTGATATCCAATCTGGCTTACTCCTTTGTGCTCAAGCATGTGGTCATTCTGGACGCCATGTTTTTGGCTCTGGGATTCGTGTTCCGGGTGCTTGCGGGTTCGTATATTATTGCGGTGCCTGCCAGCGAATGGATCATCATGTGCACCTTTTTGCTGGCCCTGTTCCTTGGCTTTGCCAAGCGCCGCCACGAACTGGTGCTGCTTACCGGCTCTGCGGAAAACCACCGCAAGGTGCTGGAACACTACAGCCCCTATTTTCTTGACCAGATGATTATGATCGTCACCGCCGCCACGGTGATGAGCTACGCCCTGTACACCGTCAGTCCCCATACCGTTGAACAGTTCGGCACCAACCACCTGATCTACACCATTCCTTTTGTGCTTTACGGCATTTTCCGCTACCTGTATCTGGTTCACCAAAAGGAAAGCGGCGGCAACCCCACAAAGGTGTTTTTGACTGACAAGCCGATTCTTATCGACGTGGTGCTGTGGATGGTAGTGGTTGTTCTGATGATTTACTCCGACCGGCTGATCGCTCTGCTGGGAGCCTGATCCTCCGGTCCGGCTGACATGCGAGGCTCCTGATGCGGGTATACCTGATTCTTCTGATCGCCCTTTCCTTCAATGCTGCGGCAAATATCCTGATGAAGCAAAGCGCCAATGCGGGCTCTGCAGCTGCAGGACTTATTGCAAAAATATTTTCGGCCTCGGGCCTGTGGTTTTTAAGCGGCCTTGCCTGCTTTGGTCTGGCGCTGATCTTCTACCGCTGGGCGCTGGAAACCATCAACCTCTCCATTGCCTACCCCATCATGACCACCCTGGGATACGTTATCGTGATCCTCTTTTCATGGCTGGCCTTTAAGGAGGCCATCAACATGAAGCAGGTGGTTGGTTTTGTGCTTATTCTTGTGGGCGTGGTGCTGGTGAGCATGCAGAACCCCACCGCATCCCTTGATAACGACACTCAAAACACCGCATCCCTGCCTGCCGGGGAGGAATCAAAATAATGAAACGCCGGTGGGTGTTGCCATGCTGCGCGGGCCTGCTGCTTTTGGCGCTGGTGGCCTGCGATAAAAAGCAACCCGCCGACACGCCCCCTGCCCTGCCGGAAAATACACCGGCACCCACCGCAGTAACAAAAGACCCCGCACCACACGTCCCGGCCTTTACCGATATACTTCCCACCATGAAGGGACCATGGGTTGAAGGCATGAAGGGTGACTTTGTTTTTCCTGTGCCCACCGGATGGCGGGTAGTGCCCCTGGATGAAAAAAAGTGGAAAAAGCAGATGGGCCTCGGGTTTGAGGAAATGCTGCTGCGGCCTGATCTCAGCCTTGATGCGGTGCCCTATATCCGGGTACGGCGCATGCTGGGGCAGTCCTTCAAATATCATCTTTTTAAAGGCGATGAATCCGGGGCAGCCCTGCATTTGCTGATGCAGTTTGTTGGCGGCACCCATAATCCAAGCGTAGTGGACTCCCCGCTTCTGGATATGGAACAGGGACGCATGAGCTTTCATTTCACCACGGGCAACGCCACCGGTCGCGTAAACTACGCCACCTTTTACTTTTTGCCCACCTTCACGGTTATGATCCAGGGTTCCTGGGCCGATGCCGCAGCCAAAATACAGCAGAAAGCCGCCTTTGATTTTGTCAATGCGGGTTTCAAAGTACGGCGCAACACTCCATAACCCCCACCCCCACCGGATTTTCACCGCATGAACACCGGTATCATCATACTCCTGATATTTCTTTTGCTGCACCCGCTGGCGGCGCTGGTTCACCGTGGTAAATCTGCCAAAAGCCTTTCCGCCTTTGTGATTGCCGCCGGATCCATGAAACCCTCCGGGGTTGCCGCCAGTCTGCTGGCCACGATTTTGGGCGGCAGTGCGGTGATGGGTACTGCGGGGCTGGCTGCCAGACACGGATGGTGGGCCTTATGCTGGCTGGGCAGCGGGGCCCTGGGCCTGTGGGTGCTGTCGCTGCTGATTCACCGCATTGATATGGACGGTGCCTTGTCCCTGCCCCATGTGGCCCGGCGTCACGGCGGACGGATGCTTCAAATCACCATTGCCGCAGTGATAGTCCCGGCCTGGGTGGGCATTGTGGCGGCACAGTTTGCCGCCTTTGGCAAACTCGCAGAAGGCCTTTCCACCGGCAGCGGCCCTCTGCTGATGAGCCTTGCCGCCGCAGTCACCGTTGCCTATGTAAGCCTTGCGGGACAACGGGGCGTATTGCGCACCGACGGCCTGCAACTGCTGTTTGTGCTGGCGCTGCTGGGCGGCCTGCTCATAACTCTGGGATTTGCAAAGCCCTCTCTCAGTCCCAGCGGACATATCCCCGCCATGCCGCCTCTGGATGCTCTGGACATGGTTATCGCCGTGGGCGTTCCCTTTCTTATCGGACCGGACATGTTCTCACGGCTGCTGACCCTGCCCAACGCCCCGGGCCGTCGCCGCAGTTTGCGGATGGCCTCGGTTGGTCTTGCCGCCGTGGCGGTGATTATCGCCATGATCGGGATTCTGTCCCACGGCTATCTTGACACCCCCGGCGAGAGTTTGCTGGTGCGGCTTCCCGCTACCCTGTGGGGTTCCTGGGGTGCGTGGCTTGCGGCCTGCGGCCTTGGTGCGGCATTGCTCAGCAGCGCAGACACCTGCCTGCTTTCCGCCGCCACCATTGCCGGGGTTGATCTGCTGGGGGTCCGGTCAGTCAAACACATCCGCCTGCTGGCGGTTGCGGTGGGTCTTTCGGCTTTGGGCATTGCCCTGTGGCAAAAGGGCATTGTCGCCACCCTGCTGGTGAGCTACACCGTGTATACCGGTGGCCTTGCGGTGCCTGCGGTGCTGGCCTTGTTTTTCGGTATCCGCCTGCCGGGCATCACCATGGCCCTGACAGTCATCACCGGCGCAGCCGTAGCCCTTGGCGCTAAAATCGCCGGTTTGCCCCTGGGATTGCCCGCCAGTCTTTTGGCGGCAGGATGCGTGGCTGCCCCTGGCCTGTGGCGGCACAAACAGCTGCCCCAACGCTGATACCCTCCTTGTAAAATCTGTCAGGGAAAGTTCCTTAATCTTCCGGAAGTATAATCACTCCGGCCCGGGCGGCCCGTTGCAGCACCTGTTTGATCCGGGCGACGGATGCCCCGGATTCGTGGGCTGCATGGGGAATAGACATATCCTCGTACACCACCTTAAAGGCAAAGAGAAGCTCATCGTCCACAATGTGGGCCATGGCGTTGAGGCTTTCAGGGTGCCGCAGCACAAAGACCAGTTCCTTGTGGGCTTTGGGCGCCACCGGCGGTTTTGTTTCGGTGCGCATGGCTTCCCGCCATACCATGGCAAAGGACAGTACCGGATGCTCAAAGTCCAGAATGGTGAGGGTTGGGTTCAGCACCGGCACTTCCAGCTCTGCAGGTTTTGGCATGTCTTCGGGGCTGGAATACACCTGCCATTCACGCCATTCCAGTTCCGCCAGTTCCACATGAAAGCCGTTGAGATCCTCATCGCCTTCCTGCACCAGTGATTCCAGAAAAGAAGGAAAGCGCTCGGCGTTGGCGTTGATTTCAAAGGCCCGGGGAGGATGGCTGACAAAGTATGCTTTTACCAGACGCTCCCAGACATCTTTGGGAAGCATCTGATACAGCACCACAAAGTTTTTCTCCAAAATACTGCGCAGATGGTTCTGGACAAAATTCCGGTATATTTCCACCCGCTCCACGGGATTATCACTTTGCTCCGCCGCTTCCTCTGGCGTGATTTCGCCGCTGAGAAGTTTGTGGAACAGTTCCATGCTTTCCCGCATGCCGATTTTGGAATCGCTCATTAATATCTCCCGAACCCGTTAGTCCAGCGCGTCCGCAGCCGCGGCGCGTACATGTTCATTTTCCTCCAGCAGAATTTCCAGCGGAGGAATGTTGTTATCCCACTCAAGCAGGGTCAAGGCCGGACCTACGGTTTTCAATGCGTACTTGTACAGCTCGTACACCGGCGGAATAATGTGGGAACCATGGGTGTCCACCAGAAACTCGCCGCTGCCGTCATGACCCGCGATATGATACTGCACCACCTGGTCGGCGGGCATGGCATCGATAAACGCTTTTGCGTCGTAGCCGTGATTTTGCGCGTTGACATACACGTTGTTCACATCCAGCAGCATGCCGCAGCCGGAGCGCACCATAATCTCCCGGGTGAATTCCGCTTCCGTCATTTCACTGCCGGGCATGGATGCGTAGTAGCTGGGGTTTTCCAGCACCAGGGGCTTGCCCACAATATCCCGCACCTGCTCGATGCGTTCCACGATATGAACAATGGCCTCTTCGGAAAACTGCAGGGGCATCAGATCGTAGTATTCCCGGCCAAAGGCGGAGGAATAGCTCAGATGATCGGAAAACCAGGGCGGGTCCAGCAGTTGCACCAGATCCCTCAAACTGGTCAGATAGTCCATGTTAAGAGGGTCAATGCCGCCGATGGACAGACCCACGCCGTGGGGAATAATGGTGTCAAAGACATCCCGGGCCCGGGTGATGATATCCCGGGATTTGCCACCGAAACGCATGTAGTTTTCGGAGATGATTTCAAGGAAGTCCACCCCCTGGTGGTTGTCCAGTATCTCGTCAAAATGGGGCCGCCGAAGGCCGATGCCGAAACCCAGATGCGCTTTCGGCAGGGGACAGGGGGTTGCACCATCCATATTCCGCTCCTTTGCCATAATCGCCGCCCGTGCAGCGGGATTGTGTGGGAAACCAGATCAGCATACCCGCAGCCGCGACGCATTGCAATGGGATTCTGCACAAAAGACCCCGGGTGTAAAGAGGAATATTCACCCCTGCGGCAATACTGTGAAATGACTATGCAAACACCCCGCCCATGGCAATGGACGGGGTGCAGACATCAGTGAATCCCGTTGTGCGGTTAGCCGCAACTTCCCGCGCCGCAACTCATGGTTGCGCCCTTTTCATCGCCTTTTTTGTCGGCTCCGCATTTTGCGTCGGTGCCTTTTTTGTCTGCGCCGCATTTGGCGTCAGAGCCTTTTTCACCACCGCATTTACCTGCGCCGCATTTGTGGTCCGCGCCCTTTGCCTCGCCCTTTGCACCGGATGAGGATGCACAGCCATTGAGAGTCAGACCGCCAAGGGTCAAACCCAAAGCCAACATGCCAACGGTAACTGTTTTATTGAGGTTCATGATTCTGCTCCTTATGCAGTACGTTTTTTGTCAGTACTTCCGTTTCAGGGCCATCATGATAATACCTATAGACATGATTGGCATTACATGAACCATAGAGCCTCAAAACCCAATGTCAACCATTTCAATGATGTTTTTCGATATTTTAAGGCAAGCCTTAGCTTAGAAAACAGCAATCATACCCAAAACACAGCCCTCCGCCACCGGGCAGCCCGGGGACCGTCTCCGCCGGGCAGTGGCCCGAATGCGGCCTGCCAGGGGCGGCGAATGGCGGGACCACGGCGGGGTTTTGCGGGACAGCGCCCCGTGAGAGGGAAGGCAAGGCAGGGAGATTGAAGGGAGGCGTAGCCGAGCTTGCCCGTGTCTCAACCCCCCGAAAATATGACCACGGGCAAACTTCGTTTAGCCCGTGCCACCCCGTATTTTTTCATGGGTTTCCATACCCGCAAGGCCGCGTCCCTGAGGAGCCGAAGGCGTCTCGAAGGGCGCACAGGTGTCCTGGCGTCTGACCACCCCAAAATCTCAAAACCCTCATATAACACCCCATTTTACCGCTTATTGGCGGACATTTACGACCAAAGCCGGACATTAGCGGACAACGGCGGACAAAAGGGGCAATTGACGGACAAAAGCGGTAAAAGCAGGACAAATGAGGGTCATGAGCGGTCAAATGGACCGTTCCGCTTGACGACATTCCGCTTTTTGCTACTATTCACGGTACGGACGATAGCACGTCCGTTTTTTTGTGCCCGAAAACCAGAGCCCACCAAGGATATACAGCCGGAGATATGGAAGACGTATTGTGAGATTTCCGTGGTTTCCGGTTTTATTCTTGTGAAACAGGCCCCAAAGAGTATAATAGGTTAATTAAATGTAATATGATCGGCATTATGATTAATTCGTTTTGCCCCCTGCACATATGCGACCAGGAGTAACGGTAATGAAACACATCAGCTTATCCCGGCATAGTATTGTCCTGCTGACGGCAGCCCTTCTTTTTGCGGCGGTCATCCCCTTTGGCTGTAGCAGCGGCGACGATGTGGTGGAAGGTCCCACTGACGGCGACGTCACCCCCACCGACGGTGATGAAGACAACGATCCGGTGGATATCGACACCATGGACGTTGAGGACCAGCAGCCCGATGGCGACAAGGACGACGACATCGATGATGCCGAACCCATAGAGGTCGACACCGATGGTCCCTTTATCCATTGCCCCACCACCCTGTCCATGGGCTATGTCACCATCGGCGAACCCGTGGGACGTACCCTTAGTTGCCAAAACCTTGGCACCGATACCCTGACCATTTACGAAATCACCATGGTGCAGGGCGCCCGGGAAGAATTTGAACTGATCGACCCGCCGCCCCCGGTCCGCAACGTGCCGGTGCAGGGTTCCTTTAGCCAGGACATCACCTACGACCCCGTGGACCCGGGTAAAGACTGCGCCACCGTTACCGTGGTCTCCAACGCGGTCAACGACCCCACCTTTACCATCGAAGTGTGCAGTGAATACAAGGGCGACCCGGAAATCGATGTCAGCCCCACCAGCCACGACTTCGGCGAAGTAGTGCCCAACAGCACACCTCTGGTGCGAACCATTACCATTGAAAACCCCCAGGTCGATCCCCAGGCCAACGCTGTTTTGGTCATTGACCAGATCAGCAACGAAAGCGGCAGCACCGCAGACTTCGAACCGGTGGTGGCCGATACCTTCCCCATTTACCTGAGCCCCAATTCTCCCTATACCTTTGAAATTCAGTTCCATCCCTCCCGGGTTACCCCGGAGCCCCTGACGGACAAGATCATTATCTCCCACAACGCAGACGAACCTCCGGTGGAAATCGTGGTCAGCGGCCGGGCAGCGGTGCCCATCATCGAATGCAGCCCCGTGGATGAACAGAACAACATCAACTGGGGTCAGATCAAAGCCGGAACCTCGGTTGAAAAAATTCTCTCCTGCGAAAACATCGGCGGCTCCACCCTGCATATCCGGGAAGTGAAACTTTCCGACAGCACTGACGCCGAATTTAGCGAACACGACACCATCGGACCCGCCGGAGCCTTTTTGGCCCGGGGCGCTCCCATTGACATTTACCTGACCTACAGCCCCGTTAACCTTGGCGTGAACCAGGGACAGGTCATTATCGAAAGCAACGACGAAACCACGCCCCAGTTGCGCATCAGCCTGCTGGGCGCGGCCATCGACTCCCGACTGACCGCCATCCCCGCCTCGGTAAACTATGGCGAAGTGGTGGTGGGCGAAAGCGAAGCCCAGAGCTTCACCCTGCGCAACGACGGACAGGCTCCGGTGAAAATTCTTGACCTGAGCTTTGGCGAAAACGAGCAGGAATTCACCGTGCCCGTCAACGTCATGCAGACGGTTATCAACACCACTCTGGGCCATCTGGAAGCCATTGACGTGGAAGTGGTCTACAGCCCCATCGACGCCGGTGTGGATTCCCGGGCCTTGCAGGTTATCAGCGATGACAGCCACAACCCCACTCTGGATGTCACCCTCAACGGCATCGGTCTTGCGGCCAAAATCGGCATCACCTGCCCGGAGCATCCCCTCTTTGACACCGAAGGCATCGACTTCGACGAAGTGGCCCTTGGGCAGAGCGTCAACACCGACTGCTATATCACCAACCTCGGTACCACGGACATGAACATCACCGTGGACATCACCGGCCAGACACCCCAGGACGAATTCTGGGTTGTGCAGGAAGCCTTTTTGCCCACGCCTCCGGGTGAAAGCAAAATCCTGACGTTGCGCTACACCCCGCTGCTGGTGGAAGGCGAGGACCTTGGTGTGGTCACGGTCTTTGCCAACGATCCCCAAATGCCCCGCTGGGATATCGACCTGCGCGGTATGGCGGTGAACCCGGACATCATGGTGGTCCCCATCACCAGCGACACCCAGGCCTATGACTTTGGCCCCCATCTGGTTGGTTCCCAAACCACCATGCCCTTCTACATTTCCAACACCGGCTCCATGGGCGATCTGGTGATTTACTCTGTGGAGTTCACCGAGACCTCCGATGATGCCTTCCGCTACGAACTGACGGAACAGCTGCCGATTTCCATCGGTCCCGGCGGCAGCCGCTCTTTGGGCGTGTTCTTCCGGCCCCTGGCAGAGTCTTCCTTTGCGGCGCAACTGCAAATCACCAGCAACGATCTCGACGAACAGGTCTCCACCATTTATCTTACAGGCACCGGCGAAAGCTGTCCCGACGGATGGTGGGATATTGACGGCAACCCCACCAACGGTCCCCTGGGCGACGGCTGCGAATACCGCTGCGACCTGAGCGATCCTCCCTATGAACTCTGCGACAACATCGACAACGACTGCGACGGCGTCACCGATCCCCCCAACGCCATTGACAACTGCCCGCCCCGGAACCACTCCTCGGTGATGTGCGACGCAGGCACCTGCGAATACACCTGCGACAGCGATTTTCACCAGTGCGGTGACGAATGCGTCTACGACGGCAACAGCCAAAACTGCGGCAGCAGCTGCACCCCCTGCGACGTGCCGGAATTCGCGATTCCCTCCTGCACCCTTGGCGGCGGCGGCGACTACCAGTGCGGCTTTGACTGCATTGCGGGATACCGCGAACACGAAGGCATCTGCAAGCGTGAAAACAGCCCGGAATGCTGCGGCCCCGACTGCATCGAATGCCTCAATCCTCCCCAGGGCGGATACCTGGCCTGCGAGCAGGGCATCTGCACTCCCAAATGCGAAAGCGGCGATCATCTCTGCGGCGCACAGTGCGTTGACAATTACAGCGTTGATCACTGCGGCAGCAGCTGTCTGCCCTGCGCTGATCCGGAAAACGGACAGGCCACCTGCAACGGCCTTGAATGCGGCGTGGTTTGCAACGCCTTTTTCCATCCCCAGGGTGACGAATGCATTCTGAACAACACCACCGACTGCTGCGGTTTCGAGTGCACTTCCTGCCCGCCCAACACCGCCACCAAGATTTCGGTGTGCGACAACTACTATTGCGACTTCCAGTGCGTGCCCGGTTCGCACCGCTGCTCCAACGAATGTCTCTACGACGACGATCCGGACAATTGCGGCACCAACTGCTGGCCCTGCTTCGAACCGCCTCACAGCGAGTCGCAATGCTCCCGGCCCAGCACCTCCGATCCCTGGGCATGCAGCTTCGACTGCGATCAGGGCTTCCACGCCGAGGGCGACTACTGCTTTGCCAACGACAGCGATCCGGCCCACTGCGGCCTCAACGACCGGGACTGCGGCTCCTGCTGCACCCCGCAGCACGCCATCCCCCTGTGTATCGAAGGCGAGTGCGACTTTGCCTGCGAAATCGGGTATCACCGCTGTGACGATCAGTGTTACGACGACTACGATTCCGCCCATTGCATGGTGGGTGAAGCCTGTCAGGCCTGCCCCACGGTGCCCCACGCCCTGTCCACCTGCTCTCCCCAGCTGTGGCAGGACCCCTGCGGCTACACCTGTTATCAGGGCTATCTCGATCTTAACGGTGACCCCGCCGACGGCTGCGAATACACCTGCGAGCCTTCCGGCGACACGGATCTGCCCGACGATCTCTTCACCGACACCAACTGCGATGGCATTGACGGCACCGTGGATCAGGCGGTCTTCGTGTCCCATACCGGTAACGACATCAACCCCGGTACCCGTGACCGTCCCAAGCGCAGCATCCAGGCGGCCATCAACACCACCTACTCCACCCCCAGCCGCAAATACGTGCTGGTCAGCGAAGGTATTTACGAAGAAAGCATTACTCTCAAAGGCGGCGTGTCCGTCTTTGGCGGTTACAGCCAGGCAGCCAACTGGACCCGCAGCACCGCCTATAAAGCCATCATCCAGGGCATCGACCCCATCGCCGTGGAAGCCCGGGGCATCAGCGTGCCCACGGAAATCGCCTGGATGGAAATCCGGGGCAAGAACTTCTCCAGCGATGGCATCAGCTCCTATGCGGTTTATGCCATTGACAGCAGCTCCAACCTGCGCTTCAACAACTGCACCATCACCGGTGGAGAGGGCGGCAACGGCGAAAACGGCATTGACGGCGCGGAAGCGGGTGTCAGCGGCAACCGTGGCGGCAATGGCGAAGCCGGGTCCGAAGATGCCTGCAACACCGGCGACGGCGGCACCGGCGGCGGTTACAGCCCCTGCGGCACCGGACGTTCCGGCGGTGGCGGCGGCTGCGGCAGTGGTGACGGTGCCAGTGGCTCCAGCGTCTACGGCTGCACCGGCGGTCCCGGCGGCCACGGTGTAGGAAACTGCTGGGAGCAGGCAGGCAACGGCACCGCTGGCGGCGACGGCAATGACGGCGACGACGGCAACGCCGGAAGCAACGGCAACACCACCGGTAACGTCAGCTACAGCTTCTGGGTTGGCCATGATGGCGGCGCGGGGCAGGATGGCGACAGTGGCACCGCAGGTTGCGGTGGCGGCGGCGGCGGTGGCGGTGACGGCTGGATTCTTTGCAGCAACGACAGCGGCGGCGGCGGCGGTCAGGGCGGTGGCGCAGGCTGCGGCGGCGACGCGGGCCTCGGCGGCCATCCCGGCGGCGGCTCCTTTGCAATATTCCTGGTCAACGCCCATGTAACTATTGAAAGCTGCACCATCGGCACCGAAGGCGGCGGCGATGGCGGCGACGGTGGTTTGGGCCAGGCCGGTGGTAACGGCGGCAGCGGCGGCAGCGGCGGCGATGGCTTTGACAGCAGCGGCGACGGCGGTGCTGGCGGTCGTGGCGGCAACGGCGGTCACGGTGGTCGTGGCGGCGGCGGCGGCGGCGGTATCTCCGTTGGCATTTACAAGACCGGCAGCTCGAATCCGGTCATTGATCCGCTGACCATGCAGTACAACATCGGTCCCGGCGGTGATGCCGGAAACAACGGCGATCAGGCCCTGTCCGAAGAAATATACCCCTGACCGCTCTGAAATCTGAATGTGGTATGAAACCACCGGCCTGAAAGCCCGCGGCGGCTATTGTGAAGTCTACAACGGCATTGCCCACGGCGATGAGGACTTCCGCAGGCCGGTGGTATTAAAAATGCTCCGCCCCCAGCACGCCCACAACAAACGGCTGGTAAAACGACTGCGCAATGAAGCACAGTTATTAAGCAAGGTCTTTCACCCCAATGTGGCCCAGGTGCTGGATTATGTGGTGCTGGACAACCTGCCCACCGTGGTGATGGAACTGGTTCGGGGCGATACCGTCCGAAAACTGGACGCGGCTCTTCCCGATGACGCCCCCCGGCGGGCGCGGCTTGCGGATCTTCTGCTGCGGCAGATAGCCCGGGCCATGCACGAAATTCAGGAAACCATTGGCCAGTCCTTTGTCCATGGCGATCTGTCTCCCTCAAATATCGTTATGGCGGATTCCCGGGACACCTTCAAACTTATCGACTTTGGCGAGGCCGCCATTGAAAAACCCGGGCGGAACAGGCAGGTTGTTTCCGGTACCAGCGGGTTTCACGCCCCGGAGCTTCCCCATACCGGACCCACCATGGTGGCGGACATTTATGCCCTTGGCCACACGGTAAAACTTTTGCGGGGCCCTGTTCACGAGGGACACGAAGAGCTGCTGGACCGCATGACCGCAGATAAAGCCACGGACCGTTTTCAAAGCTGGAAGGATGTGCTGGCCGCCCTTGGGGAGCCTCTGGGAGAGGTATGGACAACCCCGGATCAGCAGAAAAATCCCGCCGGATGGCGACGCCGTCTCGGAACCGCACCGGCTCCCGGCAGGTTTCGCCGCTTTACAAAGGCCGCAGGCCTTATTGCCGGTATTCTGATGTTTGCGGCGGCGATCTGTTATTTTATCCCCACTACCGATGCTCCGGCCGCATCGGTCCCGGCCATCGCCGTTATGAACGAAGACACCGCAGCCCTGCACATCACCGGCCTGCCAAGACAAACCACGGATATCTCCGTGGATGACCAAAGCTTTCCCTATCCGCCGCCCCCGGCATTGTCACTGCAACCGGGGCTGCACCACATACAGGTGCGTCTGGCGGATGGCCGTGCTGGCGACCACACCCTGACCCTTGGTCCGGGACAGGCTCTGGTGTGGCGATTCAAGCAAAGCATCCTGACCGAACCCTCTGCTCCCTGAGCCCCGCAACCCCTGCCCGTGCCGCTGTTCCCGCTTTCACAGGTATTTGATTACCTTAATGATTCTGTTACGTTTTCTACAGCCCAGGAGCTTGACCCTCCTGCGGGTAAATGGTACAAATGAGCAGCCGTGAATGCGGCCATAGGCATTTGTAAACCCTTGATTCACAAGAGGTGAAGTATGTCCGAACGTGACTACAGGAAAGAGACCTTAAAATCCTTTAAGCCCTACGTCGTAGGCAAACCCATAGAAGAGGTGAAGCGGGAGCTGGGACTGACGGGACGTATCGCCAAGCTGGCCAGCAACGAAAACCCCCTGGGCGTCTGCCCCAAGGCGCTGGAAGCCATCCGCGAGCACGCCGCTGAAGTCAACCTGTACCCCGATGACAACCACTTTTATCTGAAGCAGAAAGTCGCCGCCAAACAGGGCGTCGAAATCGATGAGCTCTACATTGCCAGCGGCTCTGTGGAAATCATCGAGGTCATCGGCAACGCCTTTTTGGAGCCCGGCGATGAAGTTATCGCCTCTGCAGGCAGCTTTGCCATGTACCGTCTTGCCGCCATGAAAGCCGGTGCCACCTTTGTGGAAATTCCCCTGAAGGACAAGTACCACGTGGACCTGGAAGCAATGGCCGCCGCCATCACCGACAAAACCAAGGTGATCTTCTATCCCAACCCCAATAACCCCACCGGCACCTGGAACACCGCCGACGAGTTTGACGCCTTTATGGACAAGGTGCCCCAGGATGTGCTGATGGTGTACGATGCCGCCTATTTTGAGTACATCACCGACTCTGATCTGCCCAACCCGAAAAAGTATTTCGATCAGGGCCGGGATTTCATGGTGCTGCACACCTTCTCCAAAATCTACGGTATGGCGGGCCTGCGTATCGGTTACGGCTATGGTCCCAAAAATATCATCGCCCACCTGAACCTTGGCAGAATTCCCTTTAACGCCAACGTGCTTGCCCAGGCAGCCGCCATGGGCGCATTGGAAGACGACGAATTTGTGGTCAAAACCCGGGACTTCACCCGCACGGAACTGGACTACATCATAGACGAACTCAAAGACCAGCCCGTAACCCTGGTGCCCAGCCAAACCAACTTTGTGCTGATCGACACCGAAAAAGAAGGCCCCTGGCTGTTTGCTGAACTGCAAAAGCGCGGCATTATTGTCCGTCCCATGGTGGGCTACGGATTCCCCAACGCCATCCGCGTCAACGTTGGTCTGCACGAAGACAACGAGCGCTTTGTGGCCGCCTTTAAAGAATTGCTGTAACCAACCGGAGAAGCATCATGGCAGTATTTAATTCCTTTGACGACATTATCGCCAAAGCCCGGGAACACGGCAAACGCCGTCTGGCCCTGGTACAGGCCACCAGCCCCCTGCTGCTCACTGCGCTGAAAGACGCCCTTGAAGCCGGTATTGTGGAGCCGGTGCTTATCGGCCCCAAAGAGGAAATCACGGAAAAGGCCCATGGGCTTAATCTGGATTTAAGCGGGTGCGAAATCATCCACCACACTGGCAGCGATGAAGAAGCCGTGGCACTGGCGGTCAAACTGGTGAACGACGGACAGGCGCATCTGGTCATGAAGGGCCAGCTGAAAACCGCCACCTATCTGCGGGGCGTGCTTTCCGGCTCCAGCGGCCTGAAAGTGGCCAGCCGGGTCACCCATGTGGCCATTACCCAGGCCCCCAACTACCACAAGCTTTTCGGTCATACCGACGGCGGCGTGGTGCGGCATCCCTCCTTTGAGGATAAAGTTGAAATCACCCGCAACGGCATCACCCTGATGCGCATGCTTGGCTACGATGTGCCCAAGGTTGGCTTGCTGGCCTACAGCGAAGTCGCCCGGGAAGACGACCCCGAAACCTGGGACGCCAAACGCATTGTGGAAATGGGCGAAGCCGGAGAGTTCGGTCCGGTGCAGATCGCCGGTCCCCTTGGCTACGACATGATGCTGGACAAGCCCTCGGCGGACATCAAGGGCTTTGAACATCCCTGCGCCGGTGACATCGACCTGATGATCGCCCCGGATATCACCGCCTGCAACGCCTCCACCAAAGCCATCTACCTTAACGGCGGTCAGGCCGCCGGGGTGCTGGTGGGAACCAAGGTGCCGGTGCTGATGCTCAGCCGTTCCGACAGCGAAAAAACCCGCCTCAACACCATGGCGGTGGGCTCTCTGATCGCCCACGGCATCGAGGCTCAGGGCGGCTGGAAATAATCTGCCCCTTTACATTTTATATGTATACCGACGCCCCCGGGATTCCGGGGGCGTTTTTCATGTAACACCAACCGGTGCCAAACACCGGCTTTGTTGACTTTCGGGCGGGTTCCTATATACATCTTATATACATAAACAGCGGAAACTCTGAAAAAGGACTGCAACGGCATGAAATCTCACGGCATTATTGTATTGCTGCTCACGGGCCTGTGTATGACGCTTCTGGCATCCGGTGTCACCGGCTGCACCGGGGAAGACAAAGCAATGGTTGTTGACGGCGACTTTGATTTTCCCGCCAACGGCGACAGCGAAGACACGGGTCTGTGCGACTGGGACAACGTACCCAAAGACGAGATCAACAACAGCCAGACAAAATTCGCCCTGTCCATGTTCCACTTCAATGTGCAGTACGTTGCCGGTGGTCTGGATGATGACGAATACGGTCCCTTCTGCGCCGATTTGTGCGAAGGCTGGGACAACGAACGGGTGGAAGACTGGATTATCCGGGAAACCTTCCTGCCGGTGCTGGATTTTTATCTGGCCCATCCCCAGTGGAAGGTTACCTTTGAAATGCAGGCCCTGATGCTGGAAATCATCTCGGAGCGCCACACCGATGTTCTGGAAAAACTCCGGGAAGCCGCGCAGAAAAACATTGTGGAAGTGGTGAGCTTCCATTACTCGGACCAGCTGTTCCTTGCCTATCCGCGATTGGACATGGAACGCTCCGTGGCCCTGACCAAAGAGCTGTTCTCGGATCTTTGCATCCCCCTGAGCCCGGTGGTGTTTAATCAGGAAGGCCAGGCCGGTGAAGGCCGTCATACATTTATGGCGGACCATGATTACAGCATTGCGGTGTTCCCCAAAAACCTGTTCCGCTATATCCGTGGCGCAGATGACCAGCAGTATCCCCGCTGGCCCCTGTACACACAGCACGGCGTGGATGTGGTGGTTGGTCCCGGCGGCGTTGATCCCGCAAGCGGCATTACCACCGACTGGGTATTTTTTGATGACGGCGAACGGCTGGCCCCGGAAGACAACATGGACCCCTACTTTGCCTGGCTGGTGGTACACGACCCGGAACAACTGGTTGAGTACGAGGCCAAGCTACAGGGCAAAGAAGACGACGGTTACAAGGTCACCAGCATTGCGGATTATGTCGCCCACCTGAAGGCACAGGGCGTGGAACAAAAAGAAATGCCCCCGATTCTGGATAACACCTGGCAGCCTTCCAGCACCAATTCCATGTTCCGCTGGATGGGCGGCGTGGGCGTTGCCCCCTATTCCCCCCAGCAGGAACGGGACAATCTGGTTCGTAGCGGCAACTACCGCGCCCGCACTCAGGTGGTGGCGGCGGAAGTCTTTATGGAAGCGGCCAAAACCGATGGCAGCGATGTTTCCGCTTACACCGAAAAACTGGATCAGGCCTGGCGGCATCTGCTTATGGCGCAAGTCAGCGACGGCAGCGGCATCACTCCCTGGGCTGCGGAAGTCAAATATGTCATGGCTCACAATGCCTCCGCCACAACCCTGGCAGAAGAAATCATGGACGGCCTGCTTGCGGACACCGGCTGGCCCCATGTGGCGCTGGACCTCACGGACCGGACCGCCACCCGCATTGACGACATTCCCATGGCCGAAGCCCCCACAGAGACCACCGCGCCATTGGCCGTGGAAGTTGACGGCGGCCAGCGTCCCGCAGATGCCACCTGGTACGCCATTGGCACCGAAGGCAACCGCTATCGGGTACAGGTGGAGATCGGCCCCACCAACGCTGAAGACCAGCAGGAAATCACCATCCGCTTCCCCCGTACGGACCATCAGATTATCTATGCCCCGGGCCTGTGGGAAGATCATCTGGTGGAATACGGCGAAGACGAATTTGTGTGGCAAAAAGATTTTATCGCCCTGCCTTTGGCCAACGGTTTAATTGGTCTGGGTAACGACTGGTGGGCCATCAAGCACACCAGCCGGGTGCATCTCAGCGCCCGGGTGGCCCCGGCGGAAGACTTTATCAGCTTTACGGACCAGACCCTGTGGAACACCGAAAGCGACACCTGGGTATTCGAGCTGTTCAACGGCAGCCGCGAAGACGCCCTGACCATCGCCAACCGCATCAACATCGGTCCGGTGGTCTACCGCTGATATAGCACTGTGTATGCACTAACAGCGCCCGCCTCCCCAGGGAAGCGGGCGTTTTTTTATGCATATAAGCTCTTCCTTTTTAGCTGCGGAAGGTTTGCCCTTACCGACGATTAATGCTATAAATATATGTTGGTAATGTATTATGAATGTAGTATCCGATTATCGGAATGATGTTGATAACTTGCGAAACAAAGGCGTGAACCATGACTCCGAAACGTATGTATCTGTTGGCTATTATGGCCTTTGCCCTGCTGCTGGGCGCTGCCCTGATGGTGGCCTGCGGCGGCGACGACAAAGCCGAAGAACCCGACGGCCCCATCAGCTGTAACACCATTGAAGACTGCCCCGGCGGCTGGAACTGCATTGACGGCACCTGTCAGCAGCCTTCCCAGCCCGACGGCGACGAAGACAGCGATGCGGTGGACGAAGACCCGGATGTGGACGAGCGTCCCCTGCCCTGCGATGTTATCTGCTGCGCCGATGCCGATTGCATTCCTCCTGGCTGGACCCCGGATGAGCCTGCCTGGTACTGCGACAAACCCGGCACCGCGGAATCCACCTGCCTGCAGGAACTGCCCCCCTGCGAATTCGAGTGCTGCGATGCCCGCGACTGCATCGAAGACTATGAAGGCAACCCCAACAAATGCGATTACTTCTACTGCCAGAGCCCCGGCACCGAAGACGCTGCCTGCGCCAACAACTTCCCCTCGGAATACGAAACCGGCAAGCAGTACTGCAGCCCCCGTGCGGATCAGACCTGGGTATATTTCAACATCAGCACCGATGAAAGCGGTTGCTTCAAGCTGGAAGAAGCGGAATGCGACCAGATTTACGACTGCGCCGACGACAATCTTGACGGTGTTATCGAATGCGTATCCAGCCGTCGCTGCCGCACCGATGCCGACTGCGTGGCCCCGCTGAAATGCGACATGAATGCCGTTGACGATCTCACCGGCCTGCACAAATGCGCCGTGCCTGTTGTGGGTGAAGGCGAAACCTGCGCGGAAAACTGCGTGGACAATGGCGGCCAGCTTGACTGCAACATGGTTGCGGAATGCGAAGAAGGCCTGACCTGTTCTGTAGACACATCCGGTGACCAGCCATGGTCCGGTGTCTGCGCCGCTCAGGAAGAATAGCGAGCCCCGGGCCGCGGCACCCCGCCGCGGCCCGCTTTTTACCATGCCATGACATCCCCATCCCCCACACAATATACCCTGGTGGTTTCGGACTTCCATCTGGGAAGCGGTGCGCGTCTTTCCGACGGACGCCCCAATCCCATGGAAGATTTTCCCTATGACGCCGATTTCATCGAATTTCTGGAATATTATTCCACCGGCGAGTGGGAAGCCCGGGATGTGGAGCTGGTGATCAACGGCGACTTTTTTAACCAGATACAGGAATTTCCCCAGGGGGAAACCTCGCCTCACATGATTACGGAAAAACGGGCAG
>Ga0209475_10001261_pt1 | contig 33498 bp, 28 predicted proteins | sample tdDd471_FD_187128 | JGI IMG/M metagenome (GOLD analysis project Ga0209475, IMG submission 187128) | Marine sediment microbial communities from the Atlantic coast under amendment with organic carbon and nitrate - tdDd47.1 (SPAdes)... | ecosystem: Environmental > Aquatic > Marine > Coastal >... | reverse complement strand
CTGCGCGACGTGTGGGCGGCCTACTGCGCGGGCGTGTGGGCCATGATTCCCTGGCTGTGGTTCACCACCCGGGACCCGGTGCTCGTGGGGTACGCGCTGCTGGTGAACGCCATTTTCATGCTGGGCATGATCCCCGAGACCCGGCAGTGGTTCCGCATCCGCCGCGAGAACAAGTGGAACGACACCACCGAGGTCATGCAGCTGTCGGGCATGGGACGCGGGCTGTTGAAGATGGCGCGCAAGCTGGGTGTGATCAAAAATCCGGAGCGTGACCCATGAGCGACCTGGTCCTGATGACCGGTGCGAGCGGTTTTCTGGGGCGACGCCTCCTGCGGACCTGGCTACGCGGGACGTCGGCCCGCCTGGTGGCGTGCGTGCGGCCGCGCAACGGTCAGGCGCCGGCCGAGCGTCTGGCGCTGGCCGCCAACGGCCACGACTCGGCGCTGCGCGAGGCGTACGCCGAACGGGTCACGGTGCTGCCCGCCGATCTCACGGCGCCGGGCCTGGGGCTCGACGACGCCACACGGGCGGAACTGGCCGGATCGGTGACCCACATCGTGCACTGCGGCGGAGTGGTCCGGTTCGACCTGCCGCTGGCGAAGGCCCGGCTGACCAACACCGCGGGCACCGCATCCATGCTGGACCTGGCGCGACAGTGCGTGCACTTGCGGCGCTTCGATCAGATCAGCACCGCGTTCGTGGCGGGACGCCGGCAGAGCCTGGTGCTGGAACACGAGCTGGACTGCGGACAGGAGCACCACAACGGTTACGAACGGAGCAAGTTCGAAGGAGAGTTGCTGGTGCGGGAGGCCGCGGCGGAGCTTCCGGTCACGATTCACCGACCGTCGATCATCACCTGCGAGATGCGGTCGGGCGAAACATCGCCCCACGGGGCCGTGGCCCGGTTGCTGCTGGCGTACGCGGCGGGGCTGTTGACCGGATTGCCGGGCCGTGCCGACGCGGAGCTCGACCTGGTGCCGGTGGATTTCGTGGCGGACGCGGTGCTGGCGCTGACGATGGAGGAGAAAACCATCGGCGGGTGCTATCACCTGGCGGCCGGACCGGAGCGGGCGACCCCTCTGGGCGAGATCCGGGACCTGGCAGCCGCCGTCTTCGGCCGGGACCCCCTGGCACTGGGCGACGAGCCGAAGGTCCGGAAGGGCGCGCCGGCCGCCCTGACCGGGGAAGTCGCCCTGTATGCCCCGTACCTGAGGGGCGGGGTCAGCTTCGACGTGACGGGAGCATCTGAGGTGCTCGCGGACCATGGAATCACCGTGCCCCCGCTGGCGGAGTATTTCGAGGCCCTGGCCGGGGAAGTCGGAAGAATGACAAACTAGGCGCGCGGCGTGCGTCCAAACCACCGCTTCCGATGCCGCGCCACAAAGTCATAACAGGCATCCCGCCACGCCCGCGGCACGATCTTGAACACCCGCAACAACGACCAGGGAAACCTCAGATCCGCCGCAATGCGCAGGACCGCCGCGGAACGATCGTGGTGTCCTGTCTCATCCAGTAGGTGCAGCGTGTCGCCTTCGGCCTCCCGGGCCGTGAGACAATCCCGGGCTTCGGGCGTATCCAGCGGAACGAACCGGTAGCGACCGGTCCGGTCGTGGTCGCTGAGGAACGCCACCGCGCCGCGGCAGAGATTGCACTCGCCGTCGTACAGAACGGTTGCGGGTTTGTCGGTGGCCACCGGTCACTCCCGGGCCGAAGGGTTGGCGGTCTGGCCTCTCTCCAGGTCGAATTCGGGGGGCCCCACGGTCACGATACCGAGGTGCCCGTCCACCGTCACGAGGTCGCCGTTCTTCAGGAGGTCGGCCGCGTTCGCCACGCCGTTCACGCACGGCAGGCCCAGTTCCCGGGCAATGATCGCCCCGTGGATCAGCATGCCCCCGCGCCGCTCGATGATGGCGCAGGCCAGGGGCACGAGGTGGGTCACCGAGGGCTGGATGGCATCGCAGACCATCACCTCCCCGCGCCGAAACCGGGTGAAATCCTCCGCGTCGCGCACGATCCGCACCGGGCCGGTGGCCAGGCCGGGCGCGGCCGGCTGGCCGATCATCTGCCGCGGCGTGGATCCGGGCGGTAGCGCCGTCCCGTGGCAAGCGGGCGCCTCGAGCAGCGGAAGCTGCACCCGCCCCCCGGCCCGGTCCCGGAGAGCTGCGGCCAGAGGGCCGGCGGCCCCGGTTCCGAACCGGGCGTCCCCCTCCAGTCGGCCGGCCTCGACGAGGCGCTCGGCGGCCAGGTGCAGGGCGTGCTGGAGCTGGTTTTCCAGCCGGCCCATGAGAATGTTGTCGTCGTCCCGCAACTGCCAGCTCAACCGGCCGATCCGGATCACATTCACCGCTTCCTCCCGCCGGTCCGGGCCGACCGCTTCAAGCAGCCGCCGCTCCAGGGCGGCGGGGTCGGCACCGCCCGCCTCCGCCATCTTGCGTTCCCCCCCCCGGGCCAGCTCCATGACAACGCCGAGCGTGAGATCGGGCCGGTCGTCCAGGGCCTGGTCGTCGAAGGCGATGTTCATGTAGTGGTCGAGGAAGGCCTCGAACGCCGGCTTGAAGGCCTCCGCGGCCGGCGAGGCGGGCAGGGCGTCCATCTCTTGCCGCCACCCGGCGCGGTCCCGGATGCGGCCGGAATCGGCCAGGCCCTCAAGGCCCCTGATGAGCTGGGGATCTTCCCGGAGACTACCGGCCAGCCTTTCGAGAGCGGCGTTGCGCTCGGAGGCGATCATCGGCTGGTTGCCGAGGATGACGGTGAACTCGTAGGGATCGTCCGGGCGGACGGCGTCGTTGTAATACATCCCCAGCCGCCGAACGCCGTGGGCGAAGGGAATGAACTCGTCCCTGTAGATGGTCTTCCAGCGGGCGAGGGATTCCCGGCGCTCATCGATCGCGTCGGCGAGGGCGTCGTCGTCCAGGGTTGTCAGGTCCGTGGCCGCGAACCGCTGTCCCTCTGCCTCGAGCTCGGGAATGAGCTCCTCGGTCACGCGCGTGCACAGGGCATCCAGGCGGCCCTGGTTGGGACGCAGGGACAGGTACCACGCCCGCTCGTCGTCCCCCTCCACAGTCACGCCGGTCACCGGCCGGGCCTGCAGCAGGGTCAGGTTGGCGGCGCGGTCCGTCCACTCCACGTCGGGCGGGCAGCCGAGCAACTCTTCCACGCTGCGCAGGGCCCGGTGCAGGACGTCCAGGTCTTCCCGTTCGAGCAGGGGAGACGCCGTCCCGCTCTCCCGCGTGCCCGGGCTCCACTCGACGATCTCCCCGGTCGAGCGCTTCATGATCCATCGGTCCGGGTCCACCGCCCCGCTGACCAGATCTTCGCAGAAGCCGGGGACCGCCTCCACCATGGCCCGGTCCTCGGACGGGCGGCGCGGGTCGATCCCGAAGCCGACACCCGACACGTTCGCGGGAACGAAATCCTGGACGACCACCGCCATGCGGCTGCGGGACACGTCCATGCCCAGTTCCTTGCGATACAGCAGCGCGGCATCGGACCAGAGTGAGGCCCACACGATGCGCACGGCGTCGAGCAGGCCCTGTTCGCCCTCGACCCCGACCAGGGATTCGTGCAGTCCGGCGTGGGACTGTTCGGCGCCGTCTTCACCCGGGGCCGAGGAGCGGACCGCCAGCGATCCGGCCCCCAGCGCACGGTAGGCCGCAACGATCGGACCCGCGATGTCCGCGGGCAGGGGCGCGGCCAGGAAAGCCGACCGGATCCGCAGCGCCGCGTCCCAGATCTCTTCCCAGCGCATCTCGGCCAGGGGTTTCCGCCCCAGCTCCATCTGGATCGTGGCCGCCAGATCGCTGGCTGCGATGAACCGCTCGTAGGCGTCCACGGTGATACAGAAGCCTTTCGGGACGCGGAATCCCGCACCGATCAACCGGCCCAGGGTTCGCGCCTTGCCCCCGACCTGGTGGCTTTCCTGTTGCCCCGCGGCGGCCAGGGGTACTACGAGGGATCTTGCGGAACCCACTGGTTGACCTCCTGGAAACGGGAAACGTGGAGGAACCGGGCGATCCTGATCCGAAACAGGGCACTCGAGCGGGCGTCGAGAAAATTTTTCAACTGGGGATGGCGCGCGAGCAAAAGCTGAACAGGGTCGTCCATCTCGGGCGCGCCCCGGATCTCCTCCGCGCGGCCGGTGGCGGTCACCGCCTCCACCTTCATCATGTCGTTCTGGTGGCGCGGGCGGTCGTCCACCACCAGGGCCACCTCCTGGTGCTCGGACAGGAGCCGGTACTTCCGGGTGGCCACGGGCGTGGCAAAGACCGCGTACCGCAGATCCCCGGTGAAGGCGAAGGCCACCAGTGATCCGTAGGCCAGGTTTTCACCGTGGGTACACAGGACGCCGAAAGGCTGGCCGGTGACCAGTTGCCGGATCCGTTCGACCAGCGGCCGGGCGGCGGTGTCGTCGGAGTCGACGGTGCGGCCGAGAACGGGTTCGTCTTCAATCGGCATCGCGGGACCTCGCTGCAGGGTGTGGTAAAGGGGCTACTGTGACCGAGCCCACAGCTTACACGAATACCGGGCCGATGACCCGGTCACGGTCCATTTTCGAAGGTTGGGCAGGCCTGAAGCCGGGGTCGGACACGAAACGGCCCGGCACCCGAGGTCTGTCCTCATGTACCGGGCCGTTCTTTTCGGATAAACCGACAGTCGCTACTTGAGCAACACCATCTTCTTCATGTCGGAGAACGCGGGCCCGGTCATCTGGTAATAGTAAACCCCGCTGGCCGCAGGCTGGCCTTGGTCGGTCCGCCCGTGCCAACTCACCGCCCGGGAACCTCCGGGCTCGAACCCATCCACCAGCGTTCTCACCAGCCGCCCCGTGATGTCGTAGATGCGCAACGACACGTTCGCCCCACCCTCAGGCACCACGAAGGAGATCTCCGTGGACGGATTGAACGGATTCGGCGCGTTCTGGCCCAGGCCGAAGGTGGCCTTGGCCTGCGGCGCCTTCGACTTGTCCATACCGGCCGGCGGCAACTCGAGCGGGCAGTCATACGTGGGATCCACAGCGCACCGGTAGAAGGTGCGGAAGCCCAGCACGGCCTCATCCAGGCCGGGAACGGCGGCCATGATGTCGCCCTCGGTGTAGTAGTCCCGCGAGTAGTACACATCCGCGCTACGGTCGCGGAACTTCACGATCGACATGCCCGGCGCGCTGAAGGGCACACCGTTGAACGCACCTGCCATGGTCCAGGTCGCCGTGTAGATGTCGTCGATCAGGGTTTCTTCCTCGATCACGGTGTACAGCTCCGACGAGTTGGCGAACAGCCGGGCCAGGAACTCGGCCATGATGCTGGGGCCGTAGATGTCGACGATGGGATCGTGGTACTCGTAGTCGTCGGTCAGGGACGGGATCACCGTCGGCCAGTTCACCGCGTCGAGCTGCACGAGCAGGCGCCCCGTCTCCAGCTGGGCCTCCCGGAGCCAGCGCCGGGAACGAATCCGGTTGTTGCCCTTGTCCGCGGCCTCGTCGCCCGGTTTCGTGGCGAGCACCGCGGGAGCCTCGCTCGGGGGAAGCTCCAGCGGGCAGTCGTAGGTCGGATCCACGCCGCACCGGTAGAAGGCCCGGAACGACCAGATCGCCTCGTCCAGGCCCGGGATGTTGGCCATGATGTCGCCCTCGGTGTAGTAGTCGCGCTGGTAGTACACCTGCGCGGTCTTGGGGCGGAACTTGATGAGCGAGATGCCCTTGGCGTCGTAGGGCACGCCGGCGAACTGGCCCACCATGGTCCAGGTGGCCGAGTACACGCCGTCGACCAGGGTCTCGTCATGGACCGTGGTGACCAGGTCCGGCGAATTGCCGAACAGCTGGAAGAGGAACGCCGTCATCGTCTCGATGCCGTAGATGTCCACGATGGGATCGTGGTACTCGATATCGTCGGTGTAGTACGGAATGATCGAGGGCAGATTCGTGGACTGGACCTCGATGAGCGCCCGTCCCACTTCCATCTGTTCCCGGTAGAGGCGGCCGGCGTTGCCGGCTTCCGCATCGAAAGGAATGGACAGGAACGTGAGTGCCAAGGTGAATAGAACGATCGGTCCGAGAAGTTTTTTCATGGTGGTTCCCCCCATGGGATGGTTATCCCGCCGTCGGGATCAGTCGGTTTCGGCTCCCGCCCCCGCGAGGAGTTATTGGGACTGAATCCTACCACATTTGCACTATGGTCGGGCAAAAAACGGACAAACCTTGCCTCTTTGAGGAACCATCACACAAATCCCCGTCCCGCCTCATCCGCCCAAACCCCGTAAAATATTCAGCAACACCACCATCGCATAAGTATCCTGAGCACAGTAAGCCCTCAAATCCTCAAGCACCCGCGCCTTCTCCTTGGCATCCACCTCCCCGAACACCGTCCTCGCAAACTCCCTGGAGGCCGTCTGCCCATCCCCAATTTCCATCCCGTCATAACTCAACTCAGTCCAGGCCGGCAGCACGTTCTTCAGGCTGTACCGCCCGCCCTGCCCGGGATGATGAACCTCAAAACTCTTGAAAACCGTGGCCAAATCCGCCAGCCGCCCCGCAATGCTGTCCGCCAGCAGCCGGGCTTCCGGAAACGCCGCCACCAACTCCGTCAACACCCGCCGCTCAAACCCCATGTTGAACGCCAACACAGTCCCTTCCGGCCCAATAGCCCCCAACGCCTGCAACAGCCCAGGCCGAGGATCAATAGCCTCGTCCGCCAAAAACTCCACATGCTCCGGCTCCGCTCCGGGACGCCGCTGTACATGCAAAGAGAACTGAAACGGAATCTGCTGATAAGGCCGCGTGCCCGGGAAAATCGGTACGGCAGGATTAAACGTCTCAAAATCAAAATGCCAAATGGGATACTCAAGCGAATCCAACCACCGCCGAACAGCGGTCTTATCCACCTGCGGCACACCCGAAGCCACCGCTTCCCTCTGGATCAACTGTTTGGCATTCAGCGCCTCCGCCGGTGCGTCGGTCAGCCCAATCACCCCGTCCTCCACCCAGGCAAAGGCCCGCTCCTTCCGCACCCGGTGCAACTCCAACACGTTGTCCTCGGGCAGAAAATCCCAACAAACGTCCCGCAACGGACAAGTGTAGGGCGACCCACACTGCGTCCCGATGGACACGTCCGGCCGCGCCCCCGCCAACACCCCCTGCATCCACCCAAACTTCCCAGCCACTCCAGCCACCAGATCCAGCGCCCGGTTGGTCACGTCCTCCATGTGAAAGAAACCTTCCACATCGAAGTCCCCATCCAGCACATAGCTCGTGTCCACGTGCATCAGAAACAACTGATCGAGTTTGAGGCCGGCCCGCGTCAGACAGTCGTACTGATAGGCCACGTCGTGCAGGTTCACGTCTTTCACCTGGGTGGAGGATTTGACCTCCACCAGGTTCCAGGCGCCGTCCGCCGCCGGTACCAGTACGTCCACCCGGACATACCGACCGGCCTCAAGAAAACTCGCCTCGAAAATGGGCACGCGTTTGTGCAGCAGGGCTTCGGTGTCGCGCGCCGTTTGAGCAATGTCCTTGAAGTTCATGGGCACTTCCACACCGTCGGGCCACATCAGCTTGGCGAGGTCACCAACCTTGTGTCCGGTGTTGAAGATGGCTTGCGTGGCCGCGTCCGGTGGGGGGAGGACGGCCTTGTCGTGAAAGTGAGTCCACAATAATTTGGGACACTGAAGCCCCGCCAAATACTTGGATTTTGAAATATTATAGGTCATTGACGCTCCTACCCGTTTGTCCACCGGACGCGGCTCTCTCCAACCCCGTCGCTGTGGACAATACTCATTAAGCGTTCCGCGCCACGGAACGATCTGATACTATTTTGAAACCGCACATATATTTGCCCCCAGCATGACGGAAGGATCCCACCCGTGCAATCCCATTCCGACACCACCCACGGCGCCCGCCTTCTCTCCCTCTACGTGATGCTCCTGTTCAACGACCGCGAGTATTCCCTCACCGAACTGGCCGCCAAACTCGACTGCTCCAAACAGACGGTACTGCGCCTGGTCCGCGAACTCGACGAAGCCGGCACCGCGGGCGTGTCCTGCACCAAGAAGGGAAACCGCAACTTCTACCGCATTCCGCGGGCGCACATCCCCCGCGGCACCCTGCCGCTCACCGGCGACGAAATGGAAATGCTCCTCATGTGCCGCGCCTTCACCAGCCACCTGCTCGGGCCGCAGCAGTTCACCACCGCCATGAACGCCGTGAGCAAGAGCGCCAAACTTCTGCACGGCGATCGGGTGCACGACCGGGGCGCGTTTGGGGTGTACCGGCCCGGCGTCATCGACTACACGCCGCACCAGAAGCACCTGGCGCTGTTCATCGAGGCCATCGACAAACGGTGTGTGTGCGAGGTGACCTACCGCAAGATCCAGGAACAGCGCGGCAAGACCTACCGCATCAAACCGCTGAAAATTTTCAGCAATCAGGAAGCCATTTACCTTCACGCCCGCGACGCCAAAACGCCCGGCCAGCCCTTCAAGCCCCGGCCCTACGATCCACTGCTGGCGTTGCACCGGTTCACGAAGGTCGAACTCACCGACACCACCTTCAAACCGCCCGCCGACTACGACTTCGAAAAGGCCTTCAACCGTCAGTTCGGGCTCATTCAGGGCAAAACCTTCCAGGTGGAAGCCGAACTTTGGGGATGGGCCGCCGGGTTTGCGGCCGAGCGGCGCATGAACCCCGATCAGACCATCACCAAGGGGCGAGGCGGGAAAATCCGCCTCAAGTTCACCGCCTCCAGCGAACCGGAAGTGATGGCCTGGATCCTCGGATTCGGGGGTGAGGCCCGCTTGCTGGCACCTGAGTCGCTGGTGGACCAGCTCAGGGACCGGTTGAAAGCGGTCGCGGCGTTTTATTCTTAGATTGTCATCTGTCACCCTGCCTGCAGGCGACGGTTGCCCTCACAGTTGACCGTACGCTATAATATTTGCAGATTAACTACTGTTTGCGCGCCTGAACGCGCTTGGAACGCTGTGCCCAAGCACCCCGGAGGGATTTGTCCATGACCCGCGCCCTATCGCTCGCCGCCCTTGCTGTCGTCATCGCCGCCAGCGCCGTTCTGCTCCTGACCGACGCGCCCACGCCCGACACCTCCGACTGGACCGTTGCCCGCGAAGCCCAGCTCGAAAAGGCGCTGCTGCACGCGGAACCCGCCTCACCCGAGGCCATCAAGCTGCAGACCAAGCTGGACCGCCTCGCCGCCTGGCGCGAAGACCGGCCCCAGCCCGGCTTCCCCGACGAGTTCGAACGCGTTCTCTACGAGCGAAAGATTCCCAGCGACCTGACCGCCCCCGCCTACGTCCCCGGCTACCAGGGACGTGAGCTGAAGAAGGCGCCGCGACGCATTTCCATGGATAAGGCCGGCAGTTGGGCCAGTCGCGGCCCGGGCAACGTGGCCGGCCGCGCGCGCGGCATCATCGTGGACCCCATCGATCCCGAGGGCCTCACCTGGTTCATCGTGTCGGTGGGCGGCGGCATCTGGAAAACCGACGACGGCGGCACCACCTGGCGCGTGCTCACCGACGACGTGCCCAACCTGTCCATGCAGTCCATCGCCATGGCCGCCTCCAACAACGACATCCTGTTCGCCGGCACCGGCGAGAGCTACTTCAACATCGACACCATCCACGGCAACGGCCTCCTGCAGTCCATTGACCGCGGCGAGACCTGGACCCAGGTGGCCAGCACCGTGGACGACCTGCGGTTCCAGAACGTGTCACGCATCCTCATCGATCCCACGGACCCGGACATCCTGGTCATCGCCACCACCGTGGGCCGGTACGCGGGCGACCTGCAGACCACGTCACACATTTTCCGCACCACCGACGGCGGCCTCAACTGGACCGAGGTCCATGTGGAGTACGGCATCGACGCCCGCAACACCCCGCGCGTGCAGCAGCTCGTGGCCGACCCCACCGACTTCACCGTGCAGTACGCCACCGTGGACACCAAAGGCATCATGAAGTCCGTCGACGCCGGCGAGACCTGGACCTACATCAACACCGGCATCAGCGATGTGAGCGGCCGCTTCGAGATGGCCGTCTCGCCCGTGGACTCCAACTACCTCTACGCCTCGGCCGAGGGCATCAGCCACAGCGAGTTGTGGGTGTCGTGGGACCGCGGCGCCAACTGGGTCGAAACCATCGAGGCCGGCACCGAGCCCAACTGGCTGGGCGCCCAGGGCTGGTACGACAACACCATCGTGTGCCATCCCACCGACCCCTTGATCGTGTTCGTGGGCGGCCCGCAGCTGTACCAGATCACCCTCAACACCGTGGGCGGCAGTTCCCGCACCACCAATCCGCTGGCCAGCTACTGGTTCCCGCACCCGGATCACCACGGTCTGGCCATCGTGCAGCCCCAGTCGGGCGGCTGGTTCCTGCTGGGCACCAACGACGGCGGCGTCACCCGCACCGCCAGCGGCGTGACCGGGTTCACCATGCCCATCGACGGCATGACCAGCACCCAGTTCTACGGCGTGGACAAACGGCCCGGCGGCAGCGCCTACATCGGCGGCATGCAGGACAACGGCACCTGGCGCTCACCGCTTGATTCGGACGACCTCTCGCCCTGGACCTACTCCATCGGCGGCGACGGCTACGAGACCTCCTGGAACTTCGATGACCCGCTGAAAATCATCGGCGGCTCCCAGTTCAACGGCCTGGCGCGCTCGCTCGACGGCGGCGCCACCTGGATCAGCGGCACCAACGGTCTGGGTGACACCGGCTCGACGGCGGCGCCCTTCATCACCAAGATCGCCAAGAGCCAGCTCGACCCCGAACTGCTGTTCGCCGTGGGCGCCTCGGGCGTGTGGCGCAGCGACGACTTCGCCGCCAACTGGACCCTCGCCGGCATGCCGGCCACCGGTTGGGGCACGCTCAGCTCGTTCATGGACGTGCGCATTTCCCGCGCCAGCGCCGACGTGGTGTGGGCCGGCCACCGCATGGACGCCAGCGGCAACATCCTGGTATCCACCGACGGCGGCCTCAACTTCACCGCCACGGTCAACTACACCGACGTGATCATGGGCGGCATCTCCGGCCTGTCCACGCACCCCACCGACTCGCTCACGGCCTACACGCTGTTCTCGTTTGCCGAGCGCCCGAAGGTTCTGAAGACCGTCGACGGCGGCGCCACCTGGACCGACCTCTCCGGCTTCGGCACCGGCACCGTGAGCACCAACGGCTTCCCCGACGTGGCCGTGTACGACCTGCTGGTGTGGCCCAACGACACCGACCGCATCTGGGCGGGCACCGAAATCGGCCTCGTGGAATCGCTCGACGGCGGCGCCACCTGGGCGCTGTTCGACAGCCCGCTGCCCAAGGTGGGCATCTGGATGCTGAAGGCCGTCGAGGACGAAATCGTGGTCGCCACCCACGGCCGCGGCATCTGGAGCTTCACCGACGCCGACCTGGAAACCGGCCAGACCTACCGCCCGCTGCTGGAGCAGCTGGTGCAGGCCCCCACCGGTAATCTGTTCGTGGAAATGAATCTGCGCTCGGCCTACGACTCCTCCGCCGTCTTCATCAACGACGCCGAAATCGTGGCCTACGCGCCCAACACCCGGCGCCAGATCGAGACCCTGGACCTGCCCGTGATGGGCAACGCCACCTGGTCCGTGTACGTGCGCGGCTGGAAGGACGGCGAGGTGTACCAGTCGATCACCCGCGACATCGACGTGTACGACTTCTCCACGCCCATGTTCGACTACACCACCGAGTTCACCACCGCGGACGAATACGCCCTGAGCGGTTTCTCCGTGGAAACCCCCGCCGGGTTCTCCGACAGCGCCCTGCACTCGGCTCACTTCTATCCCAACTCCGACACAGGCGTGGCGCTGCTCACGGTGCCCATCCGCGTGTCGGCGTCCACCACGCTCAGTTTCGACGAGATCGCCATCATCGAGCCCGGCGATCCCGGCACTGTGTACGGTGACTCCGGGTTCTGGGACTACGCGGTGGTGGAAGGCTCCCTGGACGGCCTCACCTGGACCGCGCTGGCGCCCGGTTGGGACGCCCGTGCCGACGTCGACTGGCTCAACACCTACTACGGCTCCGGCAACGGCGACAGCAGCCTGTACCGCCCGCGGGCCATGCTGGTGAACGACACCTTCAACGAGGGCGACACGATCATCGTGCGATTCCGTCTCTTCGCCGACGCCATCGCCAACGGCTGGGGCTGGGCCATCGATAACGTTCTGATCACGTCCACCGGCATCACCGCCGCGGACAACGTGCCGGCCGCCGTCACCCTCAGCGGGAACTACCCCAACCCGTTCAACCCGCAGACCACCATCGCCTTCGACCTGGCCAAAACCGGCCCGGTGAAGCTGCAGGTGTTCAATGCGCGCGGCCACCTGGTGCGCACCCTGGTCGAGGGCGAGCGCGCCGCCGGTCCCAACCGCGTGGTGTGGGACGGCCGCGACGCCGCCGGACGCACCGCGGCGGCGGGCGTGTACCTGTACCGTCTGGAAGCGGGCGGGAAGGTGCTGCAGGACAAGATGGCTTTGGTGAAGTGATTAGCCGTCCAGAAGGACGGCGAGGTCGCGACTGGCCGACAAAATGCGCACAACCTGGACGGGCATGGTTCCGTCCAGGTAGATGATCATGTAGGAGAACAAGGGGAAGAAGCGGAGAGGTCGGTCGGTCAGGTCGGCCCTGAAGTGGCCCGCCTTGGGATTGTCGCCCAGCATTTCGAACACGTCCAGAAAGCGACCATACACGCCGAGGGCGGCTTCGATGCCGTCCTCCGCGATAAAATCAATTATCCGCCTCAGGTCATCCCGTGCATCGCCCGCAAGGTAGTATTTGTCCAATATCAGGTTTTCTTATCCAGGAGGCGGGCTTTTATTTCTGCCATGACTTCAGAGCCTGGGTACAGTTCCCCGCGCTCGGCCTGGTCAATCCCCTTCTGGATCTCCACCTTGATGGCCTCGAGCCTGGCCTCCCGCAGAAGGTCCTTTTCCTTCATCAACCGCAACCCGTCGCGAACGACCTCGCTGGCTGAGGCATACTCCCCGGACGCGACCTTGCCCTGAACGTACTCTTCAAAGCTTTTACCGACCGATACATTCATCTGAGACTCCTCCCGAATCCAAGAGATAGATTACGGGATATGTCAATTTTTGTCAATTTTTGACACCGCCGCCGTCTTGTTTGAGTCTCCCAAGAGACAATCATTGAACCAAATACCCATCAAGGAACACCCTTGGGGTCATGACGGAAATACCATGTGCCCCCTTCCTTGTCAGAAGGTGCCGATCCCCGCTTATGATCATTGCCCCCTCGACCGCCAAGGCACACGCAAAAAATTTATCGTCGGTTGGATCCGCGCAAACAGGCTCAGCCAATGCCACTGGAATCACGAATTCCGATTGGCGAATCACGAGATCCAGAACCGGACCGGCCTCCACCCCCGGATAGGCCCGCGCCAACCGTCTTGCCACACGGCGGTATTCATCCATGATGGAATCTGTAAGTGCCAAAGTGAATTTCTGTTGGGACCAGGCCAGGAGAATTTCTGAGGGAGGACCGGTAAAGAAGATGCCCGACATGAGCACGTTCGTATCCAGAATAATCTTTATTTGGATCGTTTCTCCTCCTTCACCGCCTTCGCAACATCCGCTTGGGTCAAACCGGCTGCCTCGGCGCGCTCACGGGCCTCGCTGACAAGATCCTTGAACGCCTCGTAGGTCGGAGGGGCCACGGCCTGTAAAACAACCACATCCCCCTCACCAACCACGACGAACTGGGTTCCTGGTTCCAGGCCCAGTCGTTTCCGGATTTCCTCCGGGATAACGACCTGGCCTTTGGACGACATACGTGTTGTTGATGGCTTCATGGGAATCCTCCTCTTGGATGCTATCTTACTGGTAAGAATATTCCAATTGAGAGGAATCGTCAAGGCCTTGCGGTCAAAAGGCGCCGGATGTCAGCTGTGGTTCACGTCTATGGGACCCCTGTCCCCTACCGCCGCCAGATAAACGCGTGGTTCTCGAACTGCGGCAGCGTCCCGAACGCCCCGTGGTTCGCGAAGTACGTCATCCTGAAGCCCAGACTCTTCAGCACGGCCTCCAGCTCGGCGTTGGTAATCCCCCACTGCCACACGTGGTGCACATCGCGCCAGGTACGGTCGTGGTCGGGGTGCTTCACGTTCAGTTTTTCGAAGAGATCCTGGTAAACCGGATGCTCCGGATCGTGCGGCGTATTGGCGAAGTAGGCGTCGTGGCCCAGATCCAGCAGGCGGGTGGTGGTCAGGCCGGTCCATTGCTGGTTGAAGATGCAGAAGCAGTCGGTTTTTTCGGCGTATCGGCGCAGCACCTCGTCCCAGTGGGGAGTCACCTGGTGCAGCAGCACGTCGAACAGGAAAACCACATCCACCTCGGGCACCTGAGCGATGGTCTCATGCTCGCCGAAGTTGCCCTGAATGATGTTCAGGCCGGGCACCTGCTCCACGTAGCTCTTCACCAGGTCGGTGGGATGGGTGTCCACCAGGTGGCCGCGGACGCAGCTGTGGCCGTCCATGGCGTACAGGCTGTAGGCGCCTTCCACGCCCCACACGCCGCCCAGATCGGCGAAGGACATGGGCCGCGGATGGGAATATTTGAACAGGAAGTCCATCAGCTCTTTTTTGTGACCGTACAATTTCTGCTGGTAGGGGATCTGTTCCGCGATAACCTGCATGGGACCGTCTCCTGCTCATTTGAAGCCCAAAAACCGACCGCCGGACGCTCTCCGGCTCCCCTTTCATAGCAAGTCCGCGGCCAATTCGTGAGGGTCCGGAACTTGCCTTTACTCTCCTGAGACATAGCCATCCAAGCCTGGCCGACGGCGGCGCCCCCCATTTCCGGGATGGCCGTACCGCGTTGCAAGGCAACTGGTTGGGGCCGGGCGGGCAGGATATACCCCCGCGACGCCCCGGGAATCGAGCCTTTTTTGAGTTATCGCCTCACGAAATACGCCCAGTCACTGGCAGAATTCGGGTCACCCTTCTGGTTGCCCCATAGCCAGGGTCACGTGCTGCTGCGGTCCATTCCGCGCACCGAACTCATGGACGCGGTGGGCTGTTATCCCCTGTTCGCCTGCGTCACGCCAGAGGCTCTGCAGCTGGATCTGGAGGAGTTGAAGCGCGTGGGCGCCGTGTCGGTGACCCTTGTGACAGACCCCTTGGGCAGCTTCGACCACCAGCATCTGGGCGATCTGTTCCAGCCCGTGGCCCGTCCCTACAAGGCGCACTACCTGGTGGACCTCACCGGGGATCCCGAAAACCTGGGCACGTCGCATCACCGTCGGGACGCCCGGCGCGCGGCCCGTCAGGCCACCTTCACCGTGTGCGACACCCCGAGCGATCACCTCACCGAATGGACCCGGCTGTACGGCCACCTCATCGAACGCCACGGCATCACCGGCCAGGCCCGTTTCTCCCGCGAGGCCTTCGCCATGCAGCTCAGCCTGCCCGGCGTGATGCTGGTTCGGGCCGACGGCCCCGACGGCGACCTGCTGGGCATGCAGCTGTGGTTCACCGACGGCGAAAAAGCCTGGCACCACCTCTCCGGTCATACCCCCGCCGGGTATCGGGCCGGCGTGTCCTACGGCCTGATGGCCAGCTCTCTGACCGCCCTCGCCCATCGCGGCGCCACGGTGGCCAACCTGGGCGCGGGCGCGGGACTCACCGTCGACGAAACCGACGGCCTCAGCCGCTTCAAGCAGGGGTGGGCCACGCACACCCGCGACGCCTGGCTCTGCGGCGCCGTTCTGGACCCGTCCCTCTACGACATCCTCAGCGGCGCCCACGACGCCGACTTCTTCCCGGCCTACCGCGACCCCAGCCTGGTCAACGCACCTGCCGCACCGGAGGCCATTTATGCCCATGTTGACTGAAGCACCGCCCCGGCTGGCCCTCTTCGGCGCCGAGCCCGCCTTCGCGGAGCCGCGGCACGTGGGTGCGCCCAACATCGGCGACCGGAGCCGCCTGCTGGCCCGCATCGAAACCATGCTCGACAACCGCCGGCTCAGTAACCGCGGCCCCATGGTGGGCGAGTTCGAAGCCCGGGTGGCCCGCGTCGCCGGCGTGAAACACTGCATCGCCATGTGCAACGGCACCGTGGCCCTGGAAATCGGCGCGCGGGCCCTGGGCCTGACCGGCGAGGTCATCGTGCCGTCGTTCACCTTCGTGGCCACCGCGCACGCGCTGAAGTGGCAGGGCCTGGAGCCCGTGTTCTGCGACATCGACCCGGCCACCCACAGCCTCGATCCCGACCAGGTGGAAGCCCTCATCACCCCGCGCACCTCGGGGATTCTCGGCGTTCACCTGTGGGGTCGGCCCGCGGCGGTTGACCGTCTGCGGGACATCGCCAACCGTCACAACCTGCGCCTCATGTTCGACGGGGCCCACGCCTTCGGCTCCACCCTGGACGGCCACCCTGTCGGCGGCGGCGGCGACCTGGAAATCTTCAGCTTCCATGCCACCAAGTTCCTGAACTCCGCGGAGGGTGGGGCGGTCGTGACCAACGACGATCACCTGGCCGACCGCGTGCGCCTCATGCAGAACTTCGGCTTTACGGGTGAGGACCAGGTGTCCGCCCTGGGTGTCAACGGCAAGATGAACGAGATGTCCGCCGCCATGGGCCTGACCTCCCTTGAGAGCATGGACCACTTCCTGGACGTGGCCGGTCGCAACCACGCCGCCTGGCAGCGGGAGATCAACCCGGTGGACGGGCTGGACATGATGACCTGGGGTCCCGCCGTCTCCACCAACCGTCAATACATCGTGGTGGACGTGACGGCTGAACGCTGCGGCCTGACCCGGGACCACCTTGTGGCCGCTCTGCGGGCGGAGAACATTTTGGCCCGCCGCTACTTCTATCCGGGCTGCCACAACATGGAGCCCTATCGGTCCACGCCCCCGACCGGCGGTTACCGGTTGCCCCACACCGAAATCGTGAGTCGCCGCGTCATGGTCCTGCCCACCGGCACGGCCGTGAGCCTCGACGACATTGCCCGCATGGGCCAAGCCCTCCGCGACATCCTTTGTCACGCCCCCGAAATCAGCCGGCGCCTTGCGGCCCCGGCGGAAAGCCCGGTCTCCGCATGACCCAGCCGACCCTGTCCCTGAACGTCACCGGCACCCCCGGCAGCGTCCAGATCATCCTCGGCGCCGACGCCGACCACCTCGCCGCCTTTCCCCTGGACGGCCTCACGCCCGCGGTCGGCGGGCACGCCGGCCAGATCATGGTTGCGGGCACCGGCCTGGGCGACCTGGCCGAAACCGAACGCCACAAGCTCCTGCGCCACGCCCGTCACCTGCTGGCCCCGGGCGGCCGGTTGAGCCTGCCGGTGGGCCGCGGCCGGAACCAGTTCCCGGGCGACGGACTCAACGAAGCGGCCTGGCTCACGGGGTTCGGCGCCTGGGTGGACTTCGTCGCCGGACGCGCCGTGCTGACCAAGCCCCTGCGGTCGGCGGGCGAAGCCGACCTGGTGAGCATCGTGATGCCCGCCTACAAGAGCGACTGGTTCGCCGAAGCCCTGACCAGCGCCCAGGAACAGACCTGGCCCCACTGCGAGATCGTGGTGTGCGACGACAGCCCCGACGGGCGCATCGCCGCGATCACCCAACTCAGCCGGGGTCCGCATCCCGTGCGGTATATCCGCAACCCGGGCACCCTGGGGGGCCGCGCCAATTACATCAAATGTTTCGACGAGGCCCGCGGCCACTTTGTGAAGCACCTCAACGACGACGACCTGCTGCACCCCGACTGCTGCGCCCGCCTGGTCGCCGCCCTGCAGGCCAACCCCTCGGCCACCCTGGCCACCAGCCACCGCCAACTCATGGACGGCGACGGCCGGGAACTGCCCGACGAGGTCTGGAACACACGGGTCATCACCCGGGACGGGCTGCTCGACGGCCGCCTCCTGGCCAGCCTCGTGCTCACCAAGGGCATGAACCTTATCGGCGAGCCGACCACCGTCATGTTCCGCAAGGACGACCTCACCGACAGCCGCCCCCACCTCATGAGCTTCGCCGGAAATGTGGCCCGCAAAAACGGTGACATGTCCACCTGGACCAGCCTGCTCAGCCGGGGAGATGCCGTCTACCTGACCGAGTCCCTGAGCTATTTCCGTCAGCACGAGGCCCAGGTCCAAAGGGACCCCGAATTCCACCGGGAAGCGGTTCTGGCCTGGTACGAACTGCGCGATCAGGCCACCGCCGTCGGACTGCTCGACGCCACCCACCTCAAAGCCCCCGGGGCGGTGGATCTGCTGGAAACGCGGGGTGTGTCCGAGGGGGAAGCGCTGTTCAGCACGAACGAGGTCGACGCGGCCGTGTCCGTGTTCCGGGCCATCCTGCAGCGCGACCCGGGCCACACCCGGGCCCGCGGCAATCTGGCCTGCGCCCACTGGGCGGCCGGTCGGCAGGCCGAAGCCCTGGTCGAAGGCGTTCTGGCCCACGCGGCCGCGCCCGGCGACGAGACCCTCGCCCTGAATCTGCAGGATATGCTGGCGGCCTGTGTGTAGAGGAGATCAGGCGCGAACGGGATCGGCGTCGAGAGCCGCGCGCAAAGCGGTCTGCTCCACATCCGACAAACGCACCTTCTGACTCACGGGAAAGAACTTCGGCCCCGGGTAGTCGGCCGGCAGGTCACAGCCGCCATCGGCCAGAACCCGGCGCACATCCGCATAGACCCGTCGCGGGTCGGCACACAGATCCTCGTAAGCCACCTTCAGTTGACGATGGGGCGCGATGGCCGACAAACCGGCCGCGATGGCCGCGTCCGTGCAACGGATCTGGCCCGCCACCTGTTCCACCGGGGGCAGGTCCTTCAGTTCGGCATACTCCGCCGGGCGGAAACTGTACCAGGCGGTGTCGTCGCCGTGGAAATCCCGCCGCGATTCCAGCAGCGACTGGGCGTTCAGGAACGGATCCCGGGTGACGTGAAGAAACACGCTGCCCGGAACGGCCGCGGCCAGCCAGGGCAGATTCCAGTTCATGATGAGGGCCTTCATGGCCAAGGGGCGACCCGTCACATCCTGCCACGCGGCCAGTTCCGCCGCCATGCGATGGGCGTCCACCTGGGCCAGTTGGTCGTCGCTCAGGCAGTGGGTGGGTCCCTCCGGCAGGAAGCGCCGCCACCAGTACCAGAATTCGTTGGGGGCCAGCAGGCCCCGGGTCTTGCCCAGGCGCGACGTGAACGGCGCCGGATCCGTGGCCGTTTCCAGGGTCAGTTCGCCGCGGAAATCGTAAGCCGGATCCGTGAGCATCATCTGCACACGCTGTCCCACCCAGGGGGCCGCGTGGAACCGGCTGATGAAGTTGCTGGGCCAAGAGAAGGCACCCAGACCGCTTAACCACTGCAGGGCCAGGGTGGTCCCGCTGCGCGCACAGCCCACCAGGAACACCGTCGGCTGGGTGGGTGCATCGAAACCCTCCAGACCGGCGTCCCCGATCAGGCCGAGGTCGGAATTCAGACCCGTCAGCAGGTCTTCGAGGGTGGTGTTGCGTTGGTGTCGGGCCGTGCGGCCGTCGGTGTTCATGCCACCACCATCCTGACGGTTTGCGCGGCGAGATGGGCCTTCACCGCGCCGATGATGATGTCCATTTCCTCCGCGCCGTAGCGCTGGTCAACCGGCAGGGCGGTCAGGTTTCGCGCCAGGTAACGGGCCCCGGAACCGCACTCCGGACGCTGCAGACAGTCCGGCCAGTAGGCCGCGGCGAAAATGCCGCGCCGGTTGAGGTCCGCTTTCAGATCCGGGACGGTGGACAGGAAGGGGTAGGCCAAGGGCGCCGCATCGGGCAACGCCTCCACGGCGGCCTGCAGGGCGTTCTCCTGTCCAAGCGCCGCGTTAAGCTGGCGGTAGTTGGCCTGCCGCTGTCGGGCGGCCGCCCCGAAGTCTATCCCGCCCAGGATCTGCCGGGTGCGGGCACTCATGGTGCGCACCGGCCGCCAGGCGAACGCCTGTTCGTGAACCTGATAGGCCGCGTAGCCGGCCCGGGCACCCTCACGGGACCGGGTTTGCAGATGGGACAGACCGTTGCGAGACTCGTCAGGCGGCCAGTAGCCGGCCGCGGCCCCCACCAGGTAGCCCCCATCGGGGACCCCAAAGAATTTACGCGGAGAGTAGATGTTCACCGCGCCCTCCAGCGGCGCAGCATGGAAGGCCTGGCAGTTGTCGATCACCAGACCCGGTACAGCCTGCTCAGCCGCCCGGACCTGCAGGCCGAAGTAGTTGACCCGCAGGAACAGATCGGTTGCCTCCATGGCCACGTCGTCCCGGGTCTGGAGCTGGTCGTCGATCCGGTAAAAGACCGGTGTGACCCCGCACGCGCGAACGGCGTCCACCACCGCGGCGCAGATGTAGTCGGGCAAGTGGATGCGGCGGGCCTGGCTGCGCACGAGGACCGCCCGCAGGCAGTTGCGTCCGCTGTTCAGGCGCGCCGGGTTGGGTCCCAGGTGGATGGGTCCGCCGTCCGGTTTTTTGGCCGCCGGCTCCAGTCCGAAATAGCCACCGATTTCCAGGTCCCGGCCAGGTCGATCCGTTCGGGAAGACATCTCAGTCCTCCCCGTAAAGATCGGAAACAGCCCGCACGCCACGGCGGATGTCGTCCACCAGGTCGTCCCAGTCGCCGGGCACGATACCCAGCACCGCGGCCGGTTCCGTCAAAAGGTCGAAGTAGATGTCCAGGTCCAGGTCGGGCTCCGGGTTGCGTCCAATCGCCCAGCCGTGACACACCGCGCGGGCCAGGCACAGCACCGACGCCTGGGCCTGCCAGTCCCCCGCCCCGGCGTGGTCGTGGCTGCAGCGCACCGCCGTGCACAGGCTCTCGGGCAGGTCCCACTGCTTGAGGATCAGCTCGCCCAGTTCGCAGTGGTCCAGGCCCACCGCTTCGGTTTCGGCCGTCAGGTAAACCGGTGTGCCCGGGTCCGACGTCAGGAACTCGTCCAGAACCAGCTTGCCCGTATCGTGGAGCAGGCCGGCCACGAAGGCCTCGTCCGGATCCACGTCACCCTCGGGCGCCGTCGCGGCCACGGTCTGGGCCGCCACCGCCACGCTCATGGCGTGTCGCCAGAAGCCGCCGTCGGGATGGAAGTCGTAGTGAGCCAGTTCGCGCAGGGTGAACCCTTCGCTGCTGACGGCGTAGACCAGGCGCTTGAGGTTTTCGAGTCCCACCAGAACCGTCGCCTGCTGGATGGAGGTGATGGAGCGGGACCGGCCGAACAGACCGCTGTTGGCCACCTTCAGCAGGCGGGCCACCAGGGCCTGGTCCTTGCGGATCACAGCCTCGAACTCGGCAGCGCCCGCGGTGTCGCTGCGCGCCGTCTTCAGGAATTCCATGACCACGTTGTTCAGGCTGGGCAACCGCTCGATGCGGTCCATGACCTCAAGACGAATATTGCGCCAGCCGGCCTCGGATGTGACGGTCGCGCTCATAACTCGCGGTGCTCTCCCGTCCTGGTCATGATGAAGCCGAGGTCGTCGCCGTCGAAGAAGCCTTCGCTCTCCATGGCCAGTCCGGCGTCGTGGATCTGACGGATGAGGTCCATGCCCGTGTCCCAGGTGCCGTTCTCCCCCGCGCTCAGGACCACGATGGTCACGTTGGTGCTGCGGCGCTTGGGATTGCCGGCCAGGGCGTCCTCCGGCAGCATGAACACGCTGTAGGGACGGTCCCAGGGATCCAGGGGAATTTCGTCCAGCAGGGACTGGGGCAGGGTGTCCTGGGCTTTGACCAGGGAGCCCACCAGCATTTCCGACCCGGTACCGGCGCTCATGATTTTCTTCTGTGTCAACAGGGCCAGATCGGCCTGACCGGCCTCGTTCCGGGGCCAATCCCCGGTCTCGGTGTTGTAATCCAGGACAGCACGGGCAATTATTTCGGCACCCTGACCCGCCCGGGCCATATCGTCCGTATGGAGGCTCTGGCGCATGAGGGGCACCACGGCCAGGGTTACGGCCAGAATCACGGACAGTCCGAGGAGCCCTTCCAGGCGCGTAAACCCAAGTCTCTTAAAGAAATGCATGTCGCTTCCGATTCTGCCCAACGTTTGGTCAGGCGGACGGGGGCCGGTTGCGGACGCGCCGGAGCGCGCCAAGTGGGGAAAATTCCACAGACGGGATTGCAACCGGTGCGCCAGAAACGGAAACGGGGCCGAAATTTGCGATTAAACGTCCAGGGAGGAGATATCCTCGCCCGGATGATCCGGATGGGGCCAGTAGGCCACCTCAGGGGCTTCCACCCGGGGCGTGAAAATGGCGATGGCCGTCAGGGTGACATAAATCCCGAACACCAACAGGTCCGGCACCCACTGCGGCAGAAGCGCCAGCCCCATGAGCTGCTCCTCGGCCAGGGGATGGACCCGGTGGGCCACCCAGGCCACCAGCAGGAAAATGAAGATGAAGCGGAAGTTGCGCATGAGGCGGGCGCGAAACGCCTGAATGCGGGTCATGTGAAAGCGCGGACACAGCAGGTCGTCGGCCACCTGCCGCCCCCAGGCGTTGTCGGGGCTGGACTGGTCCCGGCGCAGAATGCCACCGTAGAAATTCTCTTCCAGCATGCGCACGCGGGCCCGCCACACGTCGAAGAACCGGAAGCGCCGCGCCTCGATGGTCAGAAAAACGAGGTTGGCAAAAATTCCCAGCAGCAGGGTTTCCGTGGCGTAGGCCGGCTTGTTCAAACTGTGGGTCAGGATGGCCAGCGTGGAAATGATGGCCCAGTTCGTGGTGGTGTCCAGACGGGTGCGCCAAACCAGGGAGCGGTGCATTTCCGCCCGGTAGAAGTGCACCATGGCCGCAATGTATTCCGACCGGACCAGCGGTTCCTGTTCAAACCGGGGCGGCGGGGCATCCGGCTCGGGGTAGCGCGGGGGCAGCGATTTTTTATCCCAGGCGTCTTTGGATTCCGACACGTCGCCACACCCCTTACTTGACGGGAAAGTTGCCGGCCAAAGCGGCCCGCAAAATGGTTTTGAGCTCTTCGCTGAAGTCCTTGCCGATCATCCACTCCAGGTAGCCCCGGCCCTCGCCCTGGCAGGCGGTCTGCAGCGACTGTCCCTTGAGCTTGCCGAAGGTGAAAACAGCTTCGCCCGCGTCGTTCCAGGCCAGCTTGCGCGTGCGGTCCACGAACTTGCCCTGATCCGGATTGCAGAAACTGTGCAGGGCCTCCACCTCGTTGGGCACCTCGTCGTAGCGGCCCACCTGGGCGTCGAGGATTTCCAGGGTGGCCTCGGTGTCGGCCAGCGCGCTGTGGGCGCCCACCAGGTCCTTGTCGCAGTAGAAGCGGTAGGCCGCCGTCAGGTCGCGCCGTTCCATCTGGTGGAAAATCTTCATGGCGTCCACCTGGCGCACACCGCGCTCGTCGAACTCGGCGCCCGCGCGACGCATTTCCGCCCCCAGCAGGGGCGTGTCGAAGCGGATGGAGTTGAAGCCGGCCAGGTCGGCGCCGTCGAGGTATTCCTCCACGTCGCGGCGAATCTGGCTGAAGGTGGGCTTGCCGGCCACGTCCGAATCCTTGATGCCGTGCACCGCCGTGGCCCCGGGCGGAATGGGAACCTCGGGATTGACAAGGGTTTCGAAGGTGCGGCGGGTGCCGTCGGGATTCACGCGGATAATGGCGATCTGAACGATGCGGTCCTTCTCCACGTCGATGCCGGTGGTCTCCAGGTCAAACACCGCCAGAGGGCGCTCCAGCTTCAGATTTTGCATTTCAGCCTTTCATTTGCCTCAGGGGACGAGTTGGGTATATCATCTTACCAGCAGGGGCCCAGAGTTCGCAAGGAGCGGCCCCTAATTTCGGCCGGGAAGGAGCCCGATCATCCGGCACCCACATCTCATGGTCCTGCACCGCCTGCTGCTGCTGATGGTGATGGTGAGCCTTTGTCTGCCCGCCCCGGTGGCGCATGCCCAGGAATGGGTTCTGCACAAGGTGGCGCGGGGTGAACACCTCACGTCCATCAGCCACAAGTACGGCGTCACCCTCGCCCAGCTTCGTCATTGGAATCATCTCGATACCGACACCCTCCAGGTGGGACAGACCCTGCGCGTGGGACACAAAGGGCCGGGCGAGGCTGTGCACGTGGTGCGGCCCGGCGAAAGCCTTTCGAAGATCGCCGGACTGCACGGCACCACCGTGGCGCGCATCAAGGAAATCAACGGACTGCGTCGGGACAAGATTTTCGTGGGCCAGAAGCTCCGCCTGCGTGAAGCCGAGCGCAACGTCCACATCGTGGAAAAGGGTGACGCCCTGTGGGAAATCGCCCGGGCCTACAACCTGTCCGTGGCCGAACTCAAATCCATCAACGGCCTGAGCAGCAACCGGATCTACGTGGGCATGGAGCTGAAGCTCAACCACTCCACCGCTTCGCGCAAGGCCGTGTACGTGGTCCAGCGCGGGGACAATCTCACCGAAATCGCCCGTCTGCACCAGATGAGCCTGAACGAACTGAGGCGCACCAACCAGCTCCGCGGTTCGGTGATCCACCCGGGCCAGGAACTGCTCGTGCGGCCGCTGCTGGGTGCCAAGGCGCCCCCCGTGGCGGATGACCAGGTGGACGGCCGTCAGGACGTGAGCTGGGACGCCCTGCGGATCAAGGTGCCCGGCGTGCAGAAGCTGGCCTCCGGCAACGGCCCCTACTATTACGAAACCCCCAAGGCCGACCGTCAGCAGCACAAGACCTACCTGGAAGAGAGCAGCATCTCCCCCCTGGTGAGCTACCGCCACGCCATCAAGTTGTGGGAGCTGTTCGAGGAAGAGGTGGCGCGGCTGCCCAAGCGCAGTTCCCGACTGGCCGGGTGGCAATTCGTGCTGGATCCCGGGCACGGCGGCATCGACCCCGGAGCCATCGTGGAAACGGTGGACCCCACGGGCCAGACCCACTTCATCGTGGAGGACGAGTACGCCTACGACACGGCCCTGCGCGTGTACGTGCTGCTCAAGCTGCACGGCGCCGAGGTGAATATGACCCTGCTCAGCCCCAACCACCTGTTGCGGGGCAACGCGCCGGTGGCGCGCACCTTCGTGCACGACCGCAACGAGGTCTTCAACAGCTACCAGTGGAACAAGAAAAACCGGCCGTCCACCTGGCCCAAGGGCGGGCAGAAGTACCTCGACGAGCGCGTGAGAATCGCCAAGGAATCCTTCAAGGGCGTGCCCGCCGACCGGCGCGTGTTCCTCAGCTTCCATGCCGACCACGACAAGCCCAGCGGTGACGTGGTGACCCTCTTCTACTTCCAGAACCGCAGCCGCACCGATACCGTAAGCCGCGGACTGGCCCGCAGGCTGCTGCCGGGCATGGGCGCCGGCGCCACGGCCAAGGGTCGCAGCCTGGCCGTGCTGCGCAACAACCCGGCCAGGTACAAGCTGCTGGTGGAAATGCGAAATCTGGCCTACGAGGAACACGTTTGGGCCGTGCGCTACGAGCACCTGCGCCAGCGCGACGCCGAAAAGGTGGTCAAGGCGCTGGTGGACGGCCTGACACCCTGATCCCCTCTCTGCCCATAAAAGACCAGGAGCCTGCTCCCTCGCGGGGACAGGCTCCTGGGAAAACTCCCTGATTCAAAGGGGCGAATCAGGCGTTTTCGGTTACGCGGACCTTGTGGATCCACTCCCGGTGCAGCGCGCTGTTACCAGCGTGGATCCCGGTCAAGGTTTCGCGTAGTTTCAACGTGAGCGGCCCTTCCTGGCCGCCGGCGATCCGGTGATCGCTTCCCTGATAATGCATGATTCCCACCGGCGTGACAACAGCTGCCGTGCCGCAGGCGAAAACTTCTTTCAGTTTTCCGCTGTGGGCATCCTCGATGATGTCCGCGATGGCCGGGTGCTCTTCCACCCAGTTGAGGTCCATATCCTTCAGCAGGATACCCACCGAATCGCGGGTCACCCCGTCGAGAATGGTGTCCCCCGTGGGGGCGGTGATGATCTTGTCGTCGTACACGAAGCAGATGTTCATGGCGCCCATCTCCTCCACGTACTCCATGGTCCGCGCGTCCAGCCACACGATGTTGTCGTAGCCGGCATCCTGCGCCTGCTGAATGGGCAGCAGGGAGGCGGAGTAGTTGCCGCCGGTCTTGGCGTAGCCGGTGCCGCCGGGGGCCGACCGCACGTATTTCTCCTCTACCCGCAGCTTCAGCGGATTGATGCCGCCGGCAAAGTAGCTGCCCACCGGGCCGATGATGATGAAGAAGCAGTAGTGGGTGGACGCCTTCACGCCCAGCCCGCGCTGGGTGGCGATCATGGTGGGCCGGATGTAGAGCGCGTTGGGGCTTTCGGGCACCCAGTCGCGATCCAGATCGATGAGCATGTCCAGCGCGTCCATGAACAGCGTGGGGTCCACCGGGGGCATGCACATGCGCTCGCAGCTGATGTTGAAGCGGCGGATGTTCCGGTCGGGACGGAACATGTGCACGCTGCCGTCCTCACCGTTGCGGTAGGCCTTCATGCCCTCGAAGATTTCCTGGCCGTAGTGCAGGACCTTGGCGGCCGGATCGATGCTGAAATTTCCGTACGGGACAATGCGTGGATCACTCCAGGCCCCGTCGGCATAGTCCATGAGAAACATGTGCGGCGTGAAGATCTGACCAAAGCCGTAATCCCCTGCGGGTTTGGTCGGCGGCGCCGGATTCCTGGTTAGGCTGATATTCATCCCGGTCTCCTCATCGTGATGGGGGGCGGTTGAATGGGGGCGAATTCGTCCGCTTTTTGGGGCGATTTCATGCTAAGAATGTGGTCTATTTGACGCCTGAAATCAAGAGGGGCGGCCGGGCGGCCGTGACCACAGGGCATAAAAAAACCCGGATGACCGTTCGCCAGAGTCACCCGGGTTTATTGGAGGCGGTGGAGCAGGGTTCGCCCGTCCTGCCCCACCGCTTTGAAAATCCAGCCCCTCGCTCAAAAGCTGGATTCAGGAGGCAATACCCTAATATAGCAACCCCCGTGCCAATTAAGTGAAACACATGTTAAACCCTCTGTTATATGCATGTTAGGAATGAATGCGGAATTCTGTCTCCATTGGGTTTTGACAATTTTTCATAAATGTGTCCTATAAATGTGTCTCATTGACACAGGCTCCGGGACACTGACACACCGGAAAGTCAAAATTTCCCAACTGGCGGATTCCCGGGGCCTTCATTTGCTGAATAGGTCGTGACTTTGTCATTGTGTCCTGCTGATGGAGGTCTTATGAATCGCCGCTCCCCGCTCCCAGCGCTTGTGTTCCTGCTCCTTTTCGGCGCCGGTTGCAAGGACGCGGACACCCCCCTGGCGCCCGTCCCGCCGGACCCCCTGGAGTCTCCGGTCCTGTCCGCCCTGTCGGCCTGGTCCGCCTCCGCCGACCTGGTCGTGATCTGGTCCCAGTTCGACGGGGCCGAGGTCCAGGTGGAACAGGCCACCGACCCCGGGTTCACCTCCGGCGGCGCGGTCAGCCCCTGGCTGGACGGGGGAACCTGGCACCCCACGAACCTGTCCCACGGCCGGACCTACTACTTCCGGGCCCGCGCCCGTCAGACCGGGCGGGCTGTTTCGCCGGCCTCCGCCGTGGTCGCCACCACCGTGGACAACAATCCGCCCACCGCCGTCCTGCTGGACCCGGGCCCCGACCAGACCAGCCTCACCTTCACCCTGGACTGGACCGCCACCGACGACCACAGCGGTGTCAGCTCCGTGACCCTCTGGTCGCGGAGGCCCGCTGAGGCCTGGACCCAGGTCGACACCTACGACGCCCCACCGGCCGTCTACACCGCCTCCGCTCCAGGCCCGATGGACTTCCGGGTCACGGCCCGGGACCGCGTGGGCAACCGCCAGGATCCGACCACCGCGGTGGTCCGCCCCACCACGGTGCCCGTGCCCATCATCATCACCGACCTGCAGGGCGAGGACTTCGACATCACCAACGCCGTGCTCCGGTACGGCATCGCCGAGGCCTTCTGGGGCTACGGCCTGGGCCGCAACGCCATTCGTCCCATCATCAACCCGCGGTTTGTGGGACCGGGCGAGCCGGGTTATCTCTCGGACCGGATCCTCGTGGACGTGATGGGCGTTGAGTTCGACGGGGACGCCCGCGCCTACCGGGTGAACGACCTGACCAACCGGGAGGTGGCCAACGATGTGGTGCAGGGCGTGCACCTGGCCGCCACCTACTGACCCCTCTGCGATGCGGCTGTAGTTTACAGCCGGAATCTCGACGGACGGATTCTGACCTTCGCGGCCAGCGGTTGGACCTGGAACAGTCTTTTCGTGCTGCAGGACCTGGAAACCGGCAGTCTGTGGTGGACGGGGCTCGGCGTGGCGGGCAACGCCAACATGGTGTGCCTGTCGGGCCCGCTGCAGGACAAACAGCTGCCCCGTCTGGACTACTTCCGCGGCCGCTGGTCGTCCTGGGTCGCCATCGAGCCCCAGACCAAACTCATGATCGTGAAATAGGGCCGACTCAGTCGGCGGGCGCCGTGTCAGGCCGGCTCTGCAGCAGCAGCCCGCCCACGATGAGCACCAGCCCCACCACCGTGCCGGCGACCACCGGCTCGTCCAGCACGAAGTTGATGAACAGCAGCGACAGGAACGGCGAGATGAAGATGAGGTTGGCGATGCGGGCGGCCGAGGTGGTGAGCCGCAGGGCGGTCAGCCACAGCACGAAGGTGAAGCCCATTTCCAGCGCGCCCACGTAGAGGCCGCCGGTCCAGCCCTGCCAGGGCAGATGGAAGTCCGAGAAAATCGCCGTCGCGGCCGTGACGAAGGGCAGGCTGAAGGCGAAGCCCAGGAAGAGCCCCGCCACCGGGTCCAGATCGCTGCGCGTGTTGAAGATCCAGTACAGGGCCCAGATGATCGTGGTGCCCAAAGCCAGGCCCACGCCCAGCGGACTGTCCACCTGGAACCCGGCCAGATCCCCGCCCGTGGAAATGACCACCACGCCGCTGTAACACACCAGTCCGGCGATGAGATCGCGCCAGATGAGCTTCTGCTTGAGCAGCGGCACCGCCAGCCAGCTCAGGGTGAGCGCCCAGGTAAAGTTCAACGGCTGGGCCACCTGGGCCGGCAGCAGGCTGTAGGCCTTGAACAGCACCAGGTAGTAGATGAACGGATTGAGCAGACCCAGCAGAAAGGCCATGCGGTACTGTCCGCCGGTGGCGGTCAGCAGCAGGGGAAACTTGCCCTGTACCGCCAGCACCGCCCCCAGGCTCAGCAGCGAGAAAGCGTTGGCCGCGAAGAGCAGCTGATAGGTATCCACGTAGCGCAGCGACAGCTTGAAAGCGGTGGCCACCGTGGACCAGGCCAGCACCGCGGCCAGACCGCACAGCAGGGCCTTGCGTTCGTTCTTCATGACCCGCTACTCCACCGCGATGGGGAAACCGGCGGCCTCCCAGGCCAGAATGCCGCCCTTGAGGTTGAACAGGCGCGGATGCGCCAGATCCTGCATGATCACCGCGGACAACTCGCTGCGGCGCCCCACCCGGCTGACGAAGACCAGCGACCCTTCCTGGGGCAGACCCGGCCCCTTCTCCGCCAGATACCGCAGCGGCACGTTGAACGACCCGCGGATATGCCAGTTGCGGAACTCCGTGGGCTCGCGCACATCGATGATGAGCACGTCGTCCTCCGGATCGTCCTGCAGGATTTTCAGGACCATGGGGGAGATCTCGTCGATGTCGTGGTCGGCCAGGGTCACTTCCTCGGGTATCTGGGAGGCGTGGTCGTCCTTGGGCAGGGCCTGACACTCGGCGAAGACCCGCTCCTTGCACTCGTACACGCAGAAGCCGGGATGCAGCACCCGGTGGAAGAGATGGCCGATGATATCCTCGCCGGCGAGGAAGTTGTCCAGACCCAGGGCCCGATCGAAACCGTAGAGCTTCATCATGCGCATGACGCGCGGGCGCACGCTGGTCAGATACACGTCGCCGCCCCGCCGTCGGTAGCGCTGGACCACCGATTCGAGCATGTGGATGCCGCTCACGTCGCAGTGGTCCACCATGCTCATGCGCAGCAACAGGGTGTTCTGACGCGGGTTGGCGTCCTGGATGTGCCGCAGCTTCTCCTCCACGTGATTGACCGCGCCGAAATACAGCGACCCTTCGATCTTCACCACACCCAACTGGGGGCAGACCACATCGTCATCCACGCGCTGGAAGTGGCGGAAGTTGGGGTCGGGCACCACGGCGTGCACCGCGGGCGTGGAGGTCTTGATGAGGTATCGGCCGAAGGAGACCAGCATGCCCGCCAGCACCGCGAATTCCAGAGGCAGCAGCAGGGTGGCCAGGAAGGTGGCCACCAGGATGGACGAGTCGCCCAGGCTGGTGCGCAGGACCTTGCGGATTTCCACCCGGTCCACCATGCCGAAGGCCGTCACCAGCAGGACGCCGGACAGGGCGGTGCGCGGCAGGTACACAGCCAGGGGCGCCAGCAGGAACATGGCCAGCATGACCCACAGGCCCGAGAACACGCTGGACAGCGGCGTGACCCCGCCCGAGCGATAGTTGATGGCCGACCGCGTGAACGACCCGCTCACCGGATACCCCGACAGCAGTCCCGTCATGATGCTGGAAATGCCCTGGCCCACGAACTCCTGGTTGCTGTCCAGCCGCTGGCCGCTCTGGCTGGCGATGCTGCGGGCACTGGACACGGCCTCCACCAAACCGATGGCCGACACCGCCAGCGCGCCGGCCGACAGGCTCACGTACACGTCGGGCGTGAGGGAAAAGAGATCGGTCAGGGGCGGCAGGCTGCGCGGCAGGGCGCCCAGCACCTGCACGCCCTTGTCGTGGAGACCGAAGGCGGCCGTCACCGTGGCTGCAGACACCATGCCGATGAGGCCGGCGGGCCAGCCCCTGCGCAGGTTGATCACCAGAGCCATGACCACCATGGTGCCCAGGCCCAGGCCCAGGCTGAGCCAGTGGGTCTGCGACGCCACCGCCCACAGACGGCCCAGGGTGTATATGATCTCGGGAGAGCTGTCGATTTCCACCCGCATGAGGTGGCGCAGCTGGTTCACACTGATGAGCACCCCCGCGCCGGCGGTGAAGCCCAGCACCACGCTGTCGGCCACGAAGTTCACCAGCATGCCCATGCGCAGCAGGCCCATCAGCAGCTTGAACACGCCCACCATGATGGCCAGCAAACCCGCCGCGGCGATGAACTCGGGCGTGCCCGGCTTGACCACCGTGAGCAGCGAGGCCAGCACCAGCAGGCTGGTGGCGTTGGTGGGTCCGGTTTGCAGGTGACGGCTGGAGCCCCACAGCGCGCCGAAGATGGCGCCGATGATGGCAGCATACAACCCCACCTGGGGCGGCAACTCGGCGATCATGGCGTAGGCAATGGCCTGGGGCAGCAGCACCACCGCCACGGTGAGGCCGGCGATCAGATCCGGGCGCAGATTGGCCCGGGAGTAGCCCTCCAGGATTCGCGCGGGATGCAACAGGAAGGCGGAGTCCTCCGCCAGACGCTGTCGCAGACGTCCCGCCATGGAGGGGGCGGCTTTCGGTGCGCGGGGGCCGCTCACCTGATCGTGTGCTCGGTATTGATGATGCGTCGTGTCCCGGTTTCCATGCGCAGGGCCAGGCTGTGGGTCTCCACGGTGTTGCCGTGATAGCCCACGCCGTCGAGCAGCACGCCGTCGGTGACACCCGTGGCCGCAAAGTACACTTCGTTGCCCTTGACCATGTCTTCACAGGTCAGAATCGTGCGGTCGGTCAGGCCCGCGTCGGCGCAGGCGGTCTTCTCCTGTTCGCTCTGGGGCGCGATGCGGGCCAGCATGGCCCCGCCCAGCGCCTTCACCGCGCAGGCCGAAATCAGGCCCTCCGCCGCGCCGCCAATGCCCATGAGCACGTCGATGGGCGCGCTGGGGTCGGCCGCCAGCAGGGACCCGCCCACGTCGCCACCGGTCCGCAGGAAAACCCGCGCCCCGGCTTTGCGCACTTCCGCGATGAGCCCCGCGTGTCGCGGACGGTCCACGATGAACACGGTCAGATCGCGGATGTCCTTGCCCTTCTGCCGAGCCACCAGGGCCAGGATCCAGGCCGGCGGCGCGTCCAGGGTTTCCGGAGTGAGGGCGGCGGCCACGGTGCGGTCCACCACCAGTTTGTGAATGTAGATGCTCGGCCCCGGATGCCACATGCTGCCCTTGGGCGCCAGGGCGGCCACCGCCACGGCGCCCGGCAGACCCTGGGCCACCAGGCTGGCGCCGTCGATGGCGTTGAGTTCCACGTCCAGCTCCGGACCGTCGCCCGTGCCCACTGTGCACCCGCTGTCCAGGGGCGAGTGGATGCCCACGCGGCCTTCCTCCCCGCACACGATATGTCCGCGCATGGGCAGCAGGTTGATGGCCGCGAACATGGCGTCCTGGGCGGCGTGGTCCGCGCCCTCGCGATCGGCCAGCCCCATCCAGCGCCCGGCCGCCAGGGCCGCCGCTTCGGTGGCACGAATCAGGTCCAACCCCGGGTGATGGGTCGGCGTCAGCTTTTCACCCTGCAGTTCGGGAGGAAACTCAGCCATGAAGGCCACCTTCCACTAACGGAACGCCCCGTGGGGCGGAGATGTCTAGCCCGATCATACCGCCGCCCCGCCCCGCTGGCAACTGTCCGACACCTTCATATACTCCCCACTACAGGGAACCAACGCAGGCCCAACCGCCTGCACCCATCGGGAAATCGGGAGTCAATCCATGTCCGCTCGACCTCTTCAGTTCATGTGCCGGCTCGCCGCCCTGGTCCTCGGCGGTCTCTGCCTGACGGCCCCGGCCGGCGCCCTGCCCATCGATCAGGACGACCGCCTGCAGGCCCGGGGCATCTTCACGCCGTTCTGGTTTGCGGAGATTCAGGACATCGATCTGGTCGGGGATCTGGCCTACCTGTGGGGCGTGGGAGGCCTGGCGGTCATGGATATCTCGGACATCGACGCCCCCGCGGTCCTGGGCCGTTACGAACCGCCCGGCGACCCCTACGAACGCTATTACCGGGGCGCCGTGGCCGATGGCCTGGCCGTGGGTGGAGCCCGGGAGGACCTGCTGCACGTCTTCGACGTGACCGATCCCTTCACCCCCCGGATCGTCACGGTGCACGGGTCCCCGGGCCACTCCTATGAGGGTGCGGCCCTGCGCGACAGCCTGGCCTACGCCTGCCGCCACGGTAACGGGTTGGAGATTGTGGACCTGCATGACCCCGCCAACCCGGTGACTCTGGGCGAAGTGCCCCTGGTGAATGCCTGGGATGTGGCCCTGCAGGGCGACCTGGCCTACGTGGCCGACGGCGCCGGCGGCCTGGCCGTGGTCGACGTGACCGATCCCGCCAATCCCTTCCTGGTAACCCGCGTTGACACCTGGGGCTCGGCCAACGACGTGGAGGTGGACGGCGGCCTGGTCGCCGTCACCGGCGGCAGCGCCGGCCTCAGTCTCTTCACCCTGGACGACCCGCGGGCCCCGGTGTTCGCCGCCAACGCCAACACCTCCGGGTTGGCCATCGGCGTGTCCCTGACCGACGGCCTGGCCTACGTGGCCGACTGGGACGACGTGGAAACCTTCAGCGTGACGGACCCCG
>Ga0209475_10001258_pt1 | contig 33517 bp, 21 predicted proteins | sample tdDd471_FD_187128 | JGI IMG/M metagenome (GOLD analysis project Ga0209475, IMG submission 187128) | Marine sediment microbial communities from the Atlantic coast under amendment with organic carbon and nitrate - tdDd47.1 (SPAdes)... | ecosystem: Environmental > Aquatic > Marine > Coastal >... | reverse complement strand
GAATACTGAATACTGAATACTGAATACTGAATACTGAATACTGAATACTGAATACTGAATACTGAATACTGAATACTGAATACTGAATACTGAATACTGAATACTGAATACTGAATACTGAATACTAAAAAATCGAATAAATTAAGGATCTATACTCAATGAAAAAAGCATTAATCACTGGGATTACCGGACAAGATGGCGCCTATTTGGCGGAACTTCTGCTTAAAAAAGGCTATGAAGTGCATGGCTTAAAACGCAGAACTTCATTGTTTAATACCGATAGAATTGATCATCTCTACCAAGATCCACATGAAAAAGATCAGCGCTTTGTATTACATCATGGTGATTTAACTGACTCTTCAAGTTTGATTCGAATTATCCAAGAAATTCAGCCCGATGAAGTATATAACTTAGCCGCACAATCTCATGTGGCGGTTTCCTTTGAAGAGCCGGAATATACCGCTAATTCGGATGCCTTGGGATCTCTAAGGATATTAGAAGCGATTCGAATTTTAGGTCTGGAAAAGAAAACCCGCTACTATCAGGCTTCCACCTCGGAATTATTTGGTCAGGTACAAGAAGTACCGCAAACCGAAAAAACACCGTTCTACCCTCGTTCTCCTTATGCGGTTGCAAAACTATATGCTTATTGGATCACGGTAAACTATCGTGAAGCCTATGGAATTTATGCCTGTAATGGTATTCTATTTAACCATGAAAGCCCAATTCGCGGTGAAACTTTTGTTACCCGTAAAATTACTCGTGCTTTGGCCCGAATTAGCTTAGGACTTCAGGAATGTGTCTATTTAGGTAATATGGATGCAAAACGTGATTGGGGTCATGCCAAAGACTATGTTGAAATGCAATGGTTGATGTTACAGCAGGATAATCCGGAAGATTTTGTTATTGCGACCGGAAAACAATTTTCAGTCAGAGAGTTTGTTAATTATGCAGCGGAAGAATTAGGCGTAACCTTGCGTTGGGAAGGCGAGGGCGAAGAAGAAGTCGGTATTGTGGCTTCGATTGAAAAAGAAGGTACACAAATGAAAGTGGGGGATACCATCGTTCGCGTCGATCCTCGTTATTATCGTCCTACAGAAGTAGAAACCTTATTGGGTGACCCCAAAAATGCTAAAGAAAAATTAGGCTGGACGCCAAAAATTTCGTTCCAGGAATTGGTCACTGAAATGATGCAATATGATTTGGAAGAAGCGAAAAAAGATAGTCTGGTGAAAGAGCATGGTTTTACCTCCTATAATTACCATGAATAATTAATAAAAAACGAGGATTAATCCCAAAAGACGGATTAATCCTCGTTTTTCTACACGGCTTATACCCAATCTACTTCAATTTGCATGAAATAATAATTGACGTCATCCCCGAGGTCTCTTATCGGGGATCCATTTCTCTCGATAGATTCCCGATAAGAGACCTCGGGAATGACGTATTTTGAATGATTACGAAACCTTGCATTTCCAAGTATCACGGGTATATATTCATGTTGATTTTTGCCCAAAGCGAAATAGTTTTGGTAAAGATTGAGTCACTAGTTTTTTTTAGGTTTAACCCTTCCTAAGTTTATATAATGAAATTACTGGTTAATTCCACCCCGCTAATTCCGCCCTTGTCGGGTATTGGTCGTTATACTCAACAATTGTTACTTCACTTATTTGATGAAAAAAATATAGACGATATTAATGGTTTCGTTCCGTATGCTTTCTACAATCGTGAAAAATTATTAGAGATTGTAAAGGATTTGGAGTTTGAGGATAAAAATAGTTCGGGTGGCAAAAATAGAACCACCTCTAATCTTGCCCGGATAAAACAAATTGCCAAAAAAGTTCCAGCGGCCCGATATGTCAAAAATCAGATTCAGCAAGTGATGTTAGGACGAAAATTTAAACAATTCTCGGATCATATTTATTGGGAATCAAATTATGTATTGGCACCATTTGATGGTTTAAAGGTAGCCACCGTTTATGATTTATCCCATATGCGTTATCCGGATTTTCACCCGAAGGACCGCTTGCAATGGTTGGATAAGCATTTGCCGGAAACCATTTATTCAGCAGATGCCTTAGTGGCTATTTCTGAATTTAGTAAACAAGAAATTGTGTCTGTTTTTGATATTGAACCGAATAAAATATCGATTGTTCCCCCGGCTGTTTCCCCCATATTTCGACAAACCTATAGTCGAGAACAATTGTTTCGCTTAAAACATGAGTATCAGTTACCTGAACGTTTTGTGTTATCTGTCGGTACTATAGAGCCTCGTAAAAATATTAAAGGATTAATTCAAGCCTTTTCTAAACTTCCCCAATCATTGCGAAAAGACTGTCCATTGGTTTTAGCGGGTGGTAAGGGATGGCATATGGAAGAAATCGAGCAAATTATTGCGCCACTTTTAAAAAATGGTGAGGTAATTTTACTTGGTTATGTGGCGCAACAAGATATTCCACTATTGTACGTCGCAGCCAGTGTGTTTGCCTATGTTTCGCACTACGAAGGCTATGGAATGCCGATAGCCGAAGCGATGTGTAGTGGTACTGCTGTGTTAACGGCAAACGTCGCCTCCATGCCTGAAGTTGCGGCGGGTTGTTGTGAATTAGCTGACCCACAAAATATTGTTCAAATCAGTGAAAAATTACAAGAGTTGATGGAAGATGGAGCCAAGCGAGAAAGTTTACAGGAAAAAGCTCGACTAAAAAGCAATGATTATCGTTGGGAGAACTCCTCGGCTCAGTTGGTTAATGTTTTTCAGAATATTGAATGCTCCGTATAGGACTTTATAGTTGTATGTAGGCATGACTATTTCTATAATGAGCACTCCCATAAAATATGATACGGATTAATATGCCCGATTTTTCTTATAATGATTTTCCCGATAAACTGAATTTAGGTTGCGGTCATGATAAGAGTGAAAACTATTTAAATGTTGATTTAAATGCCTCTCATGAGCCGGATCTTTTATGTGACGTGACGGATTTAGGCGTATTGCCAGATAGTCATTATTCTTATATTTTGGCCAATGATATCTTAGAGCATATTCCTCGAAATAAATGTTTGTATACACTCAAAGAGTGGAATCGAGTCTTGCAGCCTGGTGGCATACTGGAGGTTCAAGTCCCTAATATTGTAGGATTGCTTAAGCTTTTTACTGATCCTCTGCGACAAAATATAACCGCTCAGGAAGAGTTAAGTCGTTGTTTATACGGTTCGCAAAATTATAATGGGGACTATCATTATAATGGTTTTACCGATATTACGATTGAGCATAATTTGCAACAAAGTGGTTTTAAAATTAAGCAAAAAGATATTCGAGACGAATGGTTATTTGTGATTCAGGCTGAAAAAATCAGTCATATGAAAAGAGATCCCCTAATCTTTATTGATGACCCGGCTGAATTTGTAGAGCAGGCCTATCAATACTTATTAGGGCGAGAGGCTGATGAGGGCGGTAAAAATTTCTACCTGGAACAGTTGGCCCGAGGTGGTTTAAAAGAAGAAATTATATCTTCCTTAATGGCCAGTGATGAATATCGTCAGCATAATAAAGTATAAATAGCCTTATATGCTGAGTAAGAATATTCAATACATGCCGCGTCTGGATCATCTGCGCTTCTTGGCAGCTGGTTTGGTGTTTAGCTTCCATCTTTTTCACTATTATTTCGGACAATGGAAACCCCATCCCCATATACCCTATTATGGTTTAATTACCGAAGGACATACGGGCATTGCTTTATTTTTTGTGCTATCTGGTTTTATTTTTATGACCATCGCCCTGCAAAAAGGGGAATTAAATTATGCACAATTTATCCGTAACCGGTTTTTACGGATTTTTCCCTTATTTTTACTGGTCTTTTTTATTGCCATCTCAATAGGGCGAGATAGTTTTCAAGCCAGTGATATTTTTTATGTGTTTTTTTCAAATTTAGGGGATGCTCCTACTTCCGATGCTTTTATTACCGGGGCCGCTTGGACTATTTCGGTGGAATTTTCCTTTTATCTATTATTTCCCTTCTTGGCACAATTTACCCGTGATCAAGGGCCGACTTTTTTGCTTCGTTTGATATTAATTTTGTTGGTGGTTAAAATAGCGGCCTATCATGTTGCTGCTAATCCTACCCATATGTTTTATTCGACCCTAGTCGGGCGCTTTGATCAATTTCTTTGGGGAATGTTAGCGGCATGGATTTATCACTTTTACGGAAATAATTTAAAACAATTTGCTAACCTACTATTACTGATCGGGCTTTGCTTGGTTGTGTTTGCAATTGCCTATCAAGCTAAACATGCCAGCTTTTTTCTACCCAAAGAAAGTAAACCGCAATTTTGGATTTTTTGGTCCAGCGGCGAAGCCCTGCTATGGGGGTTGGTCATTACTGCTTATATGAGCAGTCCTTTCAAAATTCCAAACTTTATGGATAAGTTTATGGCTTGGGGAGGTGAGCTGAGTTACTCCTTTTATCTATGGCATGGCTTGATTATTTTTTTAATGTATCAATATATTGGGGTGATAACCCCATTTAGTTCTCTGGCGGCTAATTTATTAGTCAATTTTGTCATCGTATTACCGATTATTATGGGCTTTGCCTGGTTATCCTATAAAACTATTGAGTTACCCTTTTTAGGTCTGCGAAAACGTTATTTTTAAACCCTAGTAATGGAACGAACACTAAGCCATGCAATCCATCAAGACGATAAACATCAGCATCTTTGGTATAGCTGTGTTATTTTATTGATCTTGATACCAATTTTGGGTTGGCATTATAGCCTGATAGGCACTATAATTCTCGGCTTGGCAAAAGAGATCTGGGATCATTTCTGCGGCAGTGGATTTTGTTGGTATGACATGCTAGCAAATGTTTTGGGGATACTATTAGGACTGATGCTGTTTTCTTTTTGGAGTTATTTTTTCTAAAGAACATATAATTACAAAATGTTCTAAACGGCATTAAGCAAAATTGAATATATCGCTGCTACTAAATTTTACTAAACAGGATTTAATTGACCGTTATTCCGGCTCGATTCTAGGTGGTGCCTGGTCTTTTATTCTTCCCCTAGTTAATATTCTGATTTTTGTTCTGGTTTTTTCCAAAATTATGGGAGCCAAGCTGGCCGTATTCGGTGCCGAATTCACGCCCTATGGCTATAGCATATACCTAGTTGCTGGGATTTTAGCCTGGACTGCTTTTTCCAATAGTGTCGTGCGTACCACCAATATCTTTAAAGAAAAAGCCAGTTTAATCGCCAAAGTAAATATTTCCCTAAGCTTATTACCCCTGTATATCCTTTTAACGGAAACGGTAATTTTTGTTATTTCAATGAGTTTTTTTGGATTGTTTTTATTGCTGATTGATTTTCCGCTCAGTTGGCATTGGTTATTTATACCCGTTTTATATGCTTTACAGCAATTATTAGCTTATTCATTAGGGTTTGTTTTTGCCACCCTAAGTGTTTTTATTCGAGACATTCGAGAATTAGTTAATGTCATGATACAACTCTGGTTTTGGTGTACACCAATTGTTTATGTGATTCATATTCTTCCGGAATTTGCCCAGCAATTATTTCACTTTAATCCTATGTATATCATTATTAGTGCTTATCGTGAAGTCATTATATTTCATCGTTTACCGGAATTAGGTAGCTTAGCCATTTTATTAAGCTTATCTATCGGTCTTTTATTGGTAGCCTTATATAGCTTTCGAAAATTAGAACGAGATGTGAGGGACTTTATTTAAAATGATTAAAGTCTCAAACCTGCATAAACAATTTAAACTTTATGACAAACCTTCAGATCGACTTAAAGAAATTATATTACGGCGTTTTTCTGATCGGACTTTTCATCATATCTACGAGGCCTTAAAAGACATTTCTTTTGAAGTTAACAAAGGCGAAACGCTGGGTATTTTGGGCAAAAACGGCGCTGGTAAATCCACCTTATTAAAAATAATTACCGGTGTGTTACTCCCGGATGGCGGTAATTTTAAAGTCGAAGGTAAAATTACCGGCTTGTTAGAGTTGGGAACTGGTTTTGATGCAGATCTTAACGGTTTACAAAATATTACCGCCAATGGTTTGTTGATCGGTATGAGCAGAGCTGAAATTGAAGCACAAAAACAAGCCATCATCGATTTTTCTGAATTAGGCAAGTTTATTCATGAGCCGGTGCGTACTTATTCTTCCGGTATGGTGATGCGGCTGGCTTTCTCCATCGCCATACATGCCAATCCCAGTTGTTTTGTGGTTGATGAAGCCTTATCCGTAGGAGACGCCCATTTCCAACAAAAATGTATGCAGCGAATTAAACAGTTTCGTCAGCAAGGGGGCTCAATACTGTTTGTCTCGCATGACTTAAATGCGGTAAAAATGTTATGTGATCGGGCCATCGTCTTGGACGACGGCATAGTAGTTGCCGACGGCACACCGGAACAAGCGGTTAATCATTATAATCGGATTATTGCCGATTTAGATGAAAAAAGTCAGCGCATGGATACGGGGTACGGAACCAATGAAGCGGAAATCATTGATGTCCGACTAAGTGGACAAGAAACCCAAACCAATGTTGTTTCTTGTGGCGAACTGACACATATTGAAATCAAGTTTAAAATTAACACATCTATTGATGATTTGACTGTGGGAATGATGATTAGGGATCGCTTCGGGCAGGATATTTTTGGCGTGAACAGCTATCACCTGGGAATGGAATTTACCCCCTTAACGGATAATCAATATAAAGCAGTGTTCACCTTTCCTATGGAAATTGCACCGGGTAAATATACTCTGACCGTAGCATTACATAGCAAAGAAAATCACATCGAATTATGTTACCATTGGCGGGATAATATCGAGACCTTTGAGGTGGCTGGCATAAAAGGTGATGCTTTTGCTGGAGTGTGTCGACTGCCCACTCAGGTTTCTCTTGAGCCTATAGCGAAATAATCAACAGCTCCTACAGAAAAGATAAAATAGAGAAAAACATTGGACATTGATGATCTCATTAAACAAGTTAAGCAAAAAGCGGAACAGCTGGAAAAAGAGCAGCCACAAGAATTTCAATCCGTTGTGCTTAATACACTAACCGTACCCAAAGAAGACGAATCTACTGAGTTCAAGTCATTTCATCGTGATGATTTTCTGGTCTATGATAGCCATAAATTTTTAACCATGGCTTACGAGGTCATTTTAAAGCGTAAGCCCGATCAAGTAGGTCTGGAAAATTCTTTACTCTACTTAAATAAAGGCGGTAGTAAACAGGCTGTGCTAGCGGATATGATGTTATCTGAAGAAGGGATTAAATACGAAGTCCCTATAGCTGGTATGCAATGGCCGTTATTTCGTAATAAGCTGATTAAAAAATTGGGTTATTTAGGGCGTATGCTAAAACCCTTATTAGTATTGCCCGATCATATCTTTAAATTGCGCATGACGCCCACCCTAAGGAAATTATTAGAGGTTGAAAAACACAATCTTCGTGACCAACGGTTTGTCAGTAAAGAGTTGTATACCATCCGCCAAGAAAACCAACGTCATTATGATGTCCTTAAACATCAATATGACACTTCACTGAAACATAATGAACAAATCCTGCAACAGCTGATTCAACAAAACCAATATTTGGAAAATAGCTTGGCTGAAGTAAGAATGCAGTTTAACTACCAGCAACGCAATCAGGATGCATTTCTACAAGCATTGATTAATCATGGCGCAGAGGATGAAGCAAATTCGACTGATGTCAAACCGCTATTGGAAGAGCATGAAGACGATAAATTAGATGCTTATTATGTCGCTTTTGAAGATGCGTGTCGGGGTACTCGGAAAGAGATTCGTAAAAATTTATCTGAATACTTACCCTATATTCGACGAACCATAGAAATGCTGGAGCTTCCCGAATCTGAAACACCTATTATTACCGACTTGGGGTGTGGGCGTGGCGAATGGTTAGAGCTAATCAATGAACAGGGCTGGCTAGGCAAAGGCTTAGACTTGAACAAAGTGATGGTACAGGATTGCCAGGCTAAGGATTTGGAGGTGAGTGAGGGTGATGTCATTGCTTACTTGTCCAAGCAGGAGAAAAATTCATTAACTGCGGTGACCGCATTTCATATAATTGAGCATCTGCCTTTTTCAAGCTTATTGGCATTATATGAAGAGGCAATACGAGTATTAAAACCTGGTGGTATGATTATTTTTGAAACCCCGAACCCAGAAAATGTATTAGTTGGCAGTCATACCTTTTATCATGATCCGACCCACCGTAATCCCATTACACCGACAAGTGCCCAATTTTTAGCACGTTATACGGGGTTTGCAAAGATTGATATTTTGCGTTTACACCCCTATCCTGCGGAAGCCAAAGTGCCGGGTGACGAACCTGTGGTTGAACGGCTCAATGGTCATCTCTGTGGTCCCCAAGATTATGCCCTGATTGCTTTTAAGCCGGTATGAAAGTTTTAGTCACTGCCAATACGGTGCCCTATATGAGAGGGGGGGCAGAATACCATATTCAGGGATTGATTCAACAATTAAAAAATCGTGGTCATGAAGTCGAAACCATTCGCTTTCCTTTTTGGTTTTCACCGGACCAGGATATTCTCAATCTGATGGCACATTGTCGTGGTTTGAATTTTGGTCAACCCAATGGCATTCGCATCGACAAACTCATTAGCTTGCAATTTCCTGCTTATGGGGTTCAACATCATGATCACCGTGTTTGGGTAATGCATCAGCATCGCAGTGTGTATGAATTATATAAGCCCGAGCTGGCGACCCAAAAACAAAAAGAATTTCGGCAAAAAGTGATTGATTTTGATAATCAGGTGTTAGGGAATATTCCCAAACGCTTTGCCAATTCAAAGCGAGTCGCCCAGCGATTACAACAATTTAATCATCTGAGTTCTACCCCGTTATACCATCCGCCTTTTGGATTTGAACGTTTTTACAATGAGGATGATCAAGCCTATATTTTTTATCCCAGTCGATTGGAGTCTTTAAAACGTCAGGATTTGCTGATTAAAGCTGCCCGCTACATAACCTCTCCGGTAAAAATTTTATTGGCCGGTGACGGGGGGCAAAAACAAACCTTTATGGAATTGGTTAATCAATATCAACTGCATGATAAGGTAAGATTTCTAGGGCGAATTACTGAAAGTGAGAAACTGGCCTTTTATGCCAATGCTCTAGCCGTGTTTTTTGCTCCTTTTGATGAAGATTATGGTTATATTACTCTAGAGGCCATGTTATCAGCCAAGCCCGTAATTACTTGTACAGACTCGGGCGGTCCTCTCGAATTTGTGAACCATAATGAAAGTGGCTATGTATTGGAACCTGAACCGGAAATTATTGCGGCGGCGATTGATGAACTCTATTATAATCGCACTCGAGCCCAAGAAATGGGGCAATATGGGTTGGAGAGCTATCAGAAAAAAAATATCTCTTGGGAAAATGTTGTCAATCAATTGTTAGAATAATTAGGAGACAGGAGACAGGAGACAGGAGACAGGAGACAGGAGACAGGAGACAGGAGACAGGAGACAGGAGACAGGAGCTAGCATTGATGAACATAATAAAATCTTGTAGTGAATACTAAATATTGAATACTGAGCTTACAAATACGAAATAACCTCTGAGGAGTTTAAATGAGGGAGCCTGCAAGAACTTTTATGGACCTAATTGTTTGGCAAAAATCGCATCAGTTTGTGTTAAAAATTTACAAAGTTACAGAAAACTTTCCTAAACATGAGCTATATGGTCTGGTTTCTCAATTGATAAGAGCAAGCGTTTCTATTCCGGCTAATATTGCCGAAGGTTTTCGTAAGAGAACTGCCGCAGATAAGGCTAGATTCTTGAATATTGCACAAGGCTCATTAGAAGAGGTCCGTTATTACCTAATCTTGGCCGAGGACCTGGAATATATGGAATCGTCAAAAATGTACAAGTTGCTATCTGAGGTTAGCAAACTTTTAGAAGCTTACAGAAACTCTATTCTGAATACTGAATACTGAATACTGAATACTGAATACTGAATACTGAATACTGAATACTGAATACTGAATACTGAATACTGAATACTAATAACTAACCACTAGCCACTAATCACTTAATCACTGATCCCATGAATATAGCCATTATTGCCCCCAGTCCCGTTCCTTTTACCATCGGTGGAGCCGAAAAGTTTTGGTGGGGGCTACATCAAGCAATTAATCAATATAGTACTCACCAGGCAGAGTTAATTAAGCTTCCGTCGCCGGAAAATAATTTTTTAGATTTAATAGATAGTTATCAACGTTTTTGTTATCTGGATTTATCTCACTTTGATATGGTGATTTCATCCAAATATCCGGCCTGGATGGTTGAGCATCCGAACCATCATTGTTATATGGTACATCGTTTAAGAGGGCTCTATGACACCTACCATTTTACCGGACAGCCTTTGGCATTTGAAAATCCACATCCCGAGCTTACAATGCTGTTAAAAATAATTGAATCTAGTTGCTATGAACGGGCTGAATTAGCACTATTTTGGCCGGAATGGGAACGAGTCAGAACCTTATTAAAAAATGGGCAAATTGCTGAGGATGTATTTAACTTCCCAGGCCCCCTGGCTCGTCGAATTATTCATTTTCTTGACAATATAGCCCTGAGCCCCAATGCAATCCAACAATTTAGTGCTATTTCACATAACCTGATCGGGCGCGAAGATTATTTTCCGGATGGTGCTCGAGTCAAAGTAATTCATCCTCCTTCGGATGTTGAAGATTTTAAACCGGGTAGAAAATCAGAGCGTCCCTATATTTTTACAATGAGTCGGCTGGACCAACCCAAACGAATCGGATTACTCATTAAAGCCTTTCGGCAAACTTCTGACCCAATTGATTTTCGTATTGCAGGAACCGGACCAGAAGAGCAATGTTTAAAAGAATTGGCGGGTGATGATAAGAGAATTATTTTTTTAGGCAGGATTACCGATAAGCAAGCTATTGAAGAGTACTCTTCGGCCTTATTTGTCCCTTTTATTCCCTATGATGAAGACTATGGGTTGATTACTATTGAGGCGATGAAATCTCAGAAAGCTGTACTGACTACAACAGATGCTGGGGGAGTGAATGAGTTTGTTGAAAATGGTGTAAGTGGTTATAGCGTAGAGCCTGATGCAGAGTCTTTGGCCACTGCTATGAGGCAGTTATTTGCGGACTCGGAAAATTGTCAACAAATGGGACGAAATGCACTAAAGAAAGTAGACCATGTTAATTGGCAAACGGTTGTAGAGCAATTACTTCAAGAAAATAAAATTAATCCATCTACGGGCTTTATCCGAGAGAATTATCCGGTGATTGGGGGGGATCATCGAGGGAAACGAAAAAAAATTGTTGTAGTCTTAACATTTTCAGTTTTTCCTCCGCGTGGTGGTGGGCAGAGCCGAGCCTATAATATTTACCGTGAAGTCGCTCGAGAGCATGATGTTACTTTGGTGCTGTTATTGGATCAGGAAAAACACAAAAAAAAGCAGCAGCAAAATATTCAATCCCAAGAGATTTTAATTGCTCCGAATATGCGAGAGATTCGCGTGAGCAAATCCAAAGAGCAATTAATTTACGAGCATGAACTCTTCAAGCTTTTAGGAACACCGGTAGAAGATATTGCTTGTATTGAAGGATATAAATTAACTCCCCATTTTAATACGGTGTTGGCGGCTGCCTGTCAGTCTGCAGACCTTGTGGTTGCCTGTCACCCCTACTTATTTTATGCCATCCAAGAGGTTTGGGACGGAACAGTCTGGTATGAGGCCCAAGATGTTGAAGTCGATATTAAACGAGCAATAATCGGACATCAGGAAGCTGCAGATTCTTGGTTGGAAAAAACCCGCCTCATTGAAGAGCGGTGCAGTGTGTTTGCCGAAAAAATATTTACTTGCAGTGAAAAAGATGCCACACGCATAGCTCAATTATACCAACAACCCGAGGGTAAGCTATTTGTTGTGCCCAATGGGGTTGATATGCGCATTCAAGAAGAATTGACTGCGAAGCAGTTAAAAGCCTACCGGCAAATAAAATCGCTAACGAGTACGCAAAATCGGTTTGTGGTGCTATTTATGGGCAGCTGGCACGGCCCAAATATTGAGGCTGTTGAAGAATTAAAACAAATAGCCACAGAATGCCCTAAAGCTGATTTTCTTTTATTAGGCAGCGTTTGTGAGCATCCCAAATGCTGTAATTTCCCTGCCAATATAAAAAGCCTGGGTATGGTATCTGAAATAGAGAAAAATCTCTACTTACACTTTGCCGATTTAGCGGTTAACCCCGTGCTATCCGGTTCAGGTACCAATTTAAAAATGTTGGACTATACGGCCAACTCCTTACCCGTGCTAACTACACCATTCGGTTTGAGAGGCTTAAGCTTTATCCCTAAAGAAGAAGTTTTAAGTGCAGAAATAAATGATTTTGCCAATGTTATCAATTATTATGCAGGTAAATTAAATAAACCAGAAAAAGTGAAGCTACTTAAGGATTTAGCACAGGCTGCATTAAAACGGACTGAAAAAGAATATTCCTGGCAAGTTATAGCTGAAGAAATATTAAAAAGGTTGAAAGAATGAATATACCGAGATCGTTAATAGTGACAGCACTGTGATGAGCGTAAAAATCAAGAAGAGCTTAAAAGATTTAAAACAATAAAAAAAAGACTTGACAAGAAAATCGGTCTGAATACCGTTTTTGACGCTTTTTTGAACAAATTAATGAATTTTTTGAAAAAAGAGCTGTCATAAAAACTAAGCATTTAGACTATACTGTAGTTCAAAAAAATTGGCTAAATTTTTTTGAACTACATAACACATTTAATGTCAAAGTGGTGTACAATAAGAAAATGTTGTTTTTTGGCAACTAATGGAAAAAAAACAACATGAAGCAATGGTTTATTGTAGTTTTTAAGTCTCTTCGTCTAAAATTTTTGCATTTTTACAAAAACTTAAACCAAGAAATTTTCAAAAAAACAACAAAAACTGTTTGACAATAAAGGGATTTGCGTATAAATTTACGTGTATTGTTTATGTTGCTGTCCGTCTGGTCGGTGACAGCAAAGGAATGACTTTTCAGGGGCGGCTGTAAGTTTCCCGTAAATTAATAGTCTAAAGATATTAAAAATAAATATTATGATATTTAGGAGTTTATAAAGATGGCAGCATCAATTAGTTCAAAAACAAAAATTCAACAAATGTACGTTGCGTACTATGGTCGTCCTGGTGACCCAGCAGGTATTGAATTCTGGGGTGAGGTTTTAGATGTTGCTGAAGCAACAGGTGGAAGCATCGATAACATTATTAGTGCATTCGGCAATTCTGATGAATACACTAACGGTATTGGTTCTGGTACAACTACTGAGCAGGTAACGTCACTATATCAACAAATGTTTAATCGTGATCCAGAAGCAGAAGGTCTTGCTTTTTGGGTAAATGAGATAGATACAGGTGCAAGAACTTTAGGTGAAGTTGCGCTAGCAATTGCAGAATCTGCACAAAATGATGATGCAACAATTTTAGCTAATAAAGTTGCAGCTGCCGATTATTATACTGAACAGTTAACTGCTACTGGTGCTGCATATGATTCTACTCATATCGCATCGGCTCAAGCAATGCTTAATGATGTGACTAGTGACCCTGTTACTGTTGTTAGCTCTAAGACAGTAACTGATGGGCTTATGGTTGACCAAGGCGGTACTGGTGGTGGTGATAGCGCGACTCAGTTCTCTCTTACTACAGGTGTAGATGCAATTGTTGGTACCTCTGGTGATGATACTTTCAATGGCCCAGCAGGAACAAACGCAATTAGTGGTGCTCTTCAGGATACTCTACAGAGTGTTGATACTATAGGTGGTGGTGAAGGTACTGATAAGTTGGTGGGCCAGTTAGGTTCAGCTGCTGCAGCCAGTTTCGCTGGTACGGTTTCGGATATTGAAACAGTGGATTTAACCGTATTTAACGGTTCTACCTTTAATATGGCAAACGTTAGTGGTGCGACCACTATAAATAGTGCCGGTAGTGTAGGTGCACTAACAATTACCAATGCCGGTAATCTTTTTGATTTAGGTGTTAGCTCAAGTAAGGCTGCTGTTACTGCAACCTTTACTGATGCAGCGGTTCAAGGAACGACTGATTCTACTATGATTAATTTGAGTACTGCAAATGGATCACAAGCAGTTACTTTAAATAATACCACTGCGGGAACAATCGAAACTTTGGGTGTTGATTCTTCTGGTGCCGCTAATAATGTCAGTATTGCTGGTAGTGCTTTGGTGTCTACAGGAACTTTGAATATTACGGGTGATCAAAACCTAACAATGACTACCACCGGTATGACTGGTATGAAGACAGTTGATGGTTCTGCAGCAACGGGTAATCTGAGCTTGAATTTGTCTTCAACAATTGCACAAAACATGACAATAACAACCGGTACAGGTGATGATAGTCTGACGCTTGCGGGCTTTGATGCAAACGATTCAGTTGATACTGGTGACGGTACTGATACTGTAACCTTAGCTGCTTTAACCGCTTCTTTAGGTACAGCTGTAACTTTGACAAATGTTGAAAAGCTTGGCCTGAGCGCTACTACTTCTTCTTCTATTAACTTAGCAAATGCCAGTGCCTTGACTGATTTGATTATTACAGGTACAAGTGCAGTAACTATTACCGCTTCTAAATTAGCAGCATCTGCTGATAACGTAACTTGGAATAATGGCGGTGGAACAACTGCTACAAGCATGTCTGCCTTAAACTATAACTTAAATACAAGTTCTGGCAGCAGCGATGCGTTAACTGTTAACGTTATCAACCAAACTGCAGCTAGTGTTGATACTGATATTACTGCAGGTACGGTAACAACTATTCAGGGTTTGACTGCAAACGGTGTTGAAGAAGTAACAGTCAATACTTCTAACTTGGGTGATACCACGTCTACTGGTACTTTAGGTGGTGTGGCGTTTACTGCATTTTCTGGTGATAAATTACAGAAAGTTACCATTAGCAGTGACTCATATGTAAATATTGGCACAATTGCTACTACAACTATGAATACTGTTGATGCTTCTGCGGCAAGCGCTGGTATCGCGATTAATGTCGCGGCAGCAACTAACTCAAGTAGCACATCTTCTACTGCGGTTAGCATCACGGGTGGTGCTGGAGCTGATACGATTACTGCTGCTACTGGTGGTACTAACTCTATCTCTACTGGTGCAGGCAAAGATGTTGTGACCATGGGAGTATCTACTAAGAGTAATACTATTGACCTTGGTGATGATAATGATACTATCCAGTTAGCAGGTGCAACTGCTAGTTTGTTTGATACCATTACTACCGGTAGTGGAACAGATACTATCAAGATTGATTCTGCCGATACTGTTACTGCTAACACTGCAATTACAGCTAAGGCCATAGTCACTGACTTTACTGTTGCTGCTGCTGGTGATAAGATTGATTTTGATACTAATCAGGCTTTTGATGGCCCTGCTTCAGCAGTTTTGGTGAATTTCGAGCAAGTCGCAGCTGCAGGTGCTACTACTACAGGTACCGGTCTTTTTGCTTTAGACGAAAATATCGACTTATCTACAGCTACTACTAATGCAACCCTGGAAAACGCTGTTGAAACAGTATTAGGTGGTAACACTTTAACTGATTTCGATGCTGCTGATTCTGCTATTTATTTAGCTATTGATGATGGTGCAGATACTTATATCTTATTCCTAGAAAGTGGTGGTACTAACACTGCCTTTACTCAGGCTGAAGATACAGCGCATATCGTTCTGAAGTTAAGTGGCGTCACTGATGTTACTAAGTTAACAACCGATAACTTTGCAGATTTCTTGTAATAAAAAATCTGTCTTGATGATTAGGCTGAGATTATATTTAGTTAGATAAAAGTCTAAGCCTAACCAAAGTTGTTACAAAGGACCCTCGTTTCTAGTACAGATACGGGGGTTTTTTTTTAGTTTTTTTCATAATAAAATGCAAAAATTACAATACAATCAACTCTATGAAATAAAATGTGATGGATCTGTTGATAAATTTGATTTGTTTTTCAGTGCTTATAATTTACGAATCATGGTTAATGGTTTTTCTTTTAGCATAGGCCGGTTTTCAACAGATATCCTATCAAGATTAAAATTTCTTCTGCCGGAAGCGCCAAGGTTTGAGTTGTCTATCGGCAGTTTCTGCGAATGCGGTGATGCAACGATTGTTATAGGTGGGGAACATCATAACAATCTCTTTTTTAACTATACGTTTTCATCGGGACATATTTTCAAAAAATTTGTTGCTCCAGAGCGTCAAAGTCTAGTAGATTGCAAGGTTCCAGAGCAACTAATTATCGGGAATAATGTTGTTATATCGGATAATGTGATTGTTTTATCCAACTCCAAAATTGGGAATGGTTGTGTAGTAGGTGCAAGTTCTGTGGTAAAGTCAAATTTATTAGATTATGGGGTTTATGCGGGAGTGCCGGTAAAACATTTAAATTCAAGATTTCCTCAGTCCAAAATTGAAATGCTCAATGAATTAAAATGGTGGAATGTATGTAATCACGAAGTCCCCAGATTACCGGATTACCTTTATCGCTTGTACCATGAACAAATCTCTAGTCTGGAATTTCGACAAGCTTTCGATTTTCAACAAGAAAAGACTGAATTGGCCCTTGAGTGTGATTTTGATAAAAATAATAAACTTCGAATGAAAGGAATATTGGGTTATTATGTCAATGGCGAAAAATTGACTAACTTATCTCAGTTAAAAGCCTTAGAAGCATACTTTGGCCAAATTTCTAATGATAAACTGGTCAAAAAATGGATACCTGATATTTTTGATTTTGTCTTGAATAATTGATGGCAAGTCACTTGGGTGTGATAAAAGAACAATCGATGTGTTTCCTAACGTGTACAAAAATCCTAGGTAGGTTGGCTGGATTGAAGCGTCTTGATATATGGTAAAATATTTTATGGCTAATAAAAAACAAAAAAACACACGGAAATTAAAAAAAGCCCATTCGAAACAGCAATCTAAAAAAAACATTAGGTTTCCAAATAAAAATAAGATGTTTAGCAGTGCCGAGTCTCTAAAGATAGCTATGCAACATCATCAGGCTGGCCAGCTTAATCAAGCCGAACAAATCTACCGTCAAATATTGCGCGATAACCCGAATCATGCGGTAGCCAGTCATTTTTTAGGTGTGATTGCCCACCAGGTCGGGAATAATGATGTCGCTTTAACATTGATAAAAAATTCCATTGTAAATAAACCGGATTATTTTCAGGCCTTTAATAATTTGGGGATTGTATATTTTGCCCTTTCTAATTACCAGGAGGCCATTCATTGTTACCAAAAAGCGCTCTCCTTTAAACCCGAATTTGCCGATGCTAATTATAATTTGGCTAATGCCTATAATGCGATTGAACAACATGAAGAGGCCATAGAATCTTTTAAAAAAACGCTTTTATTTCGACCGAAATATGTCGATGCCCTATATAATTTGGCGAATACCTATAAATCGATTGGTAAGCTTAACGAAGCGATACCCTATTACCATAAAGTTATCTCACTTAAATCTGATTATGCTGGTGCTTACAATAATTTGGGGAATATCTTTTTCGATTTAAATCAATGGCAGGATGCGGCTAGTAATTTAAAACAGGCATTATTGTTAGAACCAGAGAATAGCCATATCCATAAAAATTTAGGCAGTACCCTGTTGGCTCAAAAAAAAATTTCCGAGGCGATAAACTGTTTAAATCGTGCTCTTGAAATTTGCCCGGATTATGCGGAAGCATATATTGAATTGGGTAATGCTTTTAATGAAATGGGAAATTTTGAACAAGCTTTGTTAAATTATCAAGAAGCATTAAAAATTAATCCCCAACTATATGAAGTCTATAGTAATTTAGGGGCCATATATGAGCGTCGAAACAACCTTGAACTAGCAGAAGAATTTATTGAGAAGTCGTTGACAATAAAAGCCAATAATCCAGAAGCATTATTGGCTATGGCTAAAATTAAACGTCGTCAAAAATTATTTGAAGAGGCAATTGCAATCCTGGAACCTGTTTTGAACGAAACTCATAGGCTGCAAAGTCAGGCTCATTTTGAATTAGGTAAATTATACGATTTGCTCTATAAAAGTGATGATGCCTTTAGCCATTTTCTTACAGCAAACGAGCTTCAAAAAGAAAAACATATTACAGATTCTGAAAGTGATAGTGAATTTTTAAAGGAAATAAAACAAATAGCAAACACGATAGAACAAAAGGGCTTATCTTGTCTTACTCATCATTCAGTGAAGTCTGAATCCTCTCAGTTAGTTTTTTTAGTGGGGTTTCCTCGTTCTGGAACCACTTTGCTGGATCAAATCTTAGATAGTCATCCGGCTATTCAGGTTATGGAAGAAAAAACTATTCTGGATAGTATTTTTTTTACTTCAACAAGTCGACAAACGGACTATATCGATTCAGTTTGTGGATTAACAGAAGCAGATATTTTGAGATTAAGACGACAATATTTCGATGCTGTGAATAATACCATTAGCAGAGACTTGTCCACAATACTGATTGATAAACTACCCTTGAATATTGTCCATATTCCATTGATTTATCGTTTGTTTCCAGATGCTAAAATTATCTTGGCAATGCGTCATCCGTGTGATGTTGTGCTTAGTAATTATATGCAAGACTTTATAATCAATAAGGCTATGGTCAATTTTTTAAGCCTACAGAATACCGCCAGATTATATAATTTGGTCTTTAGTTTATGGAATAGATTTACCGAAGAGTTACCCGTAATCCAGCACGTGGTAAAATATGAATCAGTAGTGGCAAATATGAAGGACGAAGTAGGACGACTATTAGACTTTTTAGAGCTTGATTGGGATGATTCGGTGGCCAATTATACTAACAGAGCAAAAGCGAAATTAATTAATACACCAAGCTATCAAGCGGTTACCGAACCAATCTACCAGCATGCAAAATATCGTTGGAAACGTTATGAGTCGTATTTACTTCCGATAATGTTTGAGCTAGAACCTTTTATTCGACAGTATCAATACCAAGATTAGATGTCGTTGACATTGGCGAATACATTAGACTTATTTGATTGTTTTTATAAATTATTAAATATAAGACATGTTTAAAGAAAATATATGACGAAAAGAAAAAAAAATAACAAAAAAGTCTTAAAAAAGTGCGTAAAGAAAGCCCCTCTTTCTGGTCAAAAAAATCCACTGGATATTCAGGAGGTCTATAACTTAGCCATCAATTTCCATCAAAAGGGGGAGCTCCAACAGGCTAAGGAGCTGTATCGTAAAGTACTAGCCGTTCACCCTGAAAATCCAGATATTCTCCATTTATTGGGACTTATCGCTTTCCAAGAAACTCGATATAGTTTAGCGATTGAGATGATTTCTCAAGCAATTGAGAAAGATCCATCTAAACCAAATTATTATAATAATTTAGGTTTGGCTTTGACAGAATCGAAATCGCTTGAGGAGGCAAAAAGGTGTTACCAGAAAGCCCTTGAACTCCATCCTATGTTTGCTGAGGCACATTGTAATTTAGGGCTCCTACTCAAACAAGAAAATAAGATAGAGCAATCTATTCGTGCCTTTGAAAAATCAATACAGATAAATCCTAATAATGCTCGTGTTCATAATGCTTTGGGTACGGTTTTGCAAAAACAGCACCGGTTTGAAAGTGCTTTAAAGTGCTATAAACAGGCATTGTCGTTAGATACTGTCTATAGCGAAGCTTATAACAACAGCTGCACTGTGTTGCTCGAACTTGGACAACTTGAAGAGGCTTTGCTTTTTTGTTCACGCGCTATTGAGTTGAAGCCTGATTATGATCAAGCCTATTACAATTTAGGTAATATTTTAAAAAAACAGGGGCACCTAGTTGAGGCAGTTAAGGCCTATACATCAGCCCTGGAGATCAATTCGAGATCGATAGATACCTATAATAATCTTGGAATTGTAATGCAAATGCAAGGGAAGCTTGATGACGCCATTGCGATCTTCCAAAAAGCGATTAATCTAAACCCAGACAATGCTGTACCGTATAATAATATCGGTAATACCTATAAAGAAAAGGGTAATTATGATGAAGCTATTCGTTTTTATAAAAAATCAATTAATATAAATCCAGATTTTTCGGAAGCATATAATAGTACCGGGGTTGTCCTATATAGCCAAGGTCAGCTGCAAGAAGCTACAGTCTTTTTTCAGAAGGCGATCCAGCTTCTACCTGATTTTGCTATGGCTTACAATAATTTGGGAAGTGTCTATTTTGAACAAGCTAAGCATGATGCAGCAGTAAGCTGTTATAGACGAGCAGTAGAATGTAAAAAATATTTCGCTGAGGCCTATAGTAATCTGCTTTTTATTGTAAGTACACTGGCTATTTATACTCCAGATGAAACTTTGAGTTTACATCGGAATTGGAGTGTTAATAGTAAACCTGTGACCCCTTTAAAACCAAGAGTTATAGGAAATCAAGAAAAACGGCTTCGGGTTGGTTATGTGTCACCGGATTTTCGAACCCATGCTGTAAGCTATTTTATTGAACCAATATTGGAAAATCATGATAAGAAAAAGCTAGAGATATATTGTTATGCAGAAGTTCTTAGACCAGATGATACTACTGAAAGATTAAAAGCCAAGGTTGAGCATTGGCGAAGTACAATTGGTTTGAGCGATGAAGCTGTGGCAAAGATGATCAATGATGATGAGATTGACATATTAGTTGATTTGGCTGGACATACGGCAAAAAATAGAATAAGGATATTTGCTTATAAGGCTGCGCCAATTCAAGTGACCTATTTGGGTTACTATACGGGAACAGGACTTAGCACAATGGATTATTGGATTACGGATCAAGTTACTACTCCTGGCAATAGTGTTGAAAAAGTACAGGAAGAAATTCTTCCACTATCAAGGTGTTGGATTTGTTTTAAACCACCTGCCGATGCTCCTTTAAAAACAAATAGAAATTATAATAAAGTGATCACATTTGGTTCATTTAATAGTTTAACTAAGGTTACCCCTGAAGTAGTGGCCGTGTGGAGTAAAATCCTTAAGGCGGTTCCATATTCGAGACTATTGTTAAAAACCAAACAGTTTAGTTGTTCTGAGACCAAGCAGCAAGTGATTGGTCAATTTTTACAGCATGGTGTGATAGCAGAACAACTTGAGTTACTTGCGAGCAGCAAATCGTTAGAAGAGCATTTGGACTTGTATCGCCGTGTGGATATCGGTCTAGATACATTCCCGTTAACTGGCGGTACTACGACAGCAGAGGCTTTATGGATGGGAACTCCGGTAATAACTTTATGTGGCAACAGACATATTGAACGAATGAGTACGAGTATGTTGTTATCGGTGGGCCTTGATGAGTTGATCAGTGATTCAACGAATGAATATTTTGATATAGCAGTTGCATTGGCTAATGATGAACAGCGATTAAAAAAGTATCATCAAGAAATTAGGTCGAAGATGGCTTCTTCTCCTTTTACTGATGGGGCATCTATGGCCCTGGCCTTAGAAGATGCATTTCGATATATGTGGCAACAGTATTGCTTAAACAATAAATGAAGGTAGGGTTACTTTTGAGAGTTCCTGCCAAGTATTTAATTTTAGGAAAATGGTCAAATTAAATGGCTTCAACCACATTGATAGAGCAGGCGCTTCAAGAACACTTAGCAGGAAACCTACAAAAAGCAGAAAAAATGTACCGCAAAGTTCTGGAATGTGAGCCTGATAATGCAGATGCCATTCATTTTCTGGGTGTTTTAGCACATCAAATGGGTAATCATGATTTGGCTGTGGCGTTAATAAAAAAGGCTCTCTCAATAAAACCTAAATATCTTGAGGCTTATGTTAACCTTGGCATAGTTCTTTCTAAGCTAGGACGATTTGATGAAGCGATTTCAGCTTACCAAAATATTTTATCAATAAATCCCGATAGTGAAGATGCACTTTTTAATCTGGCGAATATTTATCAACAAACAGGGAATATTGGTGAGGCTATTAGGGGTTATGAGCGGCTTTTGTCTAAAAATCCCCATCATATTAAATCTCTTTATAATAAAGGAATAATTTTAAATGAAATGGGGAACTACGAAGAAGCTATTCTCTGTTATCAAAAAGTCGCTGATATTCAACCAAATTATATTGATGCAATAAATAACTTGGGTAATATTTATCTGCGACAAAGCCAGCATGATAAAGCTATTATATGCTATGAAAAAATCTTGTCCCTCCAGCCAGAACATTTAGATGCGAATAATAACCTAGGTAGTGCCCTCAAGGAGCAAGGGCTTTTGTCTAAAGCTATTGAATGTTTTAACAAAGTACTAGCATTAGAGCCCCATCATGCAGATGCCTATTATAATTTGGGAACGGTTCTAAAAGAGCAAGGAAAAATTGACAACGCTATTGCCAATTTTAAAAAGGCATTAGAAAATAAACCTAATAACTCTGATGCAGCAAATAATCTAGCAAATTCACTGTTATATCAAGGTCATCTAGATGAGGCTATTGATTGGTATAAACAGGCAATTTCTATAGAGCCGGGGCACTTTAAGGCTAATTCGAATTTACTTATGAGCCTGAATTATCACCCTGAGATTGATGCCAGAGATATTGCTAAAGAACATTTAGACTGGGGGCAAAGGATTGAGCAAGTGGTTTCGGGCATATGTACGAAAGATTATTCCGTAGAAAAAACGAGTCGACGTATCAGGGTTGGCTATGTTTCAGCAGATCTTAGAACCCATTCGGTAAGTTATTTTTTTGAACCTATTTTGTTCTCTCATAATCAGGAAGAGTTCGAAGTCTATTGTTATTACAACCATAACAAAGAAGATGATTGTACCAAGCGTTTAAAAAATAAGGCTGAATACTGGCGCTCAATCTTTGCTTTAGATGACCAAGAAGTGCGGAATTTAATTATAAATGATAAAATTGACATTTTGGTTGATCTGGCAGGTCATACAAATGGTAATCGGCTACATGTTTTCGCAACTAAACCAGCTCCAATACAAGTAACGTGGTTAGGTTATCCAAATACAACGGGTTTAAAAAAAATGGATTATCGCCTGACCGATACCATTGTCGATCCAGAGGGAGAGTCAGAGCCCTTACATTCTGAAAAATTATACCGGCTTTCAACTGGCTTTTTATGCTATGTTGGCAATCCCGGTATTAAAATGAGCACTACTCTTCCCAGCTTAAAAAATGGTTATATCACTTTTGGCAGTTTTAATAACCTTACCAAGATAACATCTAAAGTAATAAAACTGTGGGTAAGTATACTAAAACAGATCTCTGATTCTCGCTTGATATTAAAGGCAATACAGTTTTCTGATATACAAATTAAAGAAAATTATTATACATTATTTGAAAATAATGGAATTGCCAGAGAACGAGTCCAGTTATATTCTTTTCTTCCCGATATTGAGTCGCACTTACAATTGTACGAGCAAATAGATTTGGCTTTAGATCCTTTTCCTTACAATGGAACCACTACCACGTGTGAAGCATTATGGATGGGAGTTCCAACAATTACCCTAAAAGGGGAAAGAAATGTTAGTCGTGTTGGAGCTAGTATTATGAAACATGCCGGACTGGAACAGTTTATCGCAAGCGATGAAGGTGCGTATCTTCAAATTGCGCTGTCTCATTCTAGAGATACTGGCGAGCTCGCCTCACTGAGAGAACAATTCAGAGAGAAGCTATCACAGTCTGAAATTTGTGATAGGAAAAATTTTGTCCTAGAACTTGAACAAGCCTATCGAAACATGTGGTACACATATTCCGATAAGCTTTAATCTAGCCTTCAAATTAAAAATAACTGCTGAGCTTGTGAGTATAAATTAATAAGTAATATAAACATTAATAAGTTAAACGTACTGCGACTGCATAAAGCATTAAGTCTAAACTTCACCTTCCAACCAACTACCTGGTCTAGAAAAGCCTGCAGGTTCTGGGAGTCTTGTAGGCTCTTCTTTCGTACCGGCGGCTAAAAGTCTCCCAATTGGACGTTGATAAATGTTGATGTGTTTAAAGGGAAAACCGGCATCATAAAACCAGCGTCCCAGAACTTCAGGATTAGGTGAAAACCAATTCCAGCCTTTTTCAGAAGTTCCAGAATAGAGACAATGATTGTCTACAGTTTTCCCTGCTTTAGTTTCAATAATTAACTTTCCACCGGGCTTTAAATAAGCAAAACAAATTCTCATAAATAACAAGGGGTCAGTCACGTGATATATGACGCCCGAGCAATAAATATGATCAAAGTGATGGAGCCATTTTTGGTTATCTTTATATAGGCTATCGGTTACTATCTCGATATCGGCTCCAACTAACTCAAATAATCTATGTGCTGAGCGAGCGGATAGTTCATGTTCTTCAATAGCCGTGACTTCAGCGCCCAAACCAGCAAGGATTAGCGCATCTCCGCCACTCCAACAACCAATACATAGTACTTTTTTTCCCTGCAGATCTGTATCAAGGAAGCCATTTAAAATAGATTCTTTAGTGATTTCAATATGTCTGTCTTGCATAGCACCATTTCGGATTTTCCCAAAACCAAAATTGTGATTATGTCCCCAAGTAAAAAAATCTTTAAATGCTACGGAGGCATACTCGTTCCAATAGGTTTCATTGGAAACATGATCAGGAAATTCAGAACAAAGGGTATCGTAATAATAAGAAGCTTGCTCAGGTGTTGTGGCCTGAAATTTTGACAGTGCGTTTTCAACTATTTTCAAGGCGTCATTTTCTGACATTATCGATGATGCCTGTTGAAAGGCGAGGGTTGGATTTAGTTTTTTTGATTCATTTGTCGGTTGTTTCAAGATAAACTCCATAATTATTTAATAGCTTCAAGATTTAAACTCATTAATACTCCATTATCTTTATCCATATGAGGGAGGTAGGCCTGAGAATAATCGTCTAAAAAGGAATGTTCTGTTTTTCTCCAATCCCAAGGTCTAACTGTTGTAAAGTTAGCCTGGTGTAAAAAAGAAGTTAGAAGGTTTTTATCGAACATCATATTGTGGTAATCAAAAGAATGTCTTTGCCCTCCACACAGAAGGCCAATTAATCCACTGTAGCCATCGAGAAATTTTTCATTATTATAAACCTCTACTATGGCTGCAAAGTCTGGAACTGCCAAACGCAGTATTCCTCCGGGTTTTAAGATTCGATACCATTCTTTCAGAACATTGAGGACATTGTGTCTTCCAAAGTGTTCTAATATATGGCAAGCATAAATTAATTCGACACTATCATCTTCTATTAATGGTAACTTTTCCACAGGTGCGACATGGTCGACTTGAGGAAAGGGTTGCACGTCGATATGAACAAATCCCGGTATGTGTTTATCGCCACACCCCAAATGTAATTTCATTCTTGGTATCCTTGTTGTTTTTTATTTATTCTAAAAAAGGTATCCTCTAAAGCTTTGGCCATTGATTTCCCGTCAGTTAAAGGGGAAGAAGCAACCATTTCCCGAATCTTTGAGTGATATTTTTGTAGCATGGAAAGGTTATTGGCTAAAGCTTGAGCCTTTTCAACATACTCTTCTGGTGTGTAGCATATTAGCTCATTGAGACCAATTGTGTGTAACATGCTGGCACTCATCCGCTCAACGTGTCTTTCTCCGCATAAAGTAATTATTGGTGTGCTCATCCACAATGCTTCTGCTGTAGTTGTACCTCCCGTAAATGGAAAGGTATCCAAGCAAATATCAATCTGACAATATGATTCCAAATGTGTTTGGAATGATTGAGTAGCAGGAAGAACCTTTAACTGATCGATTAATACTCCGTTTTGCAAAAATTGTTCGACTATTCTACGTCTGGTGTCAGGACAGTTGAACTGTTTTGTTTTTAGTACTAGTCTCGAGTTAGGAGTGGTTTTTAGGATCTTACTCCATAATGAAACTACCGAGTCAGTGATTTTTGACAAACTATTAAAGGAACCGAAGGTAATCCCGTTGTGATAATTATTCCTTTCAGTATTCAGAGGGGCTTCGATAGGGGGTTTATAGCATATCCAGCATCGTGATAACGGTAAAATTTTTTCGCTCACTTGCTCAACTGTGTCGAGTGGCGTTGTTACCATGTCCGTAATCCAATAGTCCATTGTACTCAAACCAGTACCAGTCAAGTATCCTAAATAGCTAGCCTGATTGGGTGCAGGCTTATAGGTGAATACCTTAATTCGGCTTCTAGCCGTATGTCCGGCTAAATCAATTAAAATATCTATACGATCTTTATAAATCATCTGTGCAACAGAGAGGTCGTTTAACCCGACAGTACTCCTCCAATGAGCTACTTTACTTTTGAGTTGTTCAGTCACCATATCCGGATGCGGAACTTCAGCATAGCAAAAGACTTCAACTTTTTTTGTATCGTGGTTTTCCAGTATTGGTTCAATAAAATATTGGACCGCATGGTTACGTAAATCAGGAGAAACATAACCGATACGTAGTGGCCTATTAGAAGGGACTGATAGCTTATGCTCAAAAAGCTTCTTAGCACCGTGTGTCCTGTCCCAGTCTTTATGTAAAGCAAAGATATCTGCAGGTTTTATTTGCCCTAGTGCGGTGTTAGCAAATACAAGATTACTATGTGCTTCGGGAAAATCTGCTTTAAATTCAATAGCTTTTTTATAACAGTGTAAGGCCTGTTCATGTTTTGCTTGTTGTAAAAGTACAGTACCTAAATTATTATGAGCCTTGGCCATTTTAGGATCAATTTTAAGCGCATGTTGATAATATTTGGCTGCTTTTTCTAACTGCCCTAAGCTGCTGTAAATTGTCCCTAAGTTATTGTGAGCTTCAGTAAAATTTGAATTGATGGAGAGTGCTTTTGTATAGGAATCTATTGCCTTATTATATTGGTTCTGTTCTTTATAGACGTTTCCCAAATTTTGATAGGCTTCGTAACTCTCCGGAATTAGTTCAATTACTTTTTGAAATAAGTCTTTTGCTGGTTGAAATTTACCCTGCTCCTGTAAAACAATCCCGAGATTGATATAGGCATTGATATATTGGGGAGTCAACTTTAATGTCGTCTCATAGTTCTTGGCTGCCTTACCTAAATCACCCTGTTCTTTATAAGTATTAGCAAGATTATAGTGCGCATTTGCATAGGATGGGTTTATTTTTATAGCCGTTTGATAAGCCTCTATTGCAAGCTCAAACAATCCTTGTTCCTTTAAGGTATTGGCAAGATTATAATGTCCTTCAGCTATATTTGGCTCGAGCTTTACAACAGCCTTATAGGTATCTATTGCTTCATTATATCTGCCCAGTTTGAACAATACTGTTCCCAGATTAAATAAAGCTGATAAAAGGGAGGGATTGATTGCTAAGGCACGCGTATAGTTATCTATTGCTTTTTCAAATTTGTTTTGATTGTAATAAATTAAACCTAGACTGCTAAAGGCTTCTGCTAGGTTAGGGTTAATGGCTAGTGCTTTGCGATATGCCGATATTGCATCGATATAATTACCTTGCTCCTGAAAGGCTCTACCAAGGTTATTATGTACAATATCGATATTAGGATTGAGCTGCAGGGATTGTTGAAACGAGCTAATTGCTGCATCCAGTTTTCCTTGTGCCTGCAATACAATCCCTAAGTTGCAGTATGCTTCGAAAAAATTGGGGTTTAAACTGATGGACTTTCTTAAATTTTTTTCAGCGTCTTTATATTGTGATAATTCCTTATGTGCCATTCCACAGTTAAAATAATAGCTGTCTTTTTGGGGATTCATGTTGATTGCTTTGGATATTAGCTCAATCGCAATCAAATTTTTTCCTACTTGATGGGCGATTAGCCCTAATAAATGAGTAACGTCAGCATTATTGGGTTGTAGGTTTAGAATCGAACGGTATAATTTTTCAGCCTCTTGTAACTGGCCAGTCTGATGGTACTGTATCGCTAAGTTATATTGTTCTGATAGGTTCATAGTTTTTGGGCATATGCCATGATTAGAAGGAAAATAATAATTTATTTGGCTGTTATTATGAATTATCTCTAGAGCATGCAGGTAAAATTTAGACCGACCAATTTTAACATAGCCGGAGTTAAACTCTCAATCAACCTTTCTGAGTGGCGGTGGAATGTTGTTTATAATAAAGTTAATAATTGTTCGCCAGATTAGGCCAATAAATAATTATGAGTTGTTTATTGAGGATGACCTGGAGTTATTGATAGGAATAAGATTTTCTTTCAAAGGGGGCTCATAAATGTTAAGTTTAAAGATTAATTTATCCTCCCCGCAACTATTAAAAAATATTATGGCTTTGTTTAGTTGAGCATCAGACAGATGGTTAAGGAAACCTAGAAAATAAAAAATGATACAATCCCAACCGTTTAAGAATGAACAGAGATCATCTCCGTCAGATAAGCAGATTAGCGTTTTACTCGGTCTTTTAAATGCAAAAGAAATGATAAAGGCCGAACAGTTTTGCAGTCAATTACTGCATGTCCATCCGCACTCATTAGTTCTTCTCAATATATATGGAGCAGTACTCAAAGAACAAGGCAGATTACAAGAAGCTGTAGAAAGCTTCGACAAGGCTATACAGCTGAAGCCTGATTATGTTGAGGCATATTACAACCGTGGTGTTTTATTTCAAGAGCTAGGGAAACTGGAAAAAGCCAAGCAGAGCTATGACCAGGCTATACAATTAAAACATGATTATACGGAGGCATATAATAACTGCGGTGTTGCACTTCAAGACCTTGGTCAGTTTAGGGAAGCTATGAGTTATTTTGACCAGGCTATACGACAAAATTCTGATTATGCTCAGGCCTATAATAATCGTGGAGTAACGCTTAAAGGACTGGGGCGGTTGGAAGAAGCCATGCAGAACTGTGACAAAGCCATACAAATTAAGCCTGATTATACTGAGGCCTATATTAACCGAGGTAATGTATTTAAAGAAATGCAACTTTTGGAACCTGCATTGAACAGCTATAATAAGGCTAAACAATTAAACCCTGATTTCGCATTAGCATTTAATAACTGTGGTGTAACTCTTAAAGAGCTGGGACGTATGGAAGAGGCTGTCCATAACTATAACAAGGCCATACAAATCAAGTCTGACTATGCAGAGGCCTACAATAACCTTGGTGCTGTGCTTCAAGAGACGGGAAAACTTAAGTCGGCTTTAAGGAACTGTGATAAAGCCATTGAATTGAAACCTGATTATGCTGAGGCCTATATTAATCGTGGTAATGTACTTTTTCAACTTGGGAAATTGGACGAAGCGATTAATTCAAGCGATAAGGCCATACAACTTAAAGATGATTATGCAGAGGCTTATTACAACCGTGGTATTGCATTACAAGAGCTGGGGCAGTTAGGTAAAGCTATAAAGAGTTATAACAAGGCCATACAGCTGAAATCTAATTATGTACAGGCATATTATAACCTTACTATTATAAAAAAATTCAAGCCTGACGATATTCAAATAGAAACAATGGAGAATTTGCTTTCAGATCCTGGACTTACTGAAAACGAAATAATTCATCTTTGGTTTGCCTTAGCTAAGATTTATGAAGGTTTGGGAGATTATGATAAATCTTTTAACTATTTGAAAGAAGGTAACAGTCGTCGAAAAAAGGAGTTGAACTACAATATTAATGACGGCAGAAGACTAATAACTAAAATTAAAGATATTTTTAGCTCTGGAAAACTGCCGAATGAAGAAAAATCATTTGTTGTCAAGTCTCCAATTCAACCAATCTTTATAGTTGGTATGCCTCGCTCAGGTACATCGCTGGTTGAGCAGATTCTTGCGACTCATAGCAAAATACATGGTGCAGGTGAGTTGGAATGCATGGGCAATCTAGTATTTCCAATATTCTCAACTCTTCAAAAGCAGGCGACTAATCAGCCCGGTAGCGAAATATCCCAAAACCAAATTAAGTCCATTTATCATAATTATATCAAGGAACTTAAGGCACTTAACGTTCCCGAAAAAATTATTAGCGATAAAATGCCTCTTAATTTTCTTTGGATTGGATTTATACTAAATGCATTTCCTGAGGCAAAAATTATCAATCTAAACAGAGATCCAAGAGCAACGTGTTGGTCAATTTTTAAGCATTATTTTTCAAGTAATGGCAATGGGTTTGCTTATGACTTGCAGGATATAGTTGATTTCTACAAACTATATTTGGATTTGATGAAATTTTGGCGTGAACGCTTTTCTAATAATATTTATGATATTAACTATGAATATTTAACGGAAAACCAAGAAAAAGAGACCCATGGACTTCTGGATTTTTGTGGACTGGATTGGGAGGAAGAATGCCTGAATTTCCACAAAGTAAAGCGAGCCGTTAGAACAGCAAGCGTTGCTCAAGTCCGTAAAAAAATGTATCAGGGCAGTTCTGAGGCCTGGAAAAAATATGAAACGCAGCTTCAACCCATGCTAAAAATGTTAGAAAATAATAATTATGATTTTAATCAAGAAGAAACAGTGGTAGAAGTACTACAATATCAAGTTGATAAAGGAGTAGAAATGAAAGAACAAAATGTGATTTTAAATTTTGATGATAAACAATACAATGTAGAAGATTTATCCGATGATGCTAAAATACAGGTACAAAATATTCAAATCGTTGATGAAGAAATAAAGCGATTAAATACTCGATTGGCAATAGCTCAGACAGCTAAAAATACCTATACACAGGCATTAAATATAGCACTAGCTGATATAAAATAGGTTAAGAACGAAAGAGATTAAGCAATTGGTTTTTTGCCATAACTAAATTATAAAAGTTGGTGATTGTATCTTCGTGTCTCACTTATAGACAGTCCAGTTTGAGCTTCAGTACTTGTTCATAGCTGCTTACTACTGTGTCGAAAAGGCATAGACTCATGAGTGCAGATCTACGGTAATTTTATGTCTCTTATTAGGCAAGTTTAAGTGCTTCCGCTCATTACATAGCATGTTATCGCTTGATTAAATTGACCCATTCCAGAAAAAAAGCCCCCCCCCTGAAGGTTTGGTAAGAGTGGAATATTTGGATAGGATTGGGAAAGACGTATTGTTTCACTTAACGTTTCTTCTAAATTACCACTAACATAGAGTTCTTGGGCATTCTCAAATTCCTTTTTGTTTGCATAGGTTTTGGCTAATTTTAAGGTTTCACTTAAAGTAATGTTTTTTGCGTCATACTTTTCCCGTTTCAAGAGTAGAATTGAATGTACAGTAGATTAGTTGAGTAACATACTAATTTGGCCCTTTGATAGCAGACTCCAACATGGTTAACATAGGCTTGAGGTGCTTTTCATATTTTTTCCAGGCCTCAGAACTTCCCTGATACATTTTTTTTCGGACTTGGGCTGCACTTGCTGTACGAACAGCACGTTTTACTTTATGGAAGTTAAGGCAGTTTTCCTCCCAATCCAAATTACAAAATTCTAAGAGCTTACGGCTTTCTTCTTCCTGATTTTTGGTTAATAGTTCATAGTTAACATCATAAATATAATCTGAAAAGTTTTTTTTCCAAAACAACATGATATCAAGGTAATATTTATAAAATTCAGCTAAATCCTTTGTATCGTATGCATATGCGTTGCCTTTGGTTGAAAAATAATGCTTGTAGATAGACCAGCATGTAGCCCGAGGATCTCTTTTCATATGAATTATTTTTGCTTTTGGAAATGCTGTTAGAATAAGACCAATCCACATAAAATTTAGAGGCATTTTATCGGTTATGTATGTTTCCGCGACATTTAACGAAGAAAGCTTCTCCAGGTAAGCATTTCGTAGCATTTCAATTTGATGGTGCGAGATTTTGTGATTAGTTTTAGGAGGCATCTGATTAAGGCTATTTGCTATTATTGGATACCCGAGTTCACCCATAGTTGCCAATTCTCCTGCGCCATGAACTTTACTGTGACTGGCTAGAATTTGTTCCACAAGTGTTGTTCCAGAACGAGGCATACCGACAATAAATATAGGATTTATTGTTGGTATTTCATCATTTGGAAAAATATTATAAAGTTGTTTATTGTTAGTGAAACTCTGTTTAATATTGATAAAGAGTTTTTTATCGTGTTTAATGTTGTAGTTCAATTCCGTTTTGCAAAGGTCGTTGCCTTTTTGTATATGGGCAAAACTTTTATCATAATCACCTAAATCTTCATAAGCTTTCGCTAGTGCAAAATAAATGTGTTTACAAAGAGAAGTATTAGAGTCTCCGTTTAGCAATAAGTTTTCCATTTGAGCGATTTGGATATCGCCAGTTCGGTATTTTTTTAGTGTGCTAAGGTGATGATGCACTTCAGCATAGGATGGTTTGATTGCCAATGCTTTTTTGTAGTGTTGAATTGCCGAATCTTGTTGACCAAGGTCATTGAACACCAGTCCCAGATTGTTATGTGCCTCGGCATAATTAGGTTTGAGTTCTATTGCTCGTTTGTAGTTTTTTACCGCTTGGTCTGGTTGCCCAAGTTCAATTAGTGCGCTGCCAAGATTGTTATATACCTCGGCGATGTCTGGTTTACTTTTTAGTGCGAGTTTGAAATATTGAATTGCTTTGTCCTGCTGACCGACTGCCATAAAGACACTTCCCATGCTATTTAGCGCCTCGGCAAACATTGGTTTGATCTCTAGCGCATGCTCATATCTTTTGAGTGCTTCATTTAATTGGCCGATTTTCTTATAAACATTTCCGAGATTATTATGTGCTTCAGCGAAGTCGGGTTTTAGGTTAAGAGCTTTTTTGTAGCTCACAATTGCTTTTTCTGTTTGATTGGCAAGATTGAAGGCGTTTCCAAGGTTGTTATATGTTTCGGCCTCATCGGGATTAATGGCTAAAGACTTATTGTAACTTTCTATTGCGTCGTCCAGTCGTCCTAAGCCAACATAACAGGCCCCAAGAATATTGTGTAGCAATGGTTCTTTTGGGTGAGAAAGGGAAAGACTTTTAGCATTTGTACTCGCTTCATTATAGTTTCCTTTCGAATAGAGAGTGAGCAGTTCATTAATTTGTATCTGCGTCAAACCTAAGTTTTCTCCCCTCTTTGTTTTATTATCCAAAGCCTTAAGAGCTTTTAAGGCTTCTTTATTTTGAGGGAAACTGGAAAGTATCATCAAATAGAGCTCTTGGGCACTATTGTCATCCCCTTTATTTTCATAGGATTTTGCTAAAGTTAAAGCCTCATCAATTGTAATATTTTTTTGTGCCATATACTCACCAATTATATAAAGTGAAATTTTACAACATTTTTAATATATAGTTCCAAGTAATGAGAACAATTAAATTTAAATTAATCAGTTAAGCTATGGTGAGAATTCCTAAGGCACTGAAGATTAAAATTTTTATGGGGCCGCCTAGAGCATCGATCAGTTAAAAATTAGTAAATTATAAATTTTCGATTAAAAAGCTGGACAATTTTTTTAAAACCTGATCAAATTGGTAGGATTAATAATAACAGGTACGATTCACCATGTCTTATTG
>Ga0209475_10001257_pt1 | contig 33527 bp, 27 predicted proteins | sample tdDd471_FD_187128 | JGI IMG/M metagenome (GOLD analysis project Ga0209475, IMG submission 187128) | Marine sediment microbial communities from the Atlantic coast under amendment with organic carbon and nitrate - tdDd47.1 (SPAdes)... | ecosystem: Environmental > Aquatic > Marine > Coastal >... | reverse complement strand
ATTATCCAGCGTAAAGCTTTTGCTCTCACCGGCGTTCATCTGACCAAGGTCTACAAGCTGTCCATAGTCGGGGATTTCGCTGCCGTAATCCAGATAGACATGTGCAGGCTGCGATACTGTAAACGAAAGCTCTGCGCTGCTGTCTGTAACTGAGCTGATAGCAAGAGCCGAGAATACAGCATCTTCAGGTTTTAAAGGATCTTTGGCGGTAATGTACTGCTGCACATTGTCTCTGAAAGTATTTATTCTTGCAGGCGAGGCCAGAGCAACAGATTCCAGCTCATAATCTTCCATGTCACTGGCAACATTGCGCAGCTCGCTGCTGGCCCAAAACATGTATGAATTTAAAATGTTGTTTTCAGTCTGATTGCCTCCGGCACGTTTGGCCCACAAGAAAAGTTTTACCGCTCTCCATGTTCGTGCCGCATAATACTGATGCTGTATCCGTGTATAAAGATTCTCATAAATTGCCGTGTCCAGTTTTGTTGATAAAGTCTCAAAAGCCTGCATATCATTGTATGCCATCTCAACAGCTTCTGTTCCTTCCTGCCAGATCTGCATCACCGTTTCCTCGGTAGGTTTATCAACGCTGTTCCAGCGGTCTGTCCAGTCTGCATCCCAATGTGGCATGTAGCCTCGGTCGTCTTTTAGCATATCAAAACTGTAGTTAGTTGGGATGTCGCTGTTTTTTGCCAATGCCCAGATACCGAGTACATAATGAGATTTGCGCCTGATGGGAAAGGTGTTTTTCAAAATCTGTTTTAAGGTGTTTTGTCCCGCATCAGTTTTGGCAAGATTATATTTATCTTCGATAAACTCGTCCCAGATGTTTTCAAGCGGCTTTTCCATGTTCTGTATTAGCTCGGTAATAGCTTTGATGTTGATTTCATTGGGTGTATTCAAGGCAGAGCTGGAACCTCGTGAAATACGCATTACCGAACCGATGCCTTTGTTCTGCCAGGCGTAGTTCAATCTGTAACGGTAATACCCGGGGGCTGCGAAAGGCAGTACCGACATGCCGTAATATTCGCCGGCAATATCAAGTTCCAGAACAGATGGGTGGTCGCCTATTTGTCCTATGTTGGCATGGTGCGGGTTGTAGGGTTGCCAGTCTTGTACCGGGCCCTTATGCATTCCGGTAAATTCTACACCACGAGAATTTGTCAGGCCGTCACCGTGAAACGTCAACTCGTTGGGGGCATGAACAAAGGTTCTGACAAACATTTCTTTGTCTAGCTCATTCACTACGGTCTGGCCAATTCGCTCGGTTACCAGTTTCACTTTTTCATCGGGTGGAGGCACTTCCAGAGCAATACCTTCGTAATTATCAAAGCACCACTGGCAGCTACAGAAGGTGTACCAGGGGCTTGCACCAGAGGAACCATACATCAGGATGATACCATCAAGATTGGGTAAAAGCGTAAAGGCCTGGCGATAACGCTCGTTACGGGCTTCCCATGCAGGATCTTCGGGATCGTAACAGACAGTCAGATATTCTCCCGGCAACTCATGCGCCCAGATATAGGTTTTCATGCCGTAGCCCTTGGCTTTTTCAATACCGGCATTGAGGGTTTCGATATTAGAACTAGGTGGGTCGCCAAACAGATCATCCACATACATTATCAGACCATGTGAAAACTGAATGTGATTTGCGCCGTACTGGTGGGCCAGATCTATTGAGTCAAGCATTGCCTGCTTATTGTTGTCCAGCAGTATCCAGCCGTTGACGGGATCATAATCCTCTCTGTTGAACACCCATTCTTCTTCAATCTCTTCTTCGGATTCAAGCTCGCTGGAATCAAGCTCGCCATCAGAATCAGCATCAAAATTATCATCGTCAGACTCTGCAGCATCGCCATCTGTATCAAGCTCTGTGTCGGTCAAATCGCTTTCGTCTGTATCGTTTTCGCTTGTGTCTGTATCAATGTTATCAATATCACCATCAGTGCCGGTGGCGTTATTGTTACCGCAGGCAGTAATCATAAATGCAGCAGCAAGAAGTATAAAGAGAATCGAGAAATATTTCATCGCTATTTCCTTTGTAAACTTGACGATTTAAAACAATTGTTGCATCCTTGGCTAATTAAATGGATGCTTAAAAGTCTATAACATTCAAGACTGGACTTGACAAGTTATAAGATGGTAAGTAAGTCAATGATTTCACAAGTTTGATGTAATTCACCAACTGATTAAGGTGTTTAATGAAAATTTACTATTTGATTTTGTATATTTTGCTGTTTTTATTGCTGACAATTTCCTGCAAATCGGTTGAGGTCAAGTGTTTGACTGGTTTTCATTCTGATGAAGGCGTTTGTATAAGCGACCGTTTTCTGGTTGGCGGGCATATGAACTCACTGGATGATGATACGCTGGCTGCAAGGCTGATTCTTACTGTACCTGCTTCAATTTCTATTGGAGAAAACCAGAGTATACAGGCTTGGCTGCATAGAAACCAGCAGACCAATGCAGAAGAAGTGACAAGCGCAGTTGAATTTATCTCGTTTAATCCGGACATCGTCAATGTTGAAGAAAACAGCCAATTGCTGGCAAAAAGAGCAGGGCTAACCTATATCAGGGCAAGGTTAAACAATATCTGGTCAGAGCTTTATCGGGTGCAGGTCGTGGATCATACCACCATTGAAGCTCGTGGTTTATGGGTCAATCGTTGGGCCTATCGCACTGCTTCCGATGTTAAAAGAATTATGGACAAGGCTGAGAGTAGTGGTTTTAATCAGGTTTATTTTCAGGTCAGAGGCGTTTTTGATGCTTATTACAACAGCTCTCTGGAACCCTGGGCCAAACGTCTTAGCGGTAAACTTGGGCAAGACCCGGGCTGGGATCCTTTGCAGGTTGCGGTAGACGAGGCTCATCTGCGTGGGCTGGAGCTTCATGCATGGATCAATGTTTTTACAATTTGGGAAGGCAAAAGGCATCCATCATCGTCTGGAATAAGTCACAAGTTATCCGACAACCATAAGTGGCTCGCCAGAAACCAGCATAAGCAAAGCACTACACCGTTTGATTCTTATCAATGGGCCTCTCCGGCTGTTATCGAAGTTCGGCACCATAATAGTGCGGTGGTGCTGGATATAATTAACAAATACGATGTCGATGGAATTCATCTGGATCGGGTGCGCTATCCATCTGCTGACTATGGGTACGAAACGGCCAGCATAGACAAGTTTGAAGCAGAAAAGATAACACGTCCGGGGCTTGACTTTGACGAATGGCGAAGACAGCAGGTTAGCAATCAGGTTGCAGATATTTACCGTGTGATCAATGATAACAAGCCTGAGGTGGTTTTATCTGCGGCAGTCTCCGGAATTTACAAGGATGAATGGCAATGGAGCAGCGTCACAGAGGGTTATAAACATTGGTTGCAGGATTGGCAAAGCTGGGCCGAGATGGAAATTATTGATGTTCTGATCCCGATGGTTTACTGGAGCAGTAAACCCAAAGAGGGTGAGGCAACCGATTTCGAGACACTTGCCACCCATAACAGCTCGATGATTAAAAACCGTTTTGTATACATCGGGTCGGATTTGCTTGCTGCGCAGGATGCAGAGTCGAAAGCTGTTGGTTTGCCAAGACAGCGTGAAAGCTTCAGAGAGATGCAAACCCAGATACTCCACACCAGAGAGACCGACGCACGTGGCTGGGTATTGTACGACTATGCTACTTTAGAGCGTGCAAATTACTGGGAACAGCTTGCAAAAGGGCCGTTCAGGTTTCCGGCTAAGGCTCCCTATATGTGGTGGAAGGAAAATAAAACTCAACCTCCGGCACTTGGTAGAATGGTCCAGACTTCATCCTCATCACTTAATGGTGTGTTCCAGCCATTGAGATAGGTGATTGCTCTTCCATTTACCAGCACCGTGGCACTTTTCAATTCCTTCACAAAAGCAGCGCCGTATTCCTGTTCGCCCTGTTTGAGAAGTTCTGCCACAGTAGAGACATCCCATGTTACATGGTGCTCGCCCATAAGGTTTGCCAGTTGGAAATGTGGATTGAAACTTGCCATGATTTATCTCCTGATCTGTAAACGGTCGAGTGTTTTTTCTGTAGGAATGCCATCAGAATCCCAACCGCGCACTTTATAGTATTGCGGAAGCATTTCTGCCAGAGGTACGCCCGCGGTTTGCTCTTTAAACAATGGTTCGTTGAGCATCCTGGGGGGTAAGGTGTCGTCAGCAGAAGTAAACCCTTCTCTGGTGTTGAACAGCTTTTCCATGTTTACATTACGTTCGCCGGTTTCGGTAAATCTTCCCAGTGAGTATTTCTCACCAGTTACATAGCCGAGGTACTTTTCATACCATAATAATGATGCCGGTGCCTTGGCTTTCAAAAGCAGGCGAACTATTGGTGCGGAATTTTTAACTGTCCAGGCGACTGTCTTATACAGTGAACCCTGAGGAGTCATGGAGGCCGCAAAAGATGGTACCACCGCATAGGTGGAGAAGACACACATAATCATTGAGTTAATGGCCATCATCAGGTTTTGCTGGAAAATTGCCAATTCCGGTTTGGCCTTGATTGACAGTGGGTCTACGGATAGCGGGCCGGTGGCCTCGAAAAACATTGTTGCGCCATTGATGTGGCATCCACCACGGGTGCAGGTGGCGTATTCCACTCCCTGACCATAACAGCCACGTGGATCGTATGCCGGGAGTTCCATCCCTTTGACCTGAATAGCAAAGTCTGTGCCACCGTATTTTTGTGAGAGTCTGTAGGAGCCTTCGGCCAACTCGTCGCCGATGCCACGTCTGTGAGCAATATCATCGAGAATATCGTCAACGGCTGCCATGTCTCCAAAGCTCAGATTGTTGTTCCAGACACCTTTTTCGTTGGCTTCCATGGCCCAGGCAATGGTTCCGCCAGCGGAGATGCTGTCCATACCCAGTTCATCAAGTTTTTCGTTGTATTTCAAAACTTCCGGCAGATCGAAAATACCGAGGTTGGAACCCATTAAACCCAGTGTTTCATATTCGGGGCCTTTGGTTGGTTTGCCGGTTATGGTGCTTTTTATTTTTCTGCCGCAATGAATAGGGCAGGCTATGCAACCTTCGTTGCTTATCAGGCTGTCTTTTCTCATTTGTTCGCCGGAAATTTTCCAGGCGTCGGGATGGCTACCCTGTTTGAAGTTGTATGTTGGCAGGATATTTCTGCCGGAGGTGCTCATCAGCAGATTGGCGGTGCCGAAGGCTGGCAGAAGTTCACCGGTAATATTATGTTTTTTGAAGTAGCCAGTAAGCCATTTGTTGTATTCCTTAAATTTTTCCGGGTTGGCTATCTGAACTTTCTGCTTACCGCTGCAAATAACAGCCTTCAGTTTTTTCGAGCCCATAACGGCGCCGACGCCGGTTCTTCCTGCGACTCTGCCTTTGGAGACGATACAGGCATAGCGCACCATATTTTCACCGGCAGGGCCAATAACCGCTTTTCTCTTGGTTCTTGGGAATTGGGCCTCGGTTTCGCTGGTGTTCATGCCCCACATTTTTTCGGCAGACTTGATTTCGCAACCTTCATCGGTGACATCGATATATACAGGTGTTTCGGATTTTCCCTGCACGACAATAAAATCATAGCCGGCTTTTTTCATGCCAATGGCGAAATCACCACCGGAGGTGGAGTTTCCAATGGCTCCGGTTAAAGGTGACTTGGTTGTTACGGTAAAGCGGGTGGACTGCACACCAAAGGTTCCGTTGAAGGGGCCGGTGCCGAAGATCAGAGGATTGTCCGGGCCAAGCGGGTCAACACCTTTTTCGGTGAGATCGTATAACAGGCGCGCTCCGTATCCTTTACCACCGATATACAGTTGAATTTCATCGTCCAAAGGTTTGCTTGTGCAAGTTTTGGCAGTTAAATCAACGTACAAAACCTGTCCCATATATCCGTAGCTCATGGAATCCTCCAATTGTCTGATTAACAGTCATCACAAAAAACCGTGCAAAGCATTCTAGTCCGTTGTTGAGCGTATGTCAAAATTATCCTGTAAAATTATATAAGTATGTTGTTTTTTGGGGGTGGGTTTGTTTGGTGATTTGGGTACTCAAATCGGCTTTGGAGCACTTGACAATGGGTAGCATCTATAACAAATCATTAGTTTGCAAGCATCATGTAATTTTGTGCGCAGTGGTTCGGTGTAAGTTACATGGGCAACCTGCTGTTAGCCCATGACATCTGTCGTAAAAAAAAGAAAAATTATCTTGCTAAAAGATTTTTAAAAATTATATAAGAAGTAATGTAATGAATAAAATATTAATCTAACTTTAGCAAAAAAAGGTTTATAATGAGGGTGACTAAATATTGTTTAAGATTATGTGTATTTTTTTTGATTCTGTGTACATCTTTTCCTGCTTGGGCTACTGATGAGGAAGAAATAGATCAAGTGGATTATTTACTAGGAAGGCTGGTTAGTTCTGATGAGTATTTAGAGGCTAACAGTTTAGCTATGGTGGAGAGATTCACGCCTAGACAATGGCAGTTTCTATTAAATTACGAAAAATTTGTTGTATCAATAAGTGCATATAGCTCGTTGAATGAAATGATTTTAACAATAAGAAAAGATGGTGACACGAATAAGGTAAACTCAAAAGATCTAACTGTTTTATGGGATAGATATAAATATCAGAAAATGTTTAGAGCGGATTTGGAATCACAATCTAATAAATTGTTTTTTTCGGCATTAATATCTCTGATCAAAAAGCACGCAAATATACCTTCCAATGATTCAGATAATGATATTAGTAATACAACAAAAGAAAAAGGATTATTTGATAGAACCAAAAAAAGGATCAAAAATTTAGGTGACAAAATTAGAGCCTTGAAGCCCGACAACTATACAGTAGAAGAAATCATTAAAAATCATGGGGATTGCTATGCGGGATATAGTAAAGTAGCTCATTCTGATAAATGCAATAATCGCGAGGATGGATATGCATACGCAGCATACGTGCAGCAACATATTGGAAGCTGTAGTCGTGGTTTGGATAAATATGATATTGGTGAGAGAAAACCAAAAGAATTTATTGATGCATATAAAAATTGGTGGAAAGTGCATGGTGTTGGTGATGAAAATCAAGCATGTAAACCTATGAAAGAACCGGCAAAATGCAAAATGGGAGTTTGCTGGGGAATGAATTACAGTATGGGAGTTGTTTTTAGACCATCACTTAATCTGGGTGTTGCCTTTGGTAAAGGACTTGGTTACAGCGATGATTTATCATTTTCTGGAGCGTTATCGAGTGCTGTTCTTGGTAGATTCTACATGTTTAATGATATGTTGGATATTCGCATAGGAATTGGTATCGGTACAATGGTTTCTGAGCAAGTGACAGTGGTTGCTGATGCCACGACCGAAGGTTCGGACGAAGGGGCAGCTGCTTCTCAGCAAACGGCAGCTCCGACCGAAGAGAATAAGAACCGTGTAACTTACTTTGGTCTAAATACGTTTGGAATTGGTGGATATTATGGCTTAATTGCATTTTCATATCTTCTTACATGGAATCCATGGCTGGATGGCGATAAAATAGGACATGGTATCTCTCTCTATATTGATTTGGGTGCTGTTCCAGATATTGTTTCTGGAATGGAATGATTCACAGAGTCCCGGTGAACATGGGCAACCAGCGGTTTGCCCATGCCACACGACCGGCTGGCCTTATTAGGTACGATGGACGGATGGTCGGGATTTGAAACTATGAATCAATAAGGGTGCCATAGCCCTGTAGGATGGGTAACTTGTTACCCATCTCCTCTTGTTACCTGTACCAAGGGTAAAAAATATATCCCGCCGTCGAGACTAAACTCCAACTCAAGAAAGTCCGCCTAAAGTTCAAAATTGGTCGCTGTAACCCCAATTTTGAAGCAAAAAGAGCAAGCTACATGAGCATACACGAAGCTACATCAGCATATACGAGGATACATTTTGGGGTGTGTGTATTTTGATGCATGTTATCTAAGTTGTTGAAAATATGGAGAAAAGTATTCCGCCCGGAATATTTGTGTTGTAAGTTGTTGAAATTACTGGGGAATGTAAAGTGCTTGGCCTTGAAAAACAGCGTTTGGCCGGGTTGCGGACGGAAAATTCGGCATAAAATTGCCATGTTTGAGCATATAAAATGCTTCCCTGAAACTGCTGATTGTGGTAAAGAGAAGATACTCATAAAAGTAACAATAGGCACAAATAAGATTCAAACAGGACTGAAAATGACAATGAAAAGGCCATCAGTTTTGGACATTCTCAAGCATTTGCCAAGGACCAATTGCAAGGAATGTGGGCAGGCGGGTTGTATGGCTTTTGCTACATTGGCCACCCAGGGAAAGCAGGAATTATCCGGCTGTCCTTATTTAAGTGATGATATAACAAAAGAGTACTCGGAGGCATTTGGCAAGCAGAAAAGTTTTGAGCAGCAACAGGCGGAAAGCCTTGTATTTGTTCAGGAAAAGCTGAAAGATATCGACTTCGATCAGGTGGCCGAAAGCCTTGGTGGCAAGTGTGTGGACGAGATGCTGCTGGTGGAATGTCTGGGTCGAAACTTCATGCTGGACAAGTCGGGAAACCTTCATTCAGAGTGTCATAACAATATCTGGGTGCAGGTGCCGTTGATCTCGTATGTACTGAATTGCAAGGGCATCGAATTGAGTGGCAAGTGGGTCAGGTTTGACGAGCTGGAAAATGTGATGTCGTGGTCAAACTTCTTTACCCACCGCTGCGAGCATGTTTTTCGCCAGGTAGCCGATGAACATACCGAGTTATTCTTTAATATTATCGGGCTCTTAGGTGGCAAACCGGTAGAACAGCAATTTTCATCGGACTACTCCATTGTGATCTATCCCCTGCCCAAGGTGCCGTTTTTGCTGTGTTATTGGAGAGAAGAAGGCGAATTTGAGTCCACTTTACGTATTTACTTTGACAAATCAACAAGTTACAATATTGATGTAGACTCGATCTACGCCTTGGGGCGTGGAATAATCGAGATGATCAAAAAGATAATTCTGCGGCATGGATAAATTTTAAAGCTGTTAACTATTTGTAATCATTGATAAATGAAAGAGGGAAATATGAAGTGTCCGCTATGTAATACATCTGTTATGGTTTCATGCAGACCGGAAGAAAATCTGAAAATGATGGAATGTAAATCCTGTGGTGGTCAGTGGCTTTCTTCACAAAATTTCTGGAAATGGGTCGGAAGCCTCGATAAATCGGTTCAAAATGAAGAAATTAAGGCTGTTGAGTATGAAATAAGAGATTCTGACAATGCCAAAATGTGTCTGGACTGCGGCAAGATCATGATCAAATATCGTGTCGGGCATGGCTTGAATTATAAGCTTGATCATTGCAATTCCTGTGGCGGAGTCTGGTTTGATAAAAATGAGTGGAATGCTTTAAAAAACAAGAACTTACATCGTGAGTTACGCTCAATTTTCACCCGGGGCTGGCAGGCCAAAGTCCAAAGCGAAGAAAAGACATTGCTGCTTGAGAAGCATTATAAAAAGAGATTTGGCACTGATTATGAGAGGATTGCCGATTTTAAAAGCTGGATGGATAAACATGAACTTAAAGCCTCTGTTTTGGCTTATCTTTCCGATCCCAGGCCTTTTGAATAGTATTTTAAAGGCATAAAAAAAAAGGATGAGCCAAAACTCATCCTTTTTTTACTTGTAATTTCAATTGCTTACTTGGCTACAACCCAAACTTTAAGTTCGGAAATCACGCCTTGTGGCAATTTTACCGGAATCTCGAAAACACCGAGATCTTTGAGGGGCTCTTTGAGCTCGATCTGCTTGCGGCTAAGCAGAATGCCTTCTTCGCGAAGGGCTTCTTCGATGTCTTTACGGGTTACGGAACCGAAAAGGCGATCATTTTCACCAACACGCTTGGCGATGGTGATGCTGGTCTGCTTGATACGATCAGAGATCGCTTCACTGGTGGCCAGCTCTTTTTTGAGTTTATTGGCGATCACTGTGCGAACATGTTCCACACGTTTGATGCTTTTGGATGTAGCCTCGGCTACCAGGCCTTGGGGGATGAGGTAATTGCGGGCATAGCCGTCTTTAACTTCAACCAGATCACCGCCTTTACCAAGGTGTTTAATGTCTTGTCTAAGGATAACTTTCATGGTGACCTCCTATTAATCCAGCACGGTGTACGGCAAGAGAGCAATGTTTCTTGCGCGCTTGATTGCCAGAGCCAACTTACGCTGATGTTTGGAGCAAGTACCAGAAATGCGCCAAGGGATAATTTTACCACGTTCCGTGATAAAGTTTTCCAGCAACTCAACGTTTTTATAGTCCAGATTCAATGTGGTATCAGCACAGAACCTACACACTTTCCGCTTTGGTTTTCTTCTTCTCTTGTTTTTCTTTCCTCTGTTAAAAGCCATTACGCTCTCCTTGATATTTTAGACTGTCAGGTTTGGACAGTAACTTGAAAGATTATTCCTTTGTAGCTGCTTCTTCCGCTTTTGGTTCTTCTGTGGCTTCTGCTTTGGGCTCTTCGGAAGGCTTTTCTTCTTCTTTTGCTTTTTCTGTCTTGGCGTCTTCTGTTTTGGCCACTTCTTCTTCGGCAGGTTTGTTCAGCTCTTCTGTTTCTTTCTGAATTTCGGCCTGACGTTTTTCCACGTCAACAAAATCATCAAGTTTAACAGTCTGGAATTTCATGACGGCTTCCAGCAGCTTCATGATACGTTCAAATTCTTCAACTACACCGGCGGGGCCGACATATTGGAAATAGTAGAAATAACCTTTGAGGTGTTTTTTCACTTCATAGGCCAGTCTCTTTTTTCCCCATTTTTGTTCACGAAGAATGACACCATCTTTGGAGGCGATGGCTTCTTTGACACGTTCCAGAACCTTGGCGGTTTCTTCTTCGCCAATATCCGGGCGCAGAATGAAAATGGTCTCGTACTCTCTCAAATTCATAGAGAACTCCTTTCGGGTTAGTAGCCTTCCACTACATTGTAGAAAGCAAGGATCTCAAGTTTCGTCTTCAATTTTCAGAAACTCTCAAAACAACTTGTCCATCATTATCGGACGCGGAACACTATCAGATTAATATAAGTTTGGCAAATGTTTTTTGTCTTTTTTGTGACCGTTATTGTTGCAATTGGACAAATTGAATTTGTATTGTCAGAACAAATGAATAAATGCCATTTCTACGGGTCTAAATTCAGTCATTCCCAGTTTTACGAATTCTTGACTTGACAGACAGATCTTAATGCACGCTCATCCCGAGAGATGCCCGTATGGGCATTGTATCGAGGGACAATGAAGTTAAAACGCTCTGGTACGATACAATTTGCTTCGCAAATCACTCACCATGAGCGATTTCATAACAGTCTGTTAAACTGGAGATGACTGAGGGGTCTAAAATCGAAATTGATTGTTTTTTAACTTGTTTAAAATATAGGCGGAATTGACACAGTGTGGCGAAAAAAAGTCTTGACTTATATGCCATTAATGAGCTTAAATGATAGTAGGTTCGCCATGGACTCATTATAATAACCAATATGATAACCGATGGTTACCGTGAATAAGTTGTTCTTGTTTGTGTTTCAAGAAAATAAAGCATCGAGGAGTAGTTGGAATGAAATCCAGAATGATTGAGATGCAGCTTGGGGTTTTGGTATTGTTTGCTTTGCTCATGAACCTCGCATTTGTTGCAGGTTGTAGCGATAGCCCGGATGACCCGCAAGGTGATGATGATGTTGATTTCATTGACGGTGATCAATCTGGTCCAGATTGTGTTTCGGACTGGGAATGTAACGTCAGGAACGCCGGAGACATTTGTTGTCTTGGCATTTGTATGGCTCCCGACGATTGCGAAGGCTGCTCGGCTGATGACGAATGTAAATTCGATGAAGACTGTTCTGTAGGTGAGAGGTGTAACGACAGTTGTGAGTGTGAGGTGATTACACCCGACTGTACCTACGATACAGACTGTAGTGGTACACCGGGAACAATCTGCTGTGACAGCAGTTGTGTGACACCCGCAAATTGCAGCAAATGCACTGATTCCAGTGTTTGTATTGCAGATGATGACTGCATGAGCGGTCAATACTGCAACGATAATTGTGAATGTGGTGACATTCCAAAGGTTCCGCTTATTACCCTGGAACCGGCAGAAATCGATTTCGGCTTTATTAATTTTGGTGAAAAAAGAGTTGAAAGTCTCTTTATTCATAACGACGGTGGGGTAGATCTCAATATCTTCCTGATGTATTTCACTGACACATCAGAAGACTTTAAATGGACATATGAGGACGAACCGGATAATCACAACTCTCCCACTGCTGCCGGAACCATAACAATACCTGCTGGTGAAACCAGAGAATTTCTTGTTATGCTTGAGTCTACCAAAAACGGCAGATATGAAGGTTTCATTGATATTGATTGCAATGATACCTCCAAAAATGGTGGTAAGTATCGTGTGAACATGTTCAGCCGTGAAAAAGGTGAAACCACTCTGGAGGTAATTCCCACAGCACTGTATCACGATTTTGGCGATGTTGAAGTTGATACCAACACTCCTGCACAATTCAAAGTCACAATCAGCAATAAATATGTTGAAGGAAATAAAGTACTCTCTGTTGGCCCGCTGCAATGGGAACCGGCCCAGAGTTCAGATTTCTCTGTCGACCCAGATTATGACATGGCCTCTATCAATATGTTGAAATTTGGTGAAAGTGTTTCCTTCTTTGTCAGATGTCATCCGAGAGAGGAAGGCAGTAAAACTATTTCGCTGGTTATAAACCACGATGCAGATTACTCACCCAACAACGTCAGTCCGGAAAAAATAATTTTTGCCTGTTCCGGTGTTCTGCCAAAATTGGAAGTCGAACCGGATGTTGGCGATGAAAACAAGAGCTTTGATTTTGGAAACGTTACTGTCGGATATACCAAATCCCAGAAATTTACCTTGAAAAGTGCTCGTGCCGGTGTTGTTAAAATGGAGTCTATTGAATGGGCAAATCCTGATCTGGCCGGAGACTTTGAGATTGTAGACACTGAGGGTGCAGCTACCGCGGAGATTGATCCTCTAAGCAGTGGAGTCAGCTTCAGAATCAACTACACTCCATCAAATATTGGTGGTGATGTGGCTATTTTGTACCTTAAGAGCAACAGTAATGGTGAAAACACCATGCAGATTACCATTATGGGTAATGGTGTAACAAGCCAGCCACTATGTAAACCGCTGGATCTTGCATTCGGGCCTGTTTTGCTTAATACCACCGAGGCATTGACCTTTACCTGTGAAAACCAGGGAACGGGTGACCTTGATATTTACTCGATGGAACTTGAAGGAACTACTTCCGCATTTGAGCTGAGTGTATTAAGCCAGCAATTGCTTCCCATAACTCTTCGTGAAGGTGATGCCCCGCAGGAGTTTACCGTTTTGTATCGACCCACAGATACGACTCCCGGTGTAATTGATGAAGACATTTTAACCATCAAAACCAACCATTCAGAGATTCCAAACTACAAGGTAAACCTCAGTGGAAGACCTGTCTGGCCCTCCTGCAAGTTTTCGGTTGACGAAGATCTAAACTTTACCGATACCGTTGATTTCGGTGAAGTAAATCTCGATAGCAGCAAGACCCTGCATCTTAGAATAGACAACTATGACGGCGGATATGATTGTATTGTCAGCGATATTGTTCGTGGCCCCAATACATCGACCTATTACTCATTCCTGCCGGAATTGCTGCCTGCAATCGCTCCGGGAGGATCCAAGACCATCAGCATTATGTACAGCCCCAGAGATTATCCCGGTTGGGCTCAGGGCTCACTTATCTTCCATACCAATAATCTGGTCAATGAAACTGTTGAAGTCAAGTTGAACGGTTTTGCTGTTGATCCGAAAATTTTCATTGAACCGCTAAGCACCCAGAGTGCACCTTTCCAGTTCCTTGACACTTTGGCCAATGATTGTTCCGATCTGGAAACTTTCAGCATTAGAAATATTGGTAAAGGTACCCTTCAGATTTACTTGCCTTATGAGCTTATCGAAGGTATCGAAGGTTCATTTTTGGTAGGAGAGTGGACAGAAACCTTCCTTGGTGAAGGTAAACTGCGTCCCTACGATGACACTGGAGATGAGATTACCTTTACTGTTCAATTCTGCCCGCAGGGTATTACCGAGAGACCGATCAAAGGCGAAATTCGTATAGACAGTAACGATATCAGAACTCCCAATAAAAAAATATATCTCCTTGGTGAAGCCAAAGCCTGCCCGACTGGCTGGTACGATCTGGATGCTGATCCGAGTGACTGTGAATATTTCTGTAATGTTCCACCGGGATTCGAATTTCCGATTGAAAAATGTGAAAACGTCATGATACCTGATCCTGAAAATTCGGGACAGCAGATTTTGTCCGGTTATGACAATGACTGCAACGGTGAAATTAATGAAGGCTTTGGCATTGGCGAAGTTTGTATGGGCTTGGGTGAATGTGGCCCGGGTACTCGAGAGTGCGATCCTAACAATGTGTTTGGAACAGTTTGCTCTACATCTTTCGGTGGATCTGACTACGATTCTGTAGCTGCTGATGAAATTTGTGATGGCAAAGATAACGATTGTGATGGTGAAACCGATGAAGGTTTTGTAATCGGATACCCATGTATCTCTGAAGGAGAATGTGGCATAGGTGTTATCGAATGTGACACAGAACATACCACTCGCTGTTCCGCGGACATTGGTGGAAGTGAATATCCTGATCCTCCTCCTGCTGAACTTTGTAACGGCAAGGATGACGATTGTGATGGTGAAACCGATAATGGAATCTTCTTCATTTCCAATCTTGATGATGTTGTAAACTGCGATGACTGCATTGGCAACTACTGTGGCGGTGTTGGAGAATGTGGCGGTGGTTTCTACGAATGCGACAACACAAAACCGGATGGTTTGTGGATAAGATGCTGTTCTGATCCGGGTGGTTCCTGTCAGGATACATCTGTTGAATATTGCGATGGCAAGGATAACGATTGCGATGGTCAGACCGATAATGGCTTTGACATTGGTACGACCTGTAATGGTATCGGTGAGTGTGGTCTTGGTGTGAAGCAATGTGATCCCGAGAACAACCTTGACACCACTTGTTCAACCGATATCGGCGGTGATGATTATGACGGCACACCGGAAACCTGCAATGGTCTGGATGATGATTGCGATGGCCAAACCGATGAAGACTTCAATATCGGTGTTCCCTGTGAAGGAGTGGGAGAATGTGGTTTAGGTGAATACGAGTGTAACCCTCTCTATGGAACCGATGCTTCACAGCCTCTGGTAATCTGTTCGACAGATCCTCTGGGTTCAGAGCATCAGGACGTTACAGAAACCTGCGACGGCAAGGATAACGATTGTGATGGCGAAACAGATAACGGCATTGCTGTTGAAGGACAGCCTCAGGTTGGCTGGCCCTGTGATGGTGTTGGTGAATGTGGAATTGGTGTGGTCGAGTGTAAAGGTTTTTACGATGTAAGATGTTCCACCGATATCGGCGGTACCATACATCAGGATCGTAACGAAACCTGTGACGGCAGAGACAATGACTGCGATGGTCAGACAGATGAAGACTTCAGTATTGGTCTGGTCTGTGAGGGCGAAGGTGAGTGTGGAGCCGGTACCTTTATTTGTGCCGACATCGAGCATAACATGTGTTCCTCTGAAGTGCCGGGGTCTCCTGATGTTAAGGATGAGATCTGTGACGGCAAGGATAATGACTGCGATGGCGAAACCGATGAGGATTTCCTGGTTGGTCAATTGTGCGAAGGTGTTGGAGAATGTTCCGATGGTGTCTGGGAATGCGCAGATGAAGACAGCAGACGTTGTTCGACTAATATCGGTGGTTCCCAGTATGATGGCAGCACCGAATTGTGTGACAATAAGGATAACGACTGCGATGGCTTTATAGATAACGACATCAACTTCTGTAGCGAAGACGGTACGGATGCAATCGACCATTGCGGTGGCTGTAACAATGTTTGTACGGTTGAACACGGAACACCGACATGCGCCAACGATGGAAACGACCTTTGCTACTGTGCCATTGAATCCTGTTATGACAACTGGCACGATACCAACTCTGTATATACCGATGGTTGCGAGTGTCAGAGTGATACCAATGATCTGGATGGTAGCAGTTTAGGCGACACCTGTGGTAATGCAATTTCCATGGGAGTCTTGACGGATAATCTGGCTTTGTCTGAGCATAAAGCTACCATGAGCGGTAATCTGGCCGAGCTTGATGATGAAGACTGGTACACATTTACCGCTAAAGATTTGCTGTTGGGAACGGAAGACGAATTCCATGTGACTATCGAGCTTACCGATAACCCAACCGGTGAAGTTGTGCTGGATATCATGACCGGTGGATGTTCTGCAGCGTCAACTACAGTATGCTCGCATACTCAGGACTACAAGCATGCTGAAGATGGCCAGTGGGCCCCGGGCAGTGGCGATTCCATCTGGGGTAAAGGTCACAAACCTTGTGGTGACGAAGCTGCCACACCAGATGACAGAAACTACTGTGACGAAAAAGACATTACCTATTTCGTCCGTGTTTACAGGTCATTGGGTGCTGCTGATGTTGCCAGTTGTGGTGAGTACACTTTGGTTGTGACAAACGCGTTCTACAGCACTTCCAAATAATAAAAGTGTTGTTTTTAAGCTTAAAAAGTGATAACAGGCTGTTACTTAATAATTTATAGTAGGCAATAAAGCTTATGAATCTTAATTTGAATAAAAAGATATATACCAAGGCTGGTATCAAAAGTACCATTGAAGCCTTTGGTGAAGTTTGTAATGTAGAAATGGACACAAAGGGAGAATACTACCATTTGTCATTCCATGATGTGGATGAATCTGTTAAGGATTCCTTAATTGACGAATTTGCAAATTATGCGCTTTATGGAACCCTGGCAGGAAAGAAAACATGGTAGTATCACCTAAAAAAATCAATAAGCAGCTTGCCGAGATTCGTTTTCGCAAAGTTGGTGGCAAGTATTTGCTGACCAACGACCTTGGCAGGTATTTGTGGCTCAGTGAAGAACAATATGAGCAAGTACTGAATGGGCCTCTTGAAGAAGATTCCGAGTTATATGCCCGTTTGAGGGACAAGGAATTTCTGAAGGATCGTCAATACTCAAACCGGGCAGCCAAGATTTATCGCTCCAGATATGAATTTCTGGGTGGCGGGCCGAATCTGCACATAATGATTCTGACCCTCAGATGCAATTACACTTGCCTGTATTGTCATGCATCGCGCGAGCCGATGAAAGCCTTTGAATTTGACATGTCGAAAGAAACGGCACGTCAGGTTGTGGATATGATCTTTGAAACAACAAATCCGGCTATTAATATCGAGTTTCAGGGTGGCGAACCATTGGCCAACTGGGATGTATTACGGTATGTTGTGGATTATGCTGAAGAGGTCAACAAGGAAAAAGGCAAGGATTTAGCTTTTACTCTGGTCAGCAACTTGAGCCTGATGGATGACGAGAAACTTGATTTTCTGGTTCACCACAATATATATGTTTGCACCTCGATTGATGGCCCTCGTGAAATTCACGAGAAAAACCGGATGTATAAAGGTGGTTCAAGTTATGATCTTACCGTATCATGGGTTAAAAAATTCCATGATGCCTACGAAAAACTTGGCTATGATTTAAACTTGTTCCATGTTGATGCCTTGATGACGACTACCAAATATTCTCTTCCATACTGGAAGGAAATCATTGATGAATATCTGAAACTTGGCTTGAAATCGGTACATTTAAGGCCGTTGAATCCATTTGGATTTGCAGAGAAGACATGGAAAGAAATCGGCTATACTTCCGATGAGTTCATTGACTTTTATAACAAGGGGCTGGATTACATCATTGAGCTTAATAAAAACGGCGTCGAAGTTATCGAGAGAATGGCGGCGATTTACCTTACCCGTATTTTGTCGGACAGAGACCCGAATTACATGGAATTGCGTTCTCCCTGCGGAGCTGGAATAGGGCAGATTGCCTATAATTACGATGGCAAGATCTTTACCTGTGATGAAGGTCGCATGATGGCTCAGATGGATAACGATATGTTCCAGATGGGTACCATTGGCAAGGAGAGTTATCCCGAGTTGATAGAATCGGATGCTGTCAGAACTCTGGTTCTGGCTTCGATTCAGGATGCTATTCCCCATTGTGCTACCTGTGTTTATAAACCGTATTGTGGCGTATGCCCGATTTATAATCTCTCTACTCAGGGAGACTTGTTTGGCAAAATGCCTTCTAACGGACGATGCAAAAATATGATGGCCAACTTCGACCGTCTTTTCGAGATTTTAATGACCGAAGATGATGAAGTTCTGAAAATATTTGATAGATGGATTACAGTAAAATTACGACAGATAGATGCTTGCGATCCCTATTAGAGGAGGATTGAAATGAGTTCCGGTAGCAAATTACCTAAAATAAAAAAGAAAATTAATATGTTCCTCCAGGCGGAAGAGGGAAAGGTAACCAAAAAGCAAGCCTTGACGGTTTCTACCACGCTTCTGCTTCTTGGTCAGACTCTTGATGATGCCGAGGCATCCGAGGGACAAGATCCCGAGCACATGGATGCAGAGCAGATTGATACAGGTCTGGTAAATGATACAGCCGTAGCTGACGGTCAGACACATGCCGGTCACTGTTCCCATGGTTCTCATGGTTCCCACGGTTCCCACGGTTCTCATGGTTCCCACGGTTCCCATGGTTCTCACGGTTCACATGGTTCCCATGCATCGCACGCATCTCATGGTTCTCATGCATCCCATGCTTCCCATGGTTCACACGGAAGCTGGTAAGACAAGCGTTGTCTGGTGAATTTGAAAACATAGCCTTGGTAGTGACTTACGATTGCTCTTTGCGCTGTAAGTACTGCCCAGTGGAAAAATCTACAAGGTCGATGTCCTTTGATACAGCAAAAAAAGGCATCGACCTTTTTTTGTCTCGTGGTCTTAATCATATTCGTCTAGCCGGTGCCGATCCAGTAAGAAACATCGGGCTTGTCAAAAAGATTCTGGAGTATATTACTCCAGAAATCACATTACGCATTACCAGCAATGGGGTCGGGCTTGATGCGGATCTTATCCAGTATCTTTCCTGGCATCCAAATGTTGAACTTGTTTTAAGTGTGGATGGTGATAAAGAGACTCAGCTTTTAATGCGTAAATCTGCACCCGGATTTCCAGATAGCTTTAGCTGGTTTACAACACACGCCGAAAAAATCTCTTCGCTTGATATTTTCAAGCATCTTAACATGGTTATCTCACCAGAAACGGTGAAGAAGCTGGTTACCAATGTTGCCTATCTAGCCAAAATGGGATTTTACAGAATTAATTTTCTACCCGCCTATTATGTAAAATGGACTGAAGAACAGATAGAGCTTTTGCGCAAGCAGTTTTCTTTGTTGGCACTTTTCATTGAAAAAGGGATTGACAAGGGCCTGCCGTTTTATGTGGTCAACCTGGATAATTATTCACCGGTGTCGCTATTCAGGCAAGAGCTGGTGATTGATTCTGATGGAACTTTGTACGATAACGATGTTATCTGTGCGCGGATGTTTGAAAAAGACAGAATGGATTACAGTTTAGGAAATATCTCCGACCCTCTGGTTCTTGCAAGTCTTGCATCAAAACCACGACAGGATTGGGAAGATCTGATCGACAGTCGTCTCGATTCTGAAATATCTGAATCCACCAGAAAGGTGGATCAGGAACTGAGCCGATTTGTATCTTCTGTTGAGCCTCTCTTTAGCAAATAAAACAATTTAGTTTACGTAAAATGAAGCTTTGGGGCATTTGAGACAAGCTGATATACCTTGCTGAAATAGTCTGAGATATGTTATACTTTGCGCCTCTAAATTATGGAGGAATGTACAATGGCTAAAATTGATCGTCCAGAGGCTGCCCGCAGATTGGCCAGGGCAATTGCATCTGATGTCTCGCTTTATAACGAAGCAAAAATTATTGAGGGAATTCAAAAGGATAGCCTTTTTGAGGTCATGGAAGCCGAGATACAGGAAGGTCGCGATTTATTCGAGACAAGAGTTGCCGAAGAAATTCGCGCCACTACCAACTATTTCGAGCGAGCCATTGTAGATATTCTGTTCAAATCCAAATCGTCTGTCGAATCGGACATCTGGTAATTCTCACCTTTCTGGGTAATCGTGGAAAACATTAAAATATACAAAAATACGGAAACCGACGGTGCCATACGTCTGGATCGCTTTCTGGTGGATCAAACCGGGCTGACCCGCAACCAGGTTCAACGGCAAATTGCTAAAGGGCTGGTTGAAGTGGATGGTTTGGTGGTGACAAAAAACGGCTTTAAACTGTCTGGCGAGATTGCAGTTAAGTGGACTGAACCTGAGGTTGAGCAGGCAACGGCCGAACCTGAAGATATCCCGCTGGATATTGTGTACGAAGATTCGGATATTATTGTTGTCAACAAACCCGCCGGAATGGTTGTGCACCCTGCTGTTGGTCATTTTACAGGTACTCTGGTCAACGGATTATTGCATCACTGCAAGGATTTACAGGGAATCGGCGGTGTTATCAGGCCGGGGATTGTCCATCGCATCGATATGGACACCAGTGGTATACTGGTTGTGGCCAAAAACGATGATGCGCATAATCACCTTGCGGCACAGTTTAAGGATCATAGCATTGATCGCATTTACAAGGCTTTTTTGTTTGGTCATCTGCCTGAACAGGTTGCCACAATATCGAGCAATATTGCTCGCCATAAAAACGACAGAAAGAAATATGCAGTTTCTGAAGATCGTGGAAAGCTTGCAATAACCCATTATAAAATGCTTTCTGCTTTTGGTGAACTTTGTCACGTACAATTACAACTTGAGACTGGCAGAACCCACCAGATCAGGGTTCATATGTCGCATATTGGTCACCCGATAATTGGCGACTCTTTATATTGTCACTCGCGCAGAGTGGCTCACATCAGGAAAAAACGCTTGCAAGACAGGTTAAGAGGTATTAAAAGGCAAATGCTTCATGCGGAGACGCTGGGTTTTATTCATCCTGCTTCCGGTGAAAAAATGGATTTCAAGGTCGATATGCCAGAGGATATGAGTTCCCTGCTGCAATGGTTAAACGAAGAATATTTGGAAGAGTAATGGCTGATTTTATCACATTAAATGGTTTTAATTCGGTTGATGGTCTGGTTCACGGTTTTGGTACCGCCTTTGCCGATTCACAAGTCGGTGGCTTTGCAGATGCAGACAGCTTTGAGGAACTTGAGCGTAAGAAAGATCTGACCTTGCAACTGGCTGCCGAAAAGGCTGCTGACATTTCAGGTGACTCGTTTGATGCGGTTTTTACTATTTTGCAATGCCAGAGAGATAATTTGCTGGTTATTGATAAAGAGCTGGACGAAAACTATCTACCAGCAGCAGATTGCATCAGGTGCGATGGAATTATTACCAACAGACCGGGACTGCTTATCGGCATCAAAACGGCCGACTGTCTGCCGATACTGATTTCTGATCCGGTAAATAGGGTAATTGCTGCGGTTCATGCCGGGTGGCTTGGCAGCTACAAACGCATCATGATGAGAGCGGTAAAACGCATGCAAAACGAGTTTGGCTCGGAGCCTGCAAACCTGCAACTGGCTATGGGGCCATCTGCCAGATCCTGTTGCTATGAAGTAGGCGAAGAATTTTTGGAACGCTTCAGTCGTTATAAAGAGCAAGTTTTACGAGCTGATGAAGATGGTCAGCTATTTTTCGATAATGTTAAATACAATCAATTGCAGGCTAATGCACTTGGGATAAAGCCTGAGAATATTCATGTTTGTGATAATTGTACCATGTGTGATACGGAAGAGAGCTTTTATTCTTACCGAAAACATGGTGACCACTGTGGCAGAATGTTGAGTTTTATCGGCATTAGTAAATAGCTTGGATGAGGATAATTTCTTGAGCAGAAAACAGAAGGCATGGAACGCCGGGGATAAAGTAATTTTTAATGACCTTGGAAATTGGGGCATGGGAACTGTCGATTCAGAAGGTGAAGAGTCCGAGTCATCTCGCTGGTACTGGATCAATGTTGAAGAAATGGTGATTGCCAGCCCCAAAAAAGACAAGCGACTTGTTCGTGCTGACGACCTGTGCAAGTATGACCAGGAAAACTGGAAAGCAATATCATCCAGTTTGTTGCGCATTCAGGAAATCAGGAATGAATCTGTTGAGCTTGAGAAAAAGATAAGAAAAATATTCGACTCTGATTTTGTCGTGGAAGACGAGTTTTAACAGGGATGTAATTCATAAAAATACAGGGACAACAACGATTGCTGTAGTACGTATGTTGCTGGTAATTTAACCTCAATATTAAGGAAAATGTAATGAAGAATAGTTTGATGGTTGTTTTGTTTATGTTGGTTTTGGTTTTAGCTTTTAATGGTTGTGGTTCCGATGATGCCGGTATCGATGGAGATACTGATGGCGATAGCACAACTTCTGATGGCGATGGCGAAATTGATGGCGATGACGCTGTAGACGGCGACGATGAAGTAGACGGCGATGACGAAGTAGACGGCGACGACGAAGTAGACGGCGACGATGAAGTAGACGGCGACGATGAAGTAGACGGTGATGACGAAGTAGATGCTGAAGAAGAAGTAGATGCTGAGGAATTTCAGGGACATCATCAAAAGATGACCTATCAAACAGACAGTAATTGCGACAGTGTAGTTGAGTCGTGCACCGTTTATACCTTCAATGACAATGACCAAGTACTGACTACCGGAGCCGATCCGGATTGTGATGGAGTTTCTACCAATAATTGCAATGAGTTTATCTATGATAGCAATGGTAATTTAGAATTTCGAAATGTTGACGGCAACTGTGATGGTGTTGTGGAATCATGTTTCTTATACACATATAACAGTAGCGGTATATTGTTGTTTACTGGTGTTGATGACGGTTGTGATGGTTCACCTGATACAAATTGTACCAGAAACATTTTAGATGCTGATGGTAACATTGAAAGCAGTCAGAAAGACACAGATTGTAACAATGTAATTGAAGAATGTACGGTCTATTCTTACAACGCTGACGGTAAAGTTTTAACCAGTGGACATGACTTGAATTGTGACGGAACAGTTGAAAGTGAATGCGTTGTAAAAACCTATGATGTCAATGGCTATCTGGCAAATGTTGAAACAGATAGTGACTGTGATACAACAAATGATAGATGTGTTCTCTATACCTATAATTCCCAGGGTCAAAGATTAAATTATGGTGTCGACTCTGATTGTGATGGAACCGCTGATAGTGATTGCCTAGCATATACATACAATGACAATGGCAAAACGGAAAGCAGCACAACCGATAACGATTGCGATACAGTATCTGATTTATGCGGCATTTATACTTATGATGCTGACGGGTATAATTTGACTTATGGAAATGATACAAACTGCGATGGAACTGCTGATAATTCATGCACTATCTATGTCTATGAGTAACTAAGTTTTTTTGGGGTGTTTTTATAAACAAGGAAAGAACTATGAAAAAAAGTCTGTTGTTTGTTTTGCTTATGCTTGTATTTACCCTGTTTGTAAATGCTTGTGATTCCGATGATGGCGGTGTGGACGGTGATACCGATGGCGATGATGTCGTAGACGGCGATGCTGGTGTAGACGGCGATGCTGGTGTAGACGGCGATGCTGGTGTTGATGGCGATGCTGGTGTAGACGGCGACGATACAGTGGACGGCGATGATGAAGTTGACGGCGATGATGAAGTTGACGGCGACGATGAAGTTGATGGTGACGATGAAGTTGATGGTGACGATGAAGTTGTAGACGGTGACGAGACTCATGAAATACCAGGAAAAATGACTGCCAGGAATGATGTGGACTGCGATGGTATACCGGAAGGATGTGGTATTTATATCTACAACGACAATGGTATCCTGATTAATTATGGCATTGATTCTGATTGTGATGGAACACCTGAGAGCAGTTGCAATGAATATATCTATAATAGCAATGGTCGTTTGGAATCCATTAAAACAGATACCAATTGTGATGGTACACCAGACTCGTGCAGCTTCTACACATACAATAATGATGGTTTAGTGTCAACCAATGGTGTTGACTCTGGTTGTAATGGGACACCCGATATAAATTGTACAACAAATATTTACGATGCTAATGCTCACCTGCAAACCGTCGAGATTGATTCAAATTGCGATTCATCACCTGAAAGGTGTGCAGTTTACACTTACAACGCCAATGGGAAAGAGTTAACGAAAGGGACTGATAGCGGTTGTGATGGCACACCTGATATTAATTGTACTGAAAATGTGTACGATGAAAACGGTTACGTGGAGAGCATTAAAATAGATAGCGACTGTGATACAAGACCAGATAGCTGTAGTGTATATACCTATGATGCTGATGGTCATATGTTGAGTTACGGTTCCGACTCCAATTGTGATGGAACACCTGACAGCGGTTGCTATATTTACTCATATGATAACAATGGTTACATGGAGAGCAATAAAACAGATACTGATTGTGATACAATACCGGAATCCTGTGCTATCTATGAGTATGATGCTTACGGTTATGTCTTGAGCTATGGAATTGACATGAACTGTGATGAAACTCCCGAGAAAAACTGCATCATGTACATATATGAGTAAACTGAAAAAGTATCGCGTGAATTCACAAAGGCTCGAGGTTATCCTCGGGCTTTTGTCTTTCTATACCTGGTTTTGCTTGATACAAACTGTTACTGTTTACCAACAAGTAAACAATATTATGCTTTTCCATCCCAATTATCTTGATTTTACATAAGGTTTTTAATAGTTTAGTGGCAGAATAGGGTTTACCTGTTACCTGGTTCATTAGTAAATTATATTTTCAGGGATTTCTGACTCTTTAAGGTGTCTTTATGTCTTCATCATTAAAACGAATTCTGGCTCTGGGATTTTTCTCTCTGGCATTGCTGGCAGCTGAGATAGCCCTGACAAGAATTTTCAGCGTAGTTTTCTGGTATCACTTTGGTTTTCTTATTCTCTCTACTTCAATGTTAGGTTTTGGAGTGGGTGGACTGCTTATAAGAGTATTTAAGAATCAGATTGATAAGCTTGATCCGGATAATCTGGTCTCTGTAGGTATTGGAATTAGCGGCCCGTTATTAATTGCTGCCCTATGGATAATTACCCATAACCATTTCTCCCCGCTTTTTGTTCAGCAAAGTGTTGCCGGTCTTATGAAGCTTGTGGTAGTGACGCTTGCTCTGGTTCCGCCCTTTGTGGTAATGGGAGCAACGGTTTTGTACATGCTGCAACGCTGGCAGGATGAAGTCGGCAAATTGTATGCCGCAAATCTGATAGGTTCTGGCCTTGGTTGCCTGATAGTTTTATTTTTAATGGATGCCTTTGGGGGTTTGTTGTCCTATCTTTTATTGGCTACCATTATGCCTGCTATCTCGGCGGCTTACATATTTGCGAAAAATAAAAGATCTGCAATTGTTTTTATGGTTATTGCTCTGGCTATTTTTGGTACTCTCGTTAAAGCAGAAGCAATTTTCCCAATAGACAGCCCCGAGGGAAAAGTTGCCGCATGGGGAGATCAATTTGATAAAATTTACAGCGACTGGACCAGCCTGTCAAAGGTTGATATCGGCTTGCAAAAGAAGTTGAACGACCAGAGAGTCGGTTTGTGGGGCATGTCTCCGAAATTTACCGGAAAGCTACCTGAAAGAGCAAGCGTGGTTATTGACTATTGGGCTTACACCACCATCATAAAGGGAAACTCGGCACCCGGTTATTATGAGTTTTACAACTGGTTGCCGATGTATATTACCTATAAATTACTGGATAAACCAAAGGCCCTTATTATTGGTGCCGGTGGAGGCATGGATGTTCGGGCGGCTGTTTTAAATGGTGCATCGTATATTGATGCGGTGGAAATTAATCCCGCCATTGTGTATGCCATGGAAAATGATATGGCAGATTATTCCGGTAATATTTACAAACATCCCAAAGTGAATGCACATCTGGCGGAGGGACGCAGGTTTGTCGAGTCCAATAATGATAAATACGACCTGATTCAGCTTTCCGGGGTTGATACCTATAGCGCAACCCAGGCTGGTGCATTTGCCCTAAGTGAAAACTTTCTTTATACCAAAGAGGCTATGGTCAGCTATCTTGATCATCTGAATGATAACGGTGTTTTGACTCTGACACGCTGGTACAGCCCCAGTGTTAAAGGTTATCCTCGATTCTCAATGAGACTTTTCACTCTGGCTCTGGACTCTTTGACAGATGCAGGTATTCAAAATCCTGAAAAGAACATAATCTTTTTCCGCTCCGGTTTCTTTACGGTGATATTAATCAAGGCCGAACCTTTTACTGCTGCTGAAATCAAAGCTGTTGAAGACGAGATGGCTCTGCGTGGTTACGAGTTTTTATACTCACCTGACAGGTATATCTCAAGTGCATCGCACTTCTACAGCTATGTAAAAACAGCAGACAGAGCATCATGGCTGGATCGCTATCCTTTTAATGTTACCCCTCCCACGGATGATAGTCCGTTTTTCTTTGAGCATCGAAAAATGAGCAACATCTGGGAGTTTCAGGCTTTTTTAACTGGATTTGGCAGTGGTCTGGATGGTCAGACCATATTGGCTATCACCATGATCGAGATGGTTTTGGCTTCGATTCTGCTTCTTATAATCTCGTTTGCAATTCAGCGGAGCAAAAGCAATGTGTTTGGCTGGTTGTATTTTGCAGCTATCGGTTTTGGCTTTATGCTGGTGGAGGTTACTTTTTCCCAGCGTTTGGTATTGTTTTTGGGACACCCTGCATATGCTTTAAGTGTGGTAATGTTTTCTATTCTGGTCTTTTCCGGCATTGGTTCGATGTTTTCTGAAAAGCTCTCCCAAAAAATCCCGGTTGGCTGGATGCTGATTGCTGTTAGTGCGATAATGCTCTGTTGGGCAATATTCGGTACACCCATGCTAAAACTAATGATTGGTTTACCAACAGTTGTTCGTATTGTCATTGCGATCATCCTGCTTGCACCTCCTGCCTTCTTCATGGGAACCGCTTTTCCGGAGGCTGTCAGGCGTTTGGCAAAATCAAACGACCAGAATTTGGGTGTGTACTGGGCCTGGAACGGTGTGGCAAGTGTGACTGCTTCTGTTTTGGCGGTTATTGTGGCGATGAGTTATGGCTTTAGTGCTGTGATGATTCTGGCTCTTATAAGCTATGTTGTTGCTGCTTTGGCCTTAAGCAGACTTGGCAAAAATTAAAAGTACAATCTTTAAAGGTGGGATGCCGACGAGCTTACGCCCGTCGGCCATTTTTGTGCGGGCATATGATAGCCTTATGAGAAGGCATCGGATGTTTTTCGTGAAGTCTTGATTTATCTGCGTCAAGACTTTCGATGTTTGTGCAATATCTCTCGTGATTCACTTTAAAACCTCTTTTCTGGTGTCGTGGGGAATATTTGTTTTAGATTTAGGGCTTTCCTTAATAATTGTTCCTTTTTTTAACCTGATTTGTGGCAACAACTGGCCAACTGCGCTTGTCAGCAAAGGAGGCGAAAACGGTTTCTCCAGAGCTGTATCGGAGCCGTAAAACAGCATTTCCTGAAGTTTGTTGTGATAGCTGCTTATTGTAATCACTTTGGCAGCACGCGTCCTTTCATGCTGTTTTACAAAATTTAGTACCTGAAGCCCATTCATGCCGGGCATATGAAAATCAAGTATTATCAAATCTATATTTTTGGTGTAGGCAATGTCTATTGCCTCGTGACCATTATGTGCGCATTCAATAAACACATTCTGATAGCATTTTTCCAAAAAATTCTTTGTTGCCGATAAAACACTTGGCTCGTCGTCTACAAGCAATATGTTTTGTACCGGGCACACCTGTTTGAAGTCGTAGTAATCCATTGGTGCAACCTTTATTCTTCCCCATGTTAATGCGATGACAGCTTCTGCAATCATTGACATTGTAGTTTGATTTTTCCCTTATAAACACTAATCGGCTTAATTCTTAAAAACTTAATCAGTATCAAAAAAAAACTTTATATTTTTACCTTTTAATTTTATTGTGGTGCTGCATCAGTTATTGAATGCTGGAAAATTTATAAAGTTTATAAAATTTGTTAGAATTTATGGGGAAAGGAACCCGTGTTTATGTTTATAAGTATTTCTGGATTTTTGCAGGTTGTTAAAAAGTCAATTGGAGTTTTTCCAATTATATTTTGTGCTATTTTTATTGTTTCTGTTTTTACTACTTCTGTATATGCCGAAGGAAATTCTCAGGAAGTTGCCAAGAAACCACTTTCAAAAGCGCTGACGCTTGAAAGTAGCGATGGTAATAACAGCATTACCTTTGGTTTTGTGCTGCAACTGCAATTTCAATATACTTCCAAAGATAATGGTAATGGGGGTGACAGGGATAACAACACCCAGTTCAGATTCCGTAGAATAAGACCGATTATCAAAGGCAAGCTGATTAACAAGAATTTGTCCTATAAAGTGCAGTTTTCCACGGCACCGGGGGCGATAGAACTGGTAGATGCCTATATCAACTACAAATTTAACAAGCATATCTCTCTCATGGTTGGTCAGCATAAAATTCCCTTTACCAGATACAGAACTACAAGTGTGCAATTTGTAGATTGGGCCATTGTAACAAAATACTTTGGTGCCGAGCGTCAAGTTGGTTTAAGTATTCACAATACTTCTAAAACTCCTCCTAAGTTTGAATATACCTTTGGTGTGTTTCAGGGACAAAATGCCAGAAAGTCCCACGGTGTCGGAATGTCTATGATAAGTGGAGAAGAACTTGTCAATTGCTCAAATCTGGCAGATGCCCAGGCATTGGACGAATTGCACCCGCTGGTTGCCGGGAGATTTTTCTACAACCATAATGGTATTGTTACAAAAAAAGATGGTGACTTTAAAAAAGGGCCGTTTCGTTTTGCAGCAGGTTTAAGTGCTTCCTATGATTTCAGATCCAAGGCTTACAGAGACTTTTCTTTCAGACTTGCTCCTGAATTTCTGATGAAAGTTCGAGGCTTTTCATTTTCTGCCGTTTATTATCTGACAATGTTCGAACAAGACGGAAAATTTAGCGATACAAGCATTGCTTTTCAAAGTGTGTTGGCCAACGCAGGATACGTAATCAACAAGCATCTGGAATTGGCGATGAGGTTTGCCCTGATTGCATCCAGTGATACATTGCGTAGCGATACTCAAAACAGAGGCGCAGCTCTTATTGCAGCCGGCACAACCCCGGACGAGATTCAGGAATTAACGGATCAATATGGCAAGGCTGGCTTGATGAAGCGCGAGTGGGAAGCTACTATTGGTCTTAATTATTACATTTTTGGTACCACCCTGAAACTGGCGACTGATTTTGGCTGGCAGCGGCATCAGTTTGTCGGAAGTGACGACAAAGACGATTTTATTGCCAGAATGCAATTGGAGCTGAATCTGTAGTCAGCTTGAACTAAAAACAATATAAAAAACGCCACATCGCAAAAATGTGGCGTTTTTTTGTATCCAGATAAGTATTGCTACTCTGTTTCTACTTCACTTTCATCAGCGTCTTCTTCATCTGCATCTCCATCGGTTTGGTTACAGCTTGGGCAATTCACTTCTTCTATGGTGGTACAGGTTCCAAAGGTGACTTTTCCTTCATCTGCCGAGGTATATGGAATGCAGGTTTCGCCAGTTTGACAGCTATTTGCAATGGCTGTACAAGTTTCAAAACAGTATGTAGTATCAAGACCACCACAGATGTCGGTGCAATAACCATTGTTTTCATTTCCACAGCTTGTGCCACTTTCTGTGCAAGTATCAAGAGTGGTTTCGTCTGTCACCAGACAAACACCACAACCATTTCCCTTGCCAATATCCAGACAGCCAACTGTTTCACTGCAATTGGAAACTTCGCATTTATTTCGGCATTCTTTGTTGTTGCCTTCTGTTACACAAATATCTTTTGGCGGATCTAACTGTTGACAGTCGTCGTCTGAGATGCATGGGCAGTCGTGATTAAGACAAATGGCCATGTTATCTTCCAGTGAAAACTGGCAGGCAGGGGAAACAAACGGGCAAGACTCTGCATCTTGCAGGCAATCAAGCACTTGCTGTTTGTTCTCTTCATTGCAGATGCAGATATTATTGTTGTCCATGCAAAACTGCTGGAAATTTTCGTCACAATTTCCATCGCAAACCAATGGTTCCTTTTCAAACTCGTTTAAATCACCGTCGCTCAGTTCTTCATCAGGGTCACCATCGGTGTCAGTCGTGTCATTGTCTGTTTCATTGTTGTCGGCTTCTGAGATATCACCGTCGTTTTGGTCGCCGTCGACAAGTTTGGTGTCATCACCGCAGGATATTAGTAACAGGCATAAATATAACAGGCTGACAAGAATACTGATTCTGTTCATGGTTTGCTCCATATATGATTTTACTGCTAACTAGGTATCGGATAATACGGAATATTGTTTAACAGGCTTAAAGGATATTCTTGCAATGCCAGGTAATACCATCAACCGATAAAATGGCTGACATTTTTTTGTTTTAGCTGGTTTTTCGAGTGATTCCCCTGTGTTATTTGTCTTATTTGGGCTCTAAAATTATATAAAAAAACATAAAAACATAAAACTTTATAAAATTAAGCGAAAATACTTGCTAAAGGTAGGATATGGTAATATAATGAGCGCAGATGTAATGATAAGTAATTAAATGTTTTACAAGGTGTGAGGTATGGATATGAGATCTTTGAATAGAAGAAATCCGCTGGATTACACCAGACTGAATACTGCCTCCACCAACATCATGATGCCGGTTTTGTACAAGGGCATGCTGAAATATCTTTCGAATCGCACCAGAATAAGGCAGGCCGAGTTTGTCAGAGAGGCGATGAAAGATTTGCTGATTAAATATCGTCATGAATTCAAAGGTTCTGAATACGAGTTTTAAGCAAGGTTTCTACAGGGGCTATTCCCCCGATGTTCTCTATATTTTTTTTATATCTTTTATTTTATATTGTTTTCATTCCTTTAGGCCCGAAAGGTACTCTACTCCCTTTCGGGTCGTCCTCTTTTATGGATTAAATCTTCCACAAAATACTTCATTTATAACAGATAGTTAATAGTTTATTAAAGGTCTTATGCTCGTAGTGGCAGGTAGTCAGTATGAAGATTCATATTTTATCTTGCAGCCAAGTTGAAGATAGAAATTGTATGCTGCATGAAAAGTTGCTATACTTTGGCCATAAGGAGATGAATCTGGAGGGTTGGTACTGCGGGGTCTGGTGCGTTCGCCTTGGCAGGAGGAGTTATGAGCAGTTTTAAACATATTATCATCATACTTGTAATAAGTTTTTCCGTTTTTAGCTGCAAGGAGGATAGGCCTATGAAAACCGTGGATTCTCTCGATTTGAACCGTTTCATGGGAGATTGGTACGTAATTGCCATAATGCCCAATTTTATGGAAAAGAATGCCGTAAATGGAGTGGAATCCTACAGCCTTTCCGATGAAGGATATGTAGAAATAAAATATACCTTCAACAAACACAAGCCTTCTGGCAAGCAAAAAACCATGACTGGCAAAGGCTTTATTCACAATAAAGAAACAAATGCAGAATGGCGGGTGCAGTTTATTTGGCCGATAAAGTTTCCTTATCTGGTGATTGACCTCGATCATGATTATAGCTACACTGTAATCGGAGTTCCGAGTCGAAAGTATGCGTGGGTAATGAGCCGTAAGCCAAAGATGGATCCAGTTGTTTATGCAGGGATCGTGGAGCGGATGCGTCTGGTGGGATACGAGGTGGCGAAACTGGAGCGTATTTTACAGCAATGGCCTGAAAAAAGTTTATCCGGCGAACCATAGAGGAAAGGAAGTCGTTGATGGATCAGACTGACGTTATACACAAAAACGAACTGGGTAATGTTCTGAAGAACAAGCTGGTTATCAAAAAACCTGCACTGGAAATGCCCAGAGCTGTTTTTCACATGATTGCAGCTACATCTGCCATTGTATATTTTTATCTGTCAGATTTTGCTGGAGCAATGATTTTGCTGGTGGTAGGAATCATTTTTTCCGGGGCAGACATATTGCGAACAAGTTCAAAAACTGTCAGGAGCCTGATTCCATCCTTCATATTGAATATGGTGCGCGATAAAGAGCAGGATAAAATAAGTGCGATAACCCATTTTATAATTGCAGCGGTGCTTGTTGATTTCCTCTATCTGTTTTTTGCCTTGCCAAAAGATACGGTATTGGCTGCAACAATGTTTGCAGCGTTTGGTGATCCGCTCGCAAGGCTTGCCGGAATTCGTTTTGGAAAAAGAAAAATTTTCAACACAGCAAAAACTTATATTGGCTCTATAAGCTTCTTTGTTGCAGGTGCAACTACAGCTTTTCTGCTTGGCATGCTGCTTGGTTCCAGCATAACGATAACTTCCCTGTTAATCGGTGGTGCAATTATCACCGCGATTGAGGTTTTTAGCGGGGACTGGGATAACTTTGCCGTACCGTTTGTGGGTACGCTGGTTTTCTGGGGATTGCTGTTTATTGGCATCTGAGGAAAGAATATGATCAATTCTGTTTTAAACATCGGTGCAAAAGTGGCAAGCAGCATTCTAGACAAAACCATTGTATTAAGCTTTGACAAAACAGGTTACAATTTGCATAAAACTCAATTTGTTGATGATCTGCCGGAAGATTTGACTGGCAAAGTTGCTATCGTCACCGGGGCCAACAGTGGAATGGGTTTTGAGACATCTCTGTTTTTGGCCAAGGCCGGAGCAGAGGTTCACCTGCTTTGCAGAAACGAAATTTTTGGTAAAGATGCCGTTGGCAAAATCGAAAAATTAAGTGGCAACAATAAACTGTTTTTACACATTGTGGACATCTCCAGCAACAAATCGATTAATGCTTTTGCTCGTGAATTTAAGAATGATAAACTGGACATTCTGGTGAACAATGCCGGGGTTTTGCCATCCGAGAAAATCCTTACAGATGATAATCTTGAGTTAACCTGGGCCACAAATATCAGAGGGCCGTTTTTGCTTACGCATAAGTTAATGGAGAACTTGCAAAAGAGTGAAAGCCCACGTTCTGTTTTTGTAAGTTCAGGTGGAATGTATCCCCAGAAAATTGATCTTGATGATTTGCTCTGGGAGAAGAAAAAATTTGATGGAGTTAAGGCTTATGCCAATACCAAAAGGGCCATGGTAATTATCAATGAAATGCTTGCTGACAAGTTTGCACATACTCCCATCAGGTTTCATGCAATGCATCCGGGTTGGGCAGATACACCAGCAGTTAAAACATCTATCCCAAAGTTCTATAACATCATGAAAAAGATTCTGCGCACAGCAAAAGAGGGCGCAGATACGATCATCTGGCTGGCAGCATCAGAGACGCCTCAACGCTACAGCGGAAAATTCTGGTTTGACCGTCAAATACGCAAAACTCATATTATCTGGGAACG
>Ga0209475_10001254_pt1 | contig 33661 bp, 32 predicted proteins | sample tdDd471_FD_187128 | JGI IMG/M metagenome (GOLD analysis project Ga0209475, IMG submission 187128) | Marine sediment microbial communities from the Atlantic coast under amendment with organic carbon and nitrate - tdDd47.1 (SPAdes)... | ecosystem: Environmental > Aquatic > Marine > Coastal >... | reverse complement strand
CGTCGATCCATACTTCCCAGCCTAGTCCCCAAGCTCCAAGAGTGGGAGATTCCCAGTCGTCTTCAACGAATCTAATATCGTGTTCGTCTGAGTTTATACCAATGCTTTTTAGGCTTTCCAAATATAATTCCTGAACATTTTCAGGGGATGGTTTGAGTATGACCTGAAACTGGTAGAATTTCTGTAAACGGTTGGGGTTTTCTCCATATCTACCGTCAGTAGGTCTTCTGGAAGGTTCCACATAGGCTACCTTCCATGGTTCCGGTCCTAAAACTCTTAAAAATGTGTGCGGATTAAATGTTCCTGCACCGGTTTCAATATCACATGGTTGCACTATCAGACAGTTTCTTTCAGACCAGAATTTCTGTAGTGCAAGTATTAAGTCTTGAAATGTCACAACAGACCCTTTCTTGCTAAAATATCAATCATAAACAGGCGCACATAAGCTATCACGCAGTATTTGGATGGTCAAGGATAATCCAAACAATATCATGAAGTTTGCTATGTATTTTCGTCTGTTTCCATTCTTTTTTGTATAAAGGCAAGGTTGACAAGATTTATTAGTGTATGAGCAACTATCGGTGCTGCCAAAGATCCGGTTGCTTCAAAATAATATCCAAGCACTCCACCTATAACCGTGGCCGATATTGTCCATGGAATAAATGCTTTTTCGGGGCCAACATGAAGCAAACCGAAAATCAGGGTTGTTGCAAAAAGGCCAAAGGTGGGTTGCATCGCACCTCTGAAAAAAGCTTCCTCTCCAATACCGGAAAGGATGGCAATCAGTAGTATTTCATGAGGTTTTAATTTGCCAAGTATGTTTCCAAACAGCTTTTCAAGCTTTCTGGACCACTCAAAGTAGTAAGAGCCTAACTGTGAAAGAATAATTACTGCAACAGCCGTACAAATTCCTAATATCACAGACACAATTATCTGTCTTGCATCAATGAAGCTTTCCCATTTAGGATGAACCCAGATGCTTGAGTCCCCACGTATAAGAGACCATATTTGAGCAATAACGAAAAGCGCAAAATAAAAGGCTGTTACAAACTTTAGGTTTAATTCCTTCATGACGAAAGACTAAAAAGCCAATTCTCCTTCTGTTCTGAAACCATCTTTAATGAAAAAAGACTTTATTTGCAACTTGTTTAAAAATCCCAGTTTAGGGGCAATTTGATTGTTCCACATCATGTATTGTTGATACAATTGTGTGTTTGGAGAATCGGCAGGTGGTGCAAGGTTTTTCATGGTTTCGACAAATCTGGTAAAATCGAAGCTCAAATTGGATATTTCGGTCTTCTTGCCATACAAGTCCATTCCTTCGGAAGAACCGAAAGCAGTAGTGATAGAAGTTTCACCAAACCCCATTACAAAAAGGTTTTTACGAATTCCGTACTGCAGTGTTATGCCATCAACTTCAACAGACCACAGCACATCAAAGCCGGCCTGTTTTTTTGAAGTTACTTTCTTTCCTAAGGCGATCTGCGACTCTGCTGTTTTGTTCAATAGTTTAATGCTGGCTTTTGTATTTTTAAGACCTGCAAGGAAAACCAGACGTCCCAGGTTTGCAAGCTGACTGCCACTTACACTTGTTCCTGTTGCTAATTCGCTGGGAATCATTTCCATTCCGTAGAACAAGCCAGCCATTTCACCTGTCAAATTGCTAATAATATCTTTCTTGAAGTCTACCCCGGTCTTTTCGATGAGCTGCTTGTTCCAGATGTCAAATTGTGCTTTCGCTTCTGGAGACTGTTTGGAAATGTGGTTATAGAAAGATTTCAGATTTAGTTTGGCCGTAATGTATCCAATTGGGGAGTTGGCAAGTGGGAGATTTTTAAATTTGTTTGTAGATGCGCTGAAAAACTTTTTGTGTTTGGCAATTGCTTTTTTGCTTCCAATAACCTCATGGACAAATGAAGCCTTGCCGTCATTAACCGCTACTGCAAATATCTGAGCATCAAATGATTCTGCCATTTTTAAGGCTGAATTCATCATTATCATTGGTGGCGACTGATTAGTATTGTTGGCTTGGTTTTTTGTTAACTGTTTTCCAAGTCTGTCTGCACCTTTTTTAAGCTCTTTAAGGTAGCTGTTGAAATTGTTGTAAAAGACTACGGAAGTGTTTGATTGTATTCTGTTAATCAGTTTGCCAAAGTGCTTGTCAGTTGCAAGGCTTTTTTTTCTCGCCAGACCAACAGATGCTTCAACATGAGCTTCAAACCACTTAGGAGATGGTGGAGCAACCATCAGATAAACCATATTTTTACTAATCGCATAGGCAATCATTGCTGGTGTATGGTTTGTTCCATCTTGTGTAAAGTAATAAGCCTTAAAACCTTTACCATTTGTTTCTGGACATCTTTTCAATTGACCAAGGTTTTTTACAAGATTGTCTAAAGAAGATTTCGCTTTTTCAATATCGTTGGCACGAAATCCGATTATTGGAGTGCCATCTTGTCCCAGAGCAAATGCGAACAAGCCGTATTTTACATCGAGACCCATTATTTTAAGATCTTCAACTGAAAAAGGATTGTAACCAAGAGATCCTTTAAAGGATAAAATCAACTGGTGGTATTTAAAAGATGGATCTTCCTGCTGATACTGTTTTAGTACAGCATCAATTTTTGACATGGACATACCGATATCATTTGCCAGAAAATTGAACGATGCGTCCTTGGGAATATTCAGCGACAAATCCATGTATGTCTTTTTCTCTGTCTTGCTTATTTTTCCAGCAAATACATTTGTTGTGAGAAAAAGTGAAATAAAAGTAAAGATAATTATAGTTTTTACAAGCAATATTCTGCTGGATGCGTTTTGCATCGTCGACATGTCATCCTCCTGAGAAAATCAATATGTTACCATCTAGACGAATCAGTTTTCACATGTGTTGTTCATTTTTGAAAATCGTTCAAGTATCATCTTCTTAATATTGTCTTTTGGAAATTGCACCTGAAACGCGTTGCTAGCTGATGAAGAAGAAACAGCAGGTACAATGTCGTAGCCAATAATACCCATTTTATTAAAAGTTACCAGAAAGATCATGCTTTCAGATATCATTTTCTTGTCTAAGTTTGAAGAAAGCAACTTTCCTGGTGAATACAATATCAATCCGTTTCCATACTCTTGCAAAGGCATCATGCCATTTGGGTTATAACCAACCACAAGAAACGCACCAGAATCAATAACCGATTGAGCAAATAACATGTTTCCTTCTGTTCTGCAAATTTCCTTTTTGTTATCCCAATACAAAAATACAACCGGAATTTCGCCACCTGCCTTTTTAAACTTCAAAATGTGCGTTTTTATTCTCTCGGATAGCTGAAAATTTTCCGAGCCGTCTTTAACAATGTACAAGAAAAAGCCAAAAGCTATACCGTTTATCTTCTTTAAAGTAAACTCAACATCGTCCGACAATTCATAAGGATATGAAACAGTTACCTCCGAATTGCTGAAGTCGTTTCTAATTTCAGAAGAGAGAGGAGAAAAGTTATTGCCACTGTCTTTGGCAAATACTGAAAGTAGTTTAAAATTGCTTTTTTCTAGTGTTTTTACCCAGTTGTACTTTTCTTTAACTTTTTCATTCTCTAAAAATGAGTTTTCAAGTATACCTGCAAAGAATGATATTTCCTTGAAGCGTTCCTGAAGTTTTGCAAAGGGATATTCAATTGGATTTTTATATCCTGCTATCCTGGAGGCATTCTCGAGATAATTTCCCAATGAGAATGCGCCAGTAAATGCTATAGTAATTGCTTTGTTACCACTTCCTGGTTTTATTTCTTCATCGGGCATCATCTGTCTTGGTTTGTTTTTTTTAACAGATTTTGCACGGAAAGTAACGAACAGCGAATTTACAGTCGGTCTTTCCTTAAATACATTGTCAATCCACCGTAGATTTATATTGCTTTTGTCGGTTTGCCAGATGTAATCCTGAAAGGCTCTGTCGATAAACAGATCGCCGGTAGGTTTTTTCTTAAGATTCTGCTTGAAATGAGTTCCAAGTTTTTCAGTCAATATTGCAAATACTCTGGCAAATACATTTCTGTCAGGCTTTTTAAAGTTATACTGAACCTCAAAGAGTCTGTTGGATTTAAAGCTGTAGTAAACTCTTACATCATATCCAAATAGCTTGTCATCTCTCAAAAACTTGGCAATTCGTGTTCGCTGGTAATCATTTAAACCAGCATAGGTTCTTATCATTCCGGGGTAGACGTGTTTAAGTCCCTGGAAAGATGCACCCCATGGTAAAACATCAGGGTTGCTTTCTCCATCAGATGGTTTACAATCGGCAGATGTACAAAAAAAGCAAATGATGCTTATTAGAAATATGTTGAATATACACTTGCTCAATGTATTAGCTTTTGTTAGAGTCACTCTATAAAAACCTTTTGATCAGTTAAGAGATACCATAATACTGTAAACATAATACATACTTGACATAAAATGACCACAACAAAAAAAATATATTTAATACACATCTTGATTTTGGGGATATTTTTATCTTCCTACAGTAATGCGTTTGCAAATAAAAATGGTGTTGCAACTTTCCAGAATTTATATTCTAGTCGAGTGACATTTAACGAAAAAGGCGAACCAATTGTTGGTGTAGGAATTATGTCGGGTAAAATGAAGGTTACCCTGCGCTCAGATGCACCTGTAAATATTTATGTTTACAATCCGAAAAAAAGAATAATTACATATGCTTCCTCTGCCACCTTTAACATTTCACTTCAGTCGTCAATTAAGGCGGAAATACGTTATTACGTTGGTGTGGAGACTCTGAACAACACCAGTCATGCTCATGTACTGGACAAGATTAAGCAATGGAAAGAAACAGGAGTTGAAGTCTCTCCAAAGTCTATCGGTGCGAGCTTTTCAGTAAATGGCCGAATAGTGGACAATACCAAAGTGCTTCTGTATATGTATTCATCTACAAAACTTTCAGACGCTGAAACTGCTTTGAGTAGTTTCAACAATAAAAGTGAACAGAAGGCTTACCTTATTAGCGAAGCATCTACTCTGCCATCTGGAAAGATTGCGCTTATTAGTGCCAGTGGCGAAATGATAGCTCAGTCATCTGATATTGTTTTGCTGGAGAGTTCACCCCACAACAGTATAACTGTTCTTAATTGCGAATATGGACAAGGATTTTCCGGTCATGGTTTTGAACCCCGCAGATTTTCAGGAACTCTATATATAGCAATTGATATAAAAGGCAAATTGACACTTGGTAATCTGTTGTCAATTGAAACTGTTCTGAAAAGTACGGTACCTTCGGAAATTTTCCCAAGTTCTCCAATGGAAGCCTTAAAAGCCCAGGCAGTTGCAGCAAGAGGACAACTACTTGCAAAACTTGGTACAAGGCATCTGAGCAGCCCCTATCACATTTGTTCAACACAGCATTGTCAAGTGTACAAAGGCGAAAAGACACGCAACAGAAAATCAGATAAAGCGGTAGATCTGACAAGAGGTGAGTTTCTGATTGATGGTAGCAAACTGGTTGACACAACCTACAGCTCCTCTTCAGGTGGATATACCGAAAACAACGAAAACGCGTGGCATCAGCAGCCGGACAAAAACAGGCGTGGCAGATTGGATGCGGACAACGAAACAAGATTCGCAAACGGCATAAACTCATCAAATCTGGATGATTTTCTGGATAATCCTCCTGCTTCATTCTCGTATCTCTCTGGTTACAATATAAACAAATATCGCTGGACAAAAGAGCTTAGCGTTGGCGAAGTTACCTACTTTGTAAACAAAAAACATCATGTCGGGCGTGTGAAAGATCTTAAGATTTTGCAAAGAGGAGTTTCCGGTCGAGCTACGTCTTTAGAGGTTACAGGGGAAAAGGAAATAATATCAGTAAATGGTGAGTTAACTATTAGACGCTTGCTGGGAAACCTGTCTTCATCTCTTATCAGGATAAGAAAAGAATATGATGGAAACGGCTACCTTAATCGTTTTATTATCAAGGGCGCCGGATTTGGCCATGGAGTTGGAATGTGCCAGACAGGGGCAATCGGCAGAGCGAAAAATGGTCAGTCATACAAGAAAATACTTTCTCACTATTATTGTGGTGCTGAAGTAGAAAAACTATACTAACCTCTGCGAGGTAATCATGGAACACTATGAAGTAAAGATTTGTAAAAGTGATGAATGTATTGATGACGCAAAAAAGATTATTTCCAGCGTTTTCATATATGAACTTACTAATAACGAGAAAAATACTGACAGTCTTGAGATGTATTTCATTGCATATGCAGACGATGATCAGGCTGGAGCTGCTACGATTAAAATTACCGGTGAGATTGCAGAATTGACAGCAATTGCAGTCTTGCCACTGTTTCAGCAACAAGGTGTAGGGCGGGATCTCCTCAAAGCAGTTTTCCAAAGCTTGCCGAAAAAAGTGGTTAAAATGGAGCTTTCATCACCATCTGATTCAAGAGCTTTTTTCTATTCTTTGGGATTTACTGAAGAAGATGCACCATTTCTGGTAAGGGAAAGAGCTTATCAAAAGATGGTTATTCAGCTTGAGTCAAAATAAGGATCGCCTTGGTTGGATACAGTCGGCTATCACCCATTTGCAGACCTATAAAATTTATGTTCAAAACTTCTTTGTCACGTTTTGCTTGCAGGCTAATTAAATCTGTCTTGATTATTTCCCAGTCGTCTGATCTGAGCAATTCAAGAAACTTTTTCTGTACAACTCTGGCATTTTCATGAAGTCCATATGCCACTTCTATTTTTTCTGTGTTATTATAGCTATATAGTAAATCGCTTTTACCGGGAGGTTCTACAAGATTGATAAGGTATGCCGGACTATTGAAGAAGCCAAGCATTACATTAAAACCTATTAAAGCAGCAACAATAAAGGGAATGCTTGCAAACAAACAAACCCTGCCCCAGCTAAAAGCATTTCCGTCTCTGATAACACGAAACACAGTGGAGTTGTTCTCGTTTTTCTCTGGCGCATAGGTTTTCTTAAGCAACAAACCTGCAAGGCCATTAACTAGCAGAAAAATTCCAACTGCCATCACCAGACTAAATAATAACGGGAGAATTTTTGTAAAAACCATATCAGCTTCCATAGGTTAAAAGTCGGATGTTTTTACCATGCGAATTGATGAATTGTAAAGGGTAAATTATATGTTTAAAGTCAATAATTATTAAATTTTAATAATTATTGACATGCATGAATATTTGACTAAACTTCTTTGGCAGGTTGCGCGATTATATATATTGAGGACAAGTTGATTGAGAAATTCAAGTTAAGGAGTATTTTGTGCTCGGAACTCTTCCAAATTATCCCATTGTCCGCCAGATGTATCACATATTTCTTACACAGAAAACTGGCAGGATCGACTTTATATTTTCTGGTGAGAATTGCCATGTTTGGATAGAAAATGGCAATCCCGTTGCAGCCGAACTGTATGCGCAAAACATTAATCCACTACAGATTGCAGTGGAGTTGTCATTGTTAAAACAACATGAAGCTTCCTCTGTAAGTATTGATTCTAATGAAACTATTTTATCCCTTAAAGACAAGCTGATTCAAAGTAAACTTATGTCCGAAGTATCTTTCGATACTCTGCTTAAAGAGAAAATGAAAAGAGAATTCGCAGTTTTATGTTTGTCAAAAGAAAATGCGGAATTTAAAAGTGATGCAGGCTGCCCTGACACTTACATTCCTTGCCCAATTAATTTTCTAGGTACCTTGTTCTTCATTTTCCAGTTTTACAGTACGCCAGATCAAATACAGGCGATGGAAAATCACTATCAGGGTTCGGTAATATCGCCTAAAGCCAATTTCTCTCAAGTTAGCAATGTTATGGAGTTTCCTCCATCGATAGTTGACTCGTTGAGTACATGGACGCAACCTAGAAGCCTTTCAGACTTGTATATGATTTCCGGCTTGAGTCAACGTGAAGTTGTGGCTTTGGTTGCAATTTTACAACTGGTAAATGCACTTGAGATAAGAAAAAACGGACAAGAAGAAAAAAAAGTGGTTGTAAATAATGCAGCTACTACAAGAGTTCCTCCTAAGGTGCAGCCAAGTCAGGCAAAAACAAAAATAGAGCCTAAGCCAGTAAACAATGACCGTAAGAAAAGAGACGAACTGCTTGTGGCTGAAGCGAAAAAGTGTATTGTGGCTCTAAATACACATAATCCATTGGAAATTCTGGGTGTTACACCTAATTCGGAAACTTGCGAAATAAAAAAAGCGTATAACCTGCTTGCAAGAAAGTTTCATCCAGATAGAATCTCTGGTTCTTCAATTGAACATTTAAAAAAGGATTTTGAGAAGCTGTTTGCTGAAATTGGAAACGCTTACCACACGTTGGTGGATCAGGAGTTAAGAGAAGAATTCCTGGAATGTCTGAAGGATCCGGTAATTCAAGGAAACCTTCAAAAGCTTGATCAGCGCAAACGAGCGATTTACGAAAAGCAAAAAACAGCTATTCTTTTCAAAAAACGTGATTTCTCCCAAACTATTGTAAATGCAAGACGCGCCCTTGCTATTTTTGCTTTTGATCCTGAAATTCTCATTATGCTGGGATGGTCGGTTTTTTCAACGGCTGAAGATAAGCAAAAAGGATTTAAAGACTCTGAAAAATATTTTGAAAGAGCTTTAAAGATTTTGCCGTCATTTTCAGATGGACATTACTACAAAGCCCTTGTTTTTAAAGCTTTGGGAGACTTTATTAAGGCAAAAGATGAATTGTGTCTGGCCGTTAAATATGACCAAAACAATAAAGAAGCCGCACAGGAACTGCGCGGCTTGGAATAACTTCTGTATTTGTTAATTACCCTTCTTTCGGGAACCATTCACCTAAAATATCAACAATCTGATTGGCCTGTTTCGCACTGGAGATGTTGAATTTACTCTGCATAGAATATCTGCCATTATATTTTTTATATCTGCGAATAGAGGCTTTTTCAGGTCCGAACTCTTCGTTTCTTTTGTTCCATTCACAGTATTTAAAAACGATAGTTGTCCAACTGCCTTTGGTTAAGACTTCCTTTTTAATTTCTTTTGTTAATACCTGACCCTCTTCTTCATAGTGAATGGTAATTTCATCAATTGTTTCAGCCATTTTTTTTCCTCGCTTTTACTTTAAGATATTTGCCAGAACTTCTATTGCATTCTGGTCTGGATTCATGAATTTTATTCCCATACCTGGATATCTATCTTTTTGTGAATCCTCCATACCAAGATTTACCCAGGCAATTTCAGCTTGAAGTTCCAGTGTTTCACCTGATTCCGGAATCTCTAATGACAACTCAAGTTTTTCGCCCTTATCAAGTAAAAAATCTGACATCAGATAAACGCCACCCAAGGACACATCTTCACTCTTAAACCAAATCTCACCTGAAAGTTGTTCGCCCTTGACAATAAATCTGACGTTTATATGTTTACGCAGAAAACGTCTGTCCAATGTTTCCAATTTTCACCTTTGGTGCTTACATGTTTGCAGCTTTGTTGAAATACCGCAGCGCATGAATTTTATCAAGCAATTAAGAAAATAGAATATAAATAAGTCTAACGGCCCTTGTAGTTAGGTTCTCTTTTTCCCATAAATGCTTGTATTGCTTCCATCAAATCTTCGGTAGGAAGAAGCACCTGATTTCTCACTGCCACATATTCAAGTGAGTCTTCAACAGTTCTTCCCCTGCCCCAATTTAAAACTTCCTTGCTTGTTTGAACACAAAGAGGAGCGTTTTTGGCAATTAGTCTGGCCATTTCCATTGCTTTTTCTATTAGTTCATCTTTGTCTTCATATACATCGTTAACAAGATTTATTTTGCAAGCTCTTTCTGCTGTAATATCTTCTGCGGTGTATGCCAGTTGTCTGGTATGACCCTCGCCAATTATTCTGGGTAAGCGTTGCAGACTGCCAATGTCAGCCATAATGGCAACTCTGGTTTCACGTAATGAAAAAATAGCATCCTTGCTGGCAATTCTTACATCGCAGGCAGCTATCAAATCAAGTCCACCACCTATGCAGTGACCGTTAACAGCAGCGATAATCGGTTTTTTACATTTTTCAAGAATTGTCATCGCATCCTGAAAATCTCTAATGACTTTCAGGATTTTACCCTTATCCGCAGCAGGAGAAGGAACACTCATCATGGCTGGTTCGACCATTGCCAAGGCCATCAAGTCGAGTCCTGCACAAAAGGATTTTCCCTCTGCCATTAAAACTGCCACTCTTACTTCTTCGTTTTCATCAACTTCAGTTGCAGCAGCAATAAGATCAGCCTGGAAAGTTACTCCCATGGAGTTTAATTTTTTAGGGTTGCAAAGGACGATTTTGGCTATTTGATCCTCAATTTCAACTCTGACAACTTTGTTATCGCTCATATTATTCTCCATAGTGTTTATCAATCAAATGGAGTATATGAATATTACCATGCTCAAGCAAGTGCTTTTGTAAAATACTTGAAATTTTAATGTCGATTTATTTGACGAAAGGAAACATACATTATACTTTCTTGCAAAACAGATTTAGTCAGGAGTTAGGCAAAATGATAGATGCTGTATTTTTTGATATGGATAATACCCTTGTAGATACCGAATGGGCAGCGGCAAAAGCCGTTAAAGAAGTCGTTGAATCGTATGGAAAGCAATTCGACAAAGAAGATGAAAAAGCTGTAATAGGATTACCATGGAGAACCATTTTTGACAATACGATTGAAAAATACCAGTTACCGCTTAAAAGACTTGAACTAAAAGACAAAGTGATTGCCAGAAAGTCCGGAATTCTGAAAAATTCTACAAGACAGGAATTGCCCGGTGCGGTAAAAGCACTTCGCCTATGTGCTTCAAGATATCCGGTTGCTGTTGTATCTGGCAGCTATAGAAAAGAAATTGAAGATACAGTAAAATGTTTGCAAATTGACAAAGTTATCCGTTTTTTCGTTTCCAATGAAGACGTTGTTCCGGGTAAACCTGCCCCGGGGCCATATTTGGAAGCCGCAAGACGTTTGAATGTTAATCCGGAAAAGTGTCTGGTGTTTGAGGATTCCGTTGTTGGAATTGAGTCTGCTAAAACTGCCGGAATGACATGCATTGCAGTCGAATACGCCAACGAAGCAGATTTTGATTTAAGTAATGCAGATAGTGTAATAGAATCACTTGAAACAGTAACCGACATTTGGCTGGACAAACTTGAAAACAAGATGAGAGGCTGAAATGATAATAACCTATGGAGAGAAAACACCCGAAATAGACGAGTCTGTTCGCATAATGCCCGGGGCTCAGATAATCGGCGATGTAATGATCAACAAAAATTCTTCTATATGGTTTAACACTGTAGTAAGGGGTGATGTCAATAAAATCAGAATCGGCAAGAATGTAAATATTCAAGATCTATCTATGGTTCATTGTAGAGTACGAAGATATGGCACCTTCATCGGCAACAATGTAACAGTTGGACACAATGTGATATTGCATGGCTGCACCATCGGAAACAACGTGCTTATCGGTATGGGAGCAATTTTGTTGGACGGAAGCATAATTGGTGATAATTCGATTATCGGTGCAGGGGCTTTAGTTACACAACGAAAAGAATTTCCACCCAATTCTCTTATTCTGGGATCTCCAGCCAAAGTGGTAAGACATCTTGAAGAACAGGAAGTAAGCGATATAGAATTTCAAGCTCAGCATTATAGTGTTCTCGCCAAGTCGTATGACAATTTACCAGATGCGAAGTAGTCTTACCCACTTTTTTATTATAGCTTTGCATTGCGCATTTTTGTTTTGTTGTTCCGTGGTATCGGCAGAGAATCTGCCAAAACTGGAAACTCAGAGACAAGTCAAGCTTGATGCGGACACGCTTACCTTAGATGATCAGTTCAAGAAAATTGAAGCCACTGGACATGTTGTTCTGATATCGGATCAAGTCCGTTTATTGGCCGACCGCTTAACATATGATACTGAAAAGAAAATAGTAAAAGCTATTGGCAATGTAAGTGTTGTTTATTCAGACAAAAGCATAACCGGTAACAAAATCGAATTTCATATCGAAACAAATGTAATCCACCTTGAAAACATCGTCTGGCTGGTTAAAAGAAAAACTGACTTGCATGCGAGTAAATATTTATACAAAATCACAGGTGCCAGATTAAGTAAAAATAGTGATAAAAGCTGGAGCCTTACAAAAGCTGAATACACCGCCTGCGATTGCGGGGATGGTGAAAAACCAAGTTGGAGCATAGCCTGTGACAAGGCAACTGTTTACAATGACCGCTCACTTTCATTAAAAAGACCTGTTTTTAAGATCAAGCAAACGCCAGTTCTAGTTCTTCCATCATTGACTGTCCCGCTACAAAAAAGAAAAACCGGCTTTCTCCTGCCATCAGCTTCATACACAGGTAATACGGGAGCAACTTTAAAAGAAGAGTTTTTCTGGGTAATAAATGATCACAACGATATGACTTTCGGCCTGATGGGTTTAACAAAAAAAGGCATTATGCCACTTGTTGAGTCCAGAAACGTAGCAAACAATTTTGCAATGAAAACCAACGGATTTTACTTGTACGATTTTGAAGGGGACAAGCAGGACGTAACAACTCATAGATTTTCAACCAAGCTTAGACAGCAATACAAGCCTTTTGAAATATTTAGCCAAAAAGCAAGTTTGGAATTGTATTCAGATACCCAGGTTGTGACTGATTTCGGTAATGAATGGAGAAGTCGCAACACGGATTACGCAGGCTCAAATTTTGAATTGTCTTTAAGTAAAGGCAGTGCCTACCTTGGGGCCACAGTTGAGTTGTATCAAAACCTGTTCGACCCCAAAAACACTGATGGCTGGCTATGGGGTGACTTTTACAATCAAAATGTTACCATGCTACCAGCCATGTCTTTTCAGGTAAATATGTTACCTTTTCTAAATAGCAAACTGTTTTTCGATCTTGATAGTTCTGTACAACTACAATACATAAATTATACCACTTTGCCTCTTAACACATCGTTATCACCAATAAATGCAAAACCAAATAATGTAAGACAATATGGATTATTGTATGGGGTCAATCCTTCTGTAAGCTTCCCTGTCAAGCTGGGTAAATATGCAAGCATCGGCGTTAAAGCCGGCATAAATCATTTTGGTTTTGTAGATTTTGAGCAAAGTAACGAGTATTCCGGTGAAAGCAGAATTAATCTTTCAGCATTTCTTGAAACAAGGGTTTATCGTGTATTTACAGGAAAGAATAACAAAGTCAAACACACAATCAATCCCTCAATAAACTGGAACTACAGCTACGAGTTCGGGCATGGTACAGTGACTAAATCAATGCCAACTATCAATCTCAACGACAGTCTGCTGCCTCACTCCATGAAGATCTCGCTAAAGCAGAGTTTTGCGATTAAAAGTAAAAAATTGAAAAAGATTCTGGGGCAAATAGATTTTAACATTCATCAGAGAATTGCTTTTATTCATGGCAAGTATCTTTTAAAAGATAATTATCTGGATGACAGTGTGTTGGAACTTAATGCAAGATTTAGCAAGATTGCTATTAAAAACAGCGTGGGAATATACTTGCCGGCTAATAAACTATCATCAATAAACAGCAGATTTTCGCTTGGTTCATTTAACGGTGTTAGCTTCAATCTGCAATATCTTTATCTTGCAAAAGGAATAATCGGTGGGAACTGGATCTTCCAGCAAAGGAGCAACTCGGACGAAAAAATCAATCAGATCTCGATACATCCATCATGGGACATAAGCAAGTTGGTGTCAGTTGGCTATGTCTGTGATATATCTTTCAATAAAAACGAGCTCATGGAACATGCCTGGTTTTTAAAATATCGTTCGCGATGCAATTGCTGGAGTATGTCTATGAAAATAATTCACCGACCTGACATGGATTTTCCTGACATTTACTTCGATTTTGATCTGGCTGCCTTATTTAACTGACTACAAGTTTAGCTATGTCATGACAGCAAATGGGTAGCTGTTTTCAATTTTAGGAAAATGTGCCGTGTAGCCAGTTCTTTTAGCCATTTCGCTTACTATCTCATTGTTTAATGTTTTCACAAAACCGGAATCACGATGATAACTGTCGTCTGATTTATGGTTATCCAACCCAATGAATTCAAGAATACTTCGAAGAGCCTTGGTTTTTGGCCCAACTTCAAATCCTGCAACCCGTGGCCAACTTAAAACAATAGGCCCATTTGGACAGATACGCTTTGCCACTCGCAGTATTTCGTCTCGTTGATTATTATCCATAATGTGAGCAAAGCTTCCCCAGCCGAAAAGAAAAGCATCAAAAGGTGCAAATTGCTCCACGATGGAATCATCATCTATCAAATCTTCATAGGTGCATTTTAAACTGGCTAAAATGTGCTTATCCTTTATGTGAAGTTGCATGTCAGTAATAAATTCAGTGCAAGGATCGAAACAGATAACTTCATATCCCATTTTTAAGAAATTTAATACTTCTCTCCCACGCCCACACCCACCAATAAGTATTCTTGCAGGAGCTTTGGGGAAATATTCATCAATCACTTCCATTTCCCAATCGAAAAGTTTCATGTGTTTTGCACTGACATAATATTCGCTGGAATTGCTGTAGCAGCTTTCTGTGAATTGTTGTCGATGATCAATATCTACTGTTGCCAAAAGAATTTCGCTCCAAACACTGTGAAGCTGGAGACTGAATTTATTTAATCCATTTACTCTACACGTAACGCCTTCCAAAAGCTTGATAGTAAATGCGTTCATCGTTCCCCTCCCCGCTTTAAGTAACTCCATAACTCAACACTGCTTATATAAGGGTGATTATAGTACACCGACACATGTCAAACAAGTTTAATACTATTTGGCGATGTCAGGAGAAGGAAAAGATGATTTTCATAATATTTAAAGCTTTAATGTCTCTCGAACCTCTTCCATGACTTCTGCATCTGCCTTTGACTCTATTTCATCTATGATATTGTCGAGAATTCTTTCGCAGATGTCCGGATCGTTTGAAACACATGCAAAACCTAATTCGGTAAGTTGCCATTTATCAAGCTCGCCAACTTCGGCATAAGAAACCGGAAATCTTTTCTTTATGCGAGCAAGAATTCTTTTTACTTCAGATCTTTTGTGTTTCAGGCTCATTCCCATGTGAAGGTGAACTTTTGCTTTCAAGGTGCCGACGTACATTTAAAACTCCTGAATATCATTGAAATTTACGTATATAGAATATACCCTTGTGTTGTTAAAAGTATAGTATTATTATTCGGCTTGAACGTTATTTTTTGACTATTTACAAACAGGACAAAATTATGGCACTGCAAAGTATAAATCCGGCAAACGCCGAACTGATAGAAGCATTCGATGAATTATCAGACAATGCAATTGATAATAAACTTAATCTTAGTCTGCAAACATACTCAAACTGGAGAAATTATCCATATAGCAAACGCGCCGAACTATTTATGAGACTCGCCGTTTTGTTAAAAAGCGAGACAGACAATTACGCGAAAATAATCTCTATGGAGATGGGAAAACCTCTGGCACAGGCTATTGCAGAGGTAGAAAAATGTGCCTGGGTTTGTGAGTATTACGCACAAAATGCAGAAGCTATGCTTGCTAACAGAAAGATTGATGCAACTGCATACAAAACCTATGTTCGCCACGACCCCATTGGGCCAGTAATGGCCATAATGCCCTGGAACTTCCCCTTCTGGCAGGTGTTCCGCTTTGCTGCACCGAATCTTATGGCGGGAAACGTATCAATCCTCAAACACGCCTCTAATGTTCCACAGTGTGGAATCGCCATTGAAAAATTATTCATGGATGCAGGTTTTGATGATGGAGCCTTTATCAACCTTTTGATCGGCTCAAGCAAAGCTGAACAAGTTATTAAGGATGAAAGAATCAAAGCTGTAACTCTTACCGGTAGTGAACAAGCAGGGAAAGCCGTTGCCAGTGCAGCAGGTTCGGCCTTAAAGAAGTGTGTCTTGGAACTAGGTGGTAGCGATCCGTTTATCGTTCTTGAAGATGCAGATCTTGAAAAAGCAGCGAAGATAGCAGCTCAGGCTCGACTGGTAAATTCAGGTCAAACATGTATCGCTTCCAAACGGTTTATTGTTACTAAAAATATTGCCAACGAATTTGCGGAATTATTCATGAAGAACTTGGCCACTTTCAAAGTTGGTGACCCCATGGAGCCGGATACAAGCGTCGGCCCAATGGCTAGAATTGAATTCTGTAAAGATTTGGATTTGCAGATTGAGGGATCACTTAAACAGGGTGCTGAAGTTTTATACAAGAGTGAAATCCCAGAAGGTAAAGGATATTATTATCCTGTAACCTTACTTTCCAATGTAACACCCCAAATGCCTGTAGGTTGCGAGGAAACTTTCGGGCCTGTGGCTGCATTGCTGGTTGCCGTAAACGAACAGGATGCAATAAAAATTGCCAATAATACAAAATTTGGTTTGGCATCTTCAATCTGGTCCAATGATCTTGAAAAGGCAGAAAGTATAGCAGCTAAAATTGATGCAGGCTGTGTATTTATCAACGACTTACCGAAATCAGATCCTCGTATTCCGTTCGGCGGAACAAAAATGTCAGGTTTTGGAAGAGAACTGTCAATCGAAGGAATTAAAGAATTTGTAAACATTAAATCCGTTTTGGTTGAAAAAACCTGAGTTTATATTACCATAGATGGGAAGTTGCTTGGCTCTATGTAGTTTTCTAATAAGTAGTTTATGCGTTTCTGAATATAATCAAACTTATGTATGCGGAAAGACTTGTGAATGGTACATAGCCAGAAAAGATTTAATCCACTGCTTTTGCCTCTGAAATATTTTCAGTTGATTGGTGGTGGTGATGATCTTCTTCCGACTGCTGAAGACTATGAGACCCTGATTGACGATGGACATAAGCCGAGGTTACTTCTTGGCCATTATTCAAAAGAAATGGTGCTGGAAAGGTTAGAGCAACTTGATGTTCTTCCCAAACTACGCGAGCGTGGATTCGTTGACCTTATCGTGAACATTGATGTTTCTAATTCTATCCGGGATGAAGTGCAGATATTTGATAAGGCAACAAAAGACGACCATTTAATTGCCGAAATAAGATTTCATATAGGTAACTTCGTTTCCGAATCAAGATACGCAGGCAGGTTGAGAGGCAAGACCTCTAAAATGCTCTACATACAATGGTTGCTTTTGCAGAACCCTTTTACAAATTTCACCCCACAACGCCCTGCCCTCCCCGGCCAGAAATATCCCGGCTTGAAAATGGGCAAAGAAATAATGAACTTGATTATCGCCCTTGGAAAAAGGCTGCATGTGGATGGAGTAATAAATGTTCCGGAGTTTCCACATGCGGCAGTTTTATATTCCAGAAAATTCAATTTTTTAAATCCGACATCGCAAGCCATTCTTAAAGCTTTTCAACGTGACATGGTTGGCAGAACATTGGCTGAAGGTTCATGGGGAATCACTATTGGTTGTGTGCGTGATCTTGATACGGAAAGACCAAAACGATGGTTCCAGGAGGAGCAGGTTCTTCCTATTTCAAAAAGATGGAAAAATCATTTCGCACATGAAAAATATATTAATAAAGTCAGAGAAGGACTTCTGAAGCATCACTTTGTTTTTGACAATGAAAAATGGACAAGACTTTTCCCATTGAACCCGGATGGTTCTCCTAAAGAAACAGTGGATTGGGGTGACAGAAACACCTTGTCCGATGAATAAACTATCCTAACAAATCGCTGAATAGTTCTGGGAACTTCTTTAACATTTCCGGCAAAACAATTTCTTCAATTTCTACAGCCGTTGTACAAGCCAGCACACGTTCCACCATTTCCTCTGCTTCTTTTAATGTTGTGCTGCGGATAATTTCTTTTACATATGGAATAGAAGAAGATGGCATGTCCAGTTCGGTTACGCCCAAACCGATTAGCAGTTTTGTGTAAACTGCCTCAGAAGCCATCTCTCCGCACAGCGCAACATCAATGTTTCCTGCTTTACCGTTTTTGCAAATTAGTTTAATCAGCCTTAAGATCGCCGGGTGCAGAGGGTCGTACATATGTGACAGCAAATCTGCATCTCTGTCAACTGCCAGAGTATATTGGATAAGATCATTTGTACCAATAGAGAAAAAATCTACCCTGTCGGCAAAAATATCTGAAAGAATTGCAGCAGAGGGCAGTTCGACCATTATTCCAAGCGGGACATCTGGATTATATGGTTTTTTTTCATTCTTTAAGTCGTTTTTAACCTGATTGATTATTGCTCTTACCTGCTCAAACTCTGCAACCCCGGAAATAAAAGGCAGCAACAGTTTTACATTACCATGAACAGCAGCACGGTATATTGCCCGGACTTGATCAATAAAATAACGTTCGTTACCGTAAATAGTTCTGACAGCTCTATAACCCAGTGCGGGATTGGTTTCTTCTGTAATCGGCCAATAAACAGGCGTTTTATCGGCACCGATATCTACCGTTCTGATCGTAATCGGGCCACATTCACATTTTAGACAAAGCTCTTTGTAGTATTCGTAATGTTCCTCTTCAGTTGGCGGAGAAAGCCTGTCCATATATATAAACTCGGTTCTGAAAAGGCCAATGCCTTCTGCACCATGTTTTTTTAGTGAGTCAATTTCGTTTACAGCCTCGATATTTCCCTTCAATACTATTCGTTTGCCATCCTTGGTTATGGCCGGTTCATCTATTCTGTTGTGTAGTCGCCTTTGCAAATCTTCATAATGAGCTATTTTTTCCGAGTACTTTCTTTGCTGCTCATCAGTAGGATTGAGAATAACCAAACCTTTTCTGCCATCAACAATTAACATGTCGCCCGTTTTGATTTTGCTGGTTATTCCACTTAAACCAAGAACGGCAGGTATTTCCATGGATCTTGAAATAATGGCAATATGGCTTGCCTTGCCACCGACCTCTAAAACCAGTCCCTGTATGGGCTTTTTGTAAAAGTGTGTGGCTTGGCCAGGTGTAATATTTTTAGCAACAACTATAGCATCTTTGGGAATCGACTCGATACCGCTGCCACGCTCTTCATTCATCTGTTGCAGAACACGATGTCCCACGTCTTTAAAGTCTGCGGCTCTTTTTTGAAAAACTTCATCTTCCATTTGCCCAAAATGATTGGCAAAATTTTCGACAGCAAGTTTCAAGGCCCAGTTGGCGTTAAAAAAGCTATTTTCGATAAACTGGATTACCTGACTGGAAAATGTTTCATCTTCCAAAATCATCTGATGCGCTTCAAGGATTAAATAATGCTCTTCGTTGTGTTTTCTGTTTACTTCGCTTTTTAGTTCTTTCAATTCTTTTACAGCAGATTTTAGCGCTGCTTCGAGCATTATTATTTCGTAGTCGACATTGCTTGGATGTATTCTTTCGTATTTTGCTTTAAGCTTTTTGGGTTCTACGATATAAGCTTCAGCGATCTTAATACCGGGAGAAACAGCGATACCACGCAATATTCTTTTATCTTTGGAAGTGTTGTTCAATGTTTCCTCTTATTCTTCATCAAACTTATCTGCAAATAATTTCACAATTGTATCCACTGCTAATTGTGCATCATCGCCTACAGCTTTTACTTCTATATCCGTTCCCTGTGTTGCACCAAGCATTAAAACACCCATGATAGATTTTGTGTTTACGAGCATGTTGTCTTTAGTTAAGTTAATGGTTGCTTTAAACTGTCCTGCTACCTTAACTAGTTTTGCACTGTTCGAGGCATGTAAGCCAAGTTTGTTTAGTACCGTAACAGTTGCAGTTGCTTCTCTTTTGGCAGGTTCAATGGGTCTTGCAAAGCTTGCACTGTATTCGTGTTCTTCTGCTTCCATGCCAGAAACACTTATACTTCGGTGTGCAGAGTCAGCTGCTATTCTGGCAAGTTCTGTGATCGGTATTGAATCTCGGTCTGTTTCCAGTACTTTCAGAAGCATTGCAAGGTTTACGCCCGTAATGACGATCACATTTGCAGAATCAGTGAAAGATAAAGATACCTTTGCCGGAGTTCCACCAAAAACATCTACAAGTATCAAAACACCCTGCCCCTGATCCAGTTGCTTTATTTTTTCTCCAACTTGCACTTGCAGCATTTGGTAGCCACGACTCGCATTCTGCGAAACGGCATCGACATTTGACTGAGTGCCAATGATGTATTGCGAATTCTTTACCAGTGTTTCGCCAAGACCCTCATGTGTAACAAGTAGAACTCCAACCATATTTTTACTCTCTAGTTTCAGTGTACGTCTTTTTCAATATCACGATGCCTGATGTTTACGGAATAGTCAGGCATGTTTTTTTGCATGAATTTTTCAACGGCTCGCACAAGTGTTACCGATCGGTGTTTGCCACCGGTGCATCCAATAGCTGCTACGAGATAAGTTTTTCCTTCTTTTTCAAAAAGTGGAATGGAAAATTCAAGGAATTCCTGAATCTTTTTTTCAGTTGTCTGGCTTTCCTCAAACTGCATTACATAGTCATATACTTCTTCATCCTTACCCGTTTTCGGGCGCAAATCCGGGATAAAGTGTGGGTTAGGCAAGAAACGCACGTCGTACATCAAGTCGGCCTCAAGTGGAACACCATATTTAAAACCGAAAGACATCAGTGTAATCGAAAGATTATGCGTATCTGTTGCACTGTCGATATAGTTCTGAATCTGCCTTTTCAACTCGTGGACAGTCATCTGCGAAGAGTCAATAATTCTTGTGGCATTTTCCCTAAAAGGAGAAAGAAGTTCTTTTTCTCTTTTTAGGGCTGCTCTAATATCTACGCCTGCAAGTGGATGTCTTCTTCTTGTTTCGGAAAACCGACGAATAAGTTCGCCGACACTGGCTTCGAGATAAAGTACTTCCATCTCAAGTCCAATAGTTTTCATCATTTTTGCAATCTTATCAAAATCAGACAAAAAGGAAGATTCACGGGCGTCAATGCCTAAAATGATATTTTCAATTTTTGTTGATGATTCAGTAATCACCTGAACAAGTCCGGGGATCAGGACAACAGGAAGATTGTCCACGCAAAAAAATCCTTTGTCCTCAAAGGCTCTGACAGCGGTGGATTTACCTGATCCACTTAAACCTGTGACAACAATTATACGCATGCATCAGCCCCTTTGTTATTTTTTGTTTTCATCAATGTTGTTTCCTGTAAGCTTGCTGCCTTGCAAACGTTCCCTAATTAAGCGGGCATCCAGTTTTTCCCTGAAACTTAATGCCGAATCAATTCCGCGTTCTCTAAGAATATGGTTTCTCGCCGCAACTTCGATAATTGCCGCCATATTTCTTCCCTGCGAAACAGGTATCGTCATCAATGGGATTTCAACTTCCATAATGCTGTATGTTTTTCTCTCAAGTCCCAGCCTGTCATATTCAACATTGCCATCCCAGTTAACTAACTCGATGACCAAATCAATTTTCTTTCTTTCCCGAACTGCATTTACTCCAAACAGTTCAGCAACATTGATTATTCCAAGACCACGGATTTCCATATGGTGTTTGGTTACAGGCGAACAGGATCCCCAAATTGTTGACGGATAGGATTTTTTGACTTCAACAATATCGTCTGCAACAAGTCGGTGACCTTTTAATATTAACTCAAGGGCGCATTCGCTTTTACCAACTCCAGACTTTCCGGTAATCAAAACGCCAGCACTCAAAACATCAATTAACACGCCATGCAGTGAAGTAGAAGCTGTGAGGTTTGTTTCCAGAAAGTTTGTAACATTGATAATGAATGTCGATGATACCTGACTGGTTCCAAAAACGGGGATTGAATGTTTATTGGCCACCTCGATCACTGTATCGGGTGGTATTATGTTTCGGCTGAATACAAAACAGGGAATATTTTGACTGATGATCCCTTCAATAACTACCTTTTGTCTTGCTTTGTCAAGTGTGCTGAAAAAGTCAAACTCGTTCTGTCCGAATATCTGTATTCGTCCGTGATGTATATTATGGTAAAGTCCGGTAAGAACAAGGCCGGACTTCTGAATTCTGTATTTTGTTATTCGGTTGTTTAAGCCGGAATCGTCGCTTAAAAGTTTTACGTCCAGAGCAATTTGAGTCTCTTTAAGCAGGTCTCCCGCAGTAAGTTGAATCATGTATGTTCCTGTTTTTTAGTTCTGATCTTCTTGTAACATTATTTCATATATGTCGCTGGCATTTCCTGCCTCGATAAGCTTTGTTCTGAAAGTTGGACTTTGGCATAGTCTCGATATGGTTGCAAGTGCTTTCAAATGATCCCCGGCTGCATCTTCAGGGGCGATAAGCATGAAAAATATGTGAGACGGCAGATAGTCGACGGATTGAAAATCTACGCCTTTTTTACTTCTGCCAAAACAACAGATTATATTTTCTATGTCTTTCAATTTGCAATGCGGAATTGCGATACCGTTGCCAATACCTGTACTTCCAAGTTTCTCTCGCTCAAGTATACTCTTCACTATGGTCGACTGGTCAAGAGTTGGATGTTTGTCAACAATCAGCTTTACCATTTCTTCAATGGCCTCAATTTTTTCACCAGCGTTTAAATTAGCTTGAATATCTTCAACCGTGAGTAGATCTTCAATTTTCATTACAAAATATCCTTTTGAATTTAATCGGGAACTAGAATGTTTTCCTTCGTCCTGACGAAGATAATATCCCTAGCGATTCCCTGTATTTAGCAACCGTTCGTCTTGCGACTTTAGTACCTTCTTCTTTCAACAGTGTTACCAGTTTTTGATCTGATAATGGTTTCTTGGGGTTTTCTTTTTCTATAAGCTGCTTAATTCTTGTTTTTATAGATTGAGAAGAAACGCCTTCACCATTGCTGTTGGTTATTCCGCTGTTAAAGAAGTATTTCAATTCAAATACACCCTGAGGTGTATGAACATATTTATTTGTTGTAACTCTCGATACCGTACATTCGTGCATTTCAATATCTTCTGCAATGTTTCTAAGAACCATCGGTTTCAGATATTCAACACCTTTATCGAGAAATTCCTTTTGTTGCTTGATTATTGATTCTGTCACTTTATAAATTGTACGCTGTCTCTGCTGGATGGATTTTATCAGCCATGTTGCAGAACGCAATTTGCTTTTGATGAAATCTTTGGCCTCCGGTGAGTTTTGTGCTTTCATCATGGTTTTCTGATAGTAGGAACTCACCTTAAGTTTTGGCATTCCATCTTCATTAAGCTGGATGTGATATTCATCATCAACTTTGCGGATGTAGATATCCGGTACTACATATTCGATACGCTCTTCTGTGTATTGTGCGCCAGGCTTTGGCTCCAGAGAAGTAATTATTCTCATGGCTTCCTGTATCTCTGTTTTTGTTGTTTTTAGCACTCTGGCAAGTTTAACAACATTTCGCTTTTCAACCAGATCCCAGTGATCGTGAATTATCCTGGAAGCAAGTGGTGTACCTTTGGTGGTAAATTTCACTTGAATCAATAGGCATTCACGGAGGTTTCTTGCGCCGATACCGATTGGTTCAAAACGCATAATTCGCTTGTGAACTTTTTCAACATCTTCAAGATCACGACCAGTGTTTAATGCAATTTCATCAAGTGTAATACCTGTGAGATATCCGTCATCGTTAATATTGCCGATAATTTCCTGACCTATATCAAGGTCTTCTTCCGGCACATTAGTAAAGCGCAACTGCCAGACAAGGTAATCATAGAGCGAACTTTCCTTGGCGTAAAACTCTTCAAAGCCAGCTCTTTCTTCAGAGCCTGTGTCTCTTGGTAAAATATCAGAAGGGCCATCTGCGTAGCTTTCAAAGTATTTGTCCCAGTCAATTTCAGACTCGGTCTTGTTCATGTCGCTCATTTGCTTATCAAGATCCGCTGCCATTTTCGAGTCAGCATCATTAACAGCAAGTGGTTCTGTTACATCTTTGCTTTTGTCTTGTTCGCTGGAGTTGTCGTTGCTAGCCAAAAAATCAGAATTTGTATCGAAATCATCGTCAGGTTGACCATAATCCAACTCTTCCAAAGTTGGGTTTTCTTGCAGTTCCTGGGTAACCATCTCAGCCAGTTCCATTCTGGTGAGCTGTAAAAGCTTAATCGCCATTTGCAGTTGAGGTGTCATCACCAACTGCTGGGACAGCTTCATGTTGAGTTCGAGCTTTAAAGCCATGGACATCTTCCGTTTCGATAAACAAAAGTTTCAAAAACTATAAATATTACCTGTTGGCACTATTTTAGCATAACGCTATTGCCTGTCCAGTTTAAAATCGTCCCCTAGGTATTTGTTTTTAGCTAATTCGTTGTTTGAAATCTCATTTGGCGTGCCACAGCAAAGCATGTTGCCATGGTTGATTATCATTGCTTTGTCGCATATGCGTAGTGTTTCCAGTATGTTATGATCTGAAACGAGTATCGCAATGCCGTTTTGGGCGAGTTTTTTCAGTATTGCCTGTATTTTTTTTATTCCGAGCGGATCTATGCCGGCGAAAGGTTCATCCAGCAGAATAACCTTAGGATCGAGTACTAAAGCACGAGCAATTTCCACTCTTCTCTTTTCTCCACCCGATAATGTGTCGCAAATGGAATTTTTAAGCTCAAAAAGGTCGAATTGTTTTAAGGTCGAATCGACAATAGTCGGAATTTTGCCTTTTTTGTACTTTCTTTCTTCCAAAACCAGCTCAAGATTCTGGCTTACCGTTAACCTGCGGAAAACTGAGGTTTCTTGGGGCAGGTAGATCAAGCCTTTCAAGGCTCGTTTTTGCATTGTTTTTCTGCTGATATTTTCTCCATGCAATATTATCTCAGCATTTTCAGGTGCGGTTAGCAGTCCTGCCAATAATTGGATGCAAGTTGTTTTTCCCGCACCGTTTGGGCCAAGAAGTCCGAAAATTTCTGACGAAGAAACTTTTATAGACACTTTTTCCAAAACTATATTTTTTGCAAATCTGTAGCTTAAATTTTGAGCTGTTAAGGTCGTTTTTGAATTGTGCATGGTTACTGTAGTTTTACTTGTTTAAAGAGTTCTTTTTAAGGTCGTTAATATACATGGTTGTTTCAGGCTCCTCAACTTCAATTTTGTTGGTTTGCGAATAGTAACGAATCAACTTACCTTTGATAATATTCTTGTTATGAACCACCTTAGGATGTCCTGAAAACAGAAAAACCTTGTCCTTGCTGTTATATTCAAGAACATCCGAACCCGCCTGCCAGAGTCCATGTACAATGGCAACGTTACCACTGGCCATCAGACTGAAGGTGTCACCCTCCTGCTTCTTAACAACCATACTATCGGCAGTTAACAGGAAGTCGGCCTGTTTGATTGTTACGTCTGTTTTAAAGAGAATCTTGTCATCTTCAGGATTGAATTCCATACTTTTAGAGGAAATGTTTAAAGGTTCGTATTCATTCCAGGCCAAGCCTTTTGCTGCGGGTTTTGCAAGAACAATTGTAAAAGACAGCAAAAGTATTGAAATCACAAATGAAAATTTGAAAATATGATGCATGACCCGCTTTTTTTGAAATGAAATGTAAATGAAATGAACTACAGTTCGGTAATTTTTATTACAAGAATCAATACTCCGTCTTTATGTTTTGTACCACCGAGAATAATAGTTCCGCCGTCTTTCAACCTGAAATCAGTTTTGATCACGCCTTCGATTTCCATTTCCACCTTAATGTGGAAGTCTTTATCTTTTTCAATTGGAGTCAATATCAGCTTCTGGTTATTTGGCAATGTAATTATCTGTTTTTGACTGTAGTCGCCCTTTTCTTTCACATTCAAGAGCATTTTGTAAGATGTAAAATCAAACATCTTGCTCAGGCGACTATACAACTCTTTCACGTTGTCGTGTACTTCATTGCCGTTTTTTGATGCGTGAACCACTTTGACAACAATTTCAACCTGTTCTGCTGATGCCATGGAACTGTTCACCAGTCCCATCGTTATCAGTATCAGTATTGCAGTAATTGTTGTTAAAAAGTGCTTCATTGTATCGACTCTCAATATGAGTTACATCTTCTCAGTGTCTGTGTTTTCAAATACCCAGATGATCGTAACCGGATCTTCCTTCTTTTCTTCTTTTAAGACCAGCGATGTGCTGTTTTTATTCTCTATTGAATCAATAATGCAGGTGTTTATAGGTGTATCAGTGGCAACAACTGAATCTTGTTCAAGAATTTCGTTTTTTAAATTTAAGGCCAGTACGAAGATTATCAGACAGGCTGCCAGTCCGCCAAATGCAAGCGAATTGCTTTTAAAGTAATCAAGCATTACAGCGACAAGAGATTTGTCAGCTTCAATCTTGTTCATAATGTTGGCTGTCATGTTTGGAAAGGAAATCTGTTGTTCCATTTCTCGGGTGTCTCTTCTTATTTCTTCCCCCAGATTGTCAAGGAAATCTTTTTCACTTGCCACGATGTCTTTTAAAGTAGCTTCCGATTTATCGGCAAGCTCTTTATCGTGCAGCAAATGGGTATTCCTAAACTGTTTTTCAGAACAGTTACTCATTTTGTTTCCTCTCCATCAAGGTAGGCTTGCAACATCGTTTTCATTTTGCTTCTGGCATGGAACAAACGTGACATAACTGTCCCTTTGTTGCATTTCAAAACATCAGCTATTTCGTTATAGCTGAGACCTTCAACTTCTCGAAGAATGATCACGGCCCTGTGATTCTCCGAAAGTTTTTGAAGCCCATTGTTTATCAAAGTACCAAGTTCTTTGACATCAAGACTCTTAATCGGATTGATTGGCTTGGAAGTTGAGACATCCCAGTCAATTTTTTCCAACATGTTGGTATCGTCGTTAAATAGTACGGGATCTTTTTTGTGTTTGTTCACGTAGTCGATGGACATATTTACCGCAATTCGGTAGATCCAGGTGTAGAATTTCGAATCTCCCTTAAATTTGGAAAGACTCTTAAATGCCCTTAAAAATGTCTCCTGACAAACGTCACTTGCCCCTTCGGGATCACGAACGATGCCGTATGCAATGCCAAAGACCTTCCTCTGGTAACGTTTAACGAGCTCTTCAAAAGCCCTGTTATCACCAGCTTTACTACGACTTACTAACTCTTTTTCGTTAAATTCCATATCTTCGAGCCATCAGTCTAATACTTTGACCTTGAAACATTGCGAATATTCACGCTTTTTTTTGTTTCTTCACGTTTTTAATAAGATGCTATAAATACTAACAAAACTATCAATTGTTTCGGCAGTCTAACCTTAAAACCCAGTCTGGTCAAGCATTATAAAAAGCCGGTTTTGCTTGTCTGCATCACAATTTTTTGCAAATAATTCTGAAACGCTCATACTGAGTAATTTGCTCTAGCAACATGGTTTCGCAGCAACATTTTTGCACAGCAAATTGTATCGAAGTATAAGCGTTTTAGTACCAATAAGCCTTCGATACAATGCCCTAAAGGCATCACTCGGACTGAGCGGGTTTTATTGATGTTAAACTGCAAAATCCTGTAATGCACCCAGTTTTGATTTGAATTATTGGTAAAATTCGGTGGTTTTTTTCACCATGCCAATCCCACTCCCAGCACAATTAACCCAATGACATCCAAAACAAAAAAACAGCACAACCCTGCCCTGAAAGCAGAATTGTGCCGCAATTTTATTAAGCTGTAATACTGTGTATTACTGGCAGTTTGTTTTAAACTCTATTTCGTCCCAGCGCCCTTTTAAACCTGTAGTAGAACCAAATAACTCAAGGCGACTTGCTGCGGTGGCGTTTGCGTCTTTAAAGTCGACTGTGCCTTTGTCTGTGCCATCAACTTCTACGCTTATGGTTTTTGCTGTCCAGTCGGGTCGCAAAACAATGTAATACCAGTGATCGGCTATGCAATCGGCCAGCTTGGTTTTAACCGCACCAGCAGAGAATACCAGACCGTCATTTGCACCGCCTGTGGCTTCAATGTGTATCCAGGCTATGTCGCCTACAAAAGCATCTTCGTCATTTGGCTGCGAAAGAATGAAGTGGTTCTGATATCCATCGGTCGGACATTCTGCGGTGTATGTGTAGTAGCTGATTTCACATGGTGTCATTTCGTCAAACCTGCGCTCAAGACCGTTTGTTCCCACTTCCGTTTTTTCAAGTTCCAGGCTGAATTGAGTGCTGTTGGCTGCGGTTGTATTGTCTACCGATGTCAAAAATGATTGATCCATTGCTGCCCAGTCGTCGATGTTTTCATCTTCAAAGTCGTCACCGGCCCAGGTAGGATCGGGATTGGCGTTCTCATTCTCTGTAACATCATCATCGCCGTCCGTGGTGTCGTCTTCGGTCTCATCACCATCGATATCATCGCCGTCTGTAGTATCGTCTTCGGTCTCATCACCATCGACATCATCGCCGTCCGTGTCTCCGTCTGTTTCATCACCATCGAGTTCTACGTCTCCGTCAGATGTGTCGCCATCGGTTTCATCGTCACCATCAACGATGTCTCCGTCTGTGTCACCATCAAGCTCTACATCTCCATCGGTCACGTCACCGTCTATAGTATCACCGTCTATGTCTTCATCGTCGTTGTCGCAACCGATAAAGAATACCATACAAAGGGCAAGCAAAAGCACCAGTGCCAGATTCCATTTACGCATGTTGTTCTCCTTTTTTTGTTTCTTCACGTTTTCTCCCGAACATAGTAACGAATATTTTTTGTTTTACAAGTAAATATGAAAAATCTGAATTTGTATATGACCTTTGCTTTTTTTGTCCTTCGCTTAAAAAACACATAAGTTTTGGTGGAAACAAGTTAATGAGAAACATAATTCTCTCAAAATATATTCAATATTGACAAATCCTTTGTTCTCAAGTATTTTTACTCTGACCGTCAAATCGAATTAATGGAGAAAACCATGTATAAAGCCTTGTTAAATAAAATAGAGGACAAAACTGCGGTGGTAGGCGTTATTGGCCTTGGTTACGTTGGTTTGCCACTGGTTCTGGAATTCAATGCTTCGGGTTTTTCGATTGTTGGTTTTGATTTGGACGAAAAAAAATGTAAGGCTTTGGCAAAGTCTCAGACATACATCAAGCACATTTCCAATGACAGATTAAGGGAACTGAACAAGAGTAAAAGGTTTAAGGCTACCACCGATTTTAAAATGATGAAAAAGTGTGATGTCCTTATTATATGCGTGCCTACGCCCCTTAATATCAATCGCGAACCTGATTTGACATATGTTGAAAACACTATTGTTGAAATCAGAAAAACATTGCGAAAAGGTCAGTTAATTTCTCTGGAGTCTACTACCTATCCTGGAACCACCGATGAATTGATTTTACCGATTTTAGAAAAAAACAATGATTTAAAAGTAGGTAAAGACTTCTTTCTGGCCTATTCTCCAGAGCGTGAAGACCCCGGCAATCCTGACTTTAACACTCGTACAATACCAAAAGTCATTGGTGGAATTTCAAAAACCTGTGGCGATCTGGCCGAGAAACTCTATGGCTACGTGGTGGATCATGTTGTCAGGGTGTCCGGTAGTCGCGAAGCTGAAATGACAAAACTTCTGGAAAACATCTTTCGTTCTGTCAATATCGCCATGGTAAACGAACTTAAAATTGTCTCGCAGAAAATGGGAATCGATCTTTGGCAGGTTATAGATGCTGCTGCGACAAAGCCATTCGGTTTTATGCCTTTTTATCCTGGCCCCGGTATTGGCGGGCATTGCATCCCAATTGATCCATTCTATCTGACATGGAAAGCGCGTGAGTACAACATCTCGACGAGGTTTATCGAACTGGCCGGTGAAATAAACTCCGGAATGCCGGACTACGTAATCGGCAAAACCGCAGAGGCATTGAACGAAAAAGGCAAAGCCCTGAAAAATTCAAAAATTATGGTTTTGGGTGCAGCATATAAGATGGATGTTGATGACATGCGAGAGTCACCAACTCTCATACTAATGGAACTTTTACGCGAAGCTGGTGCTAAGGTTGAGTACAACGACCCACACATTCCAAAGCTGCCCCCAACTCGTAAGCATAAATTTAACATGAAATCGAAGCCATTGACCGAGAAAAATCTTGCCCGTTTAGATGCAGTAATAATCTCAACAGCACATTCAACATATGACTATGACTTCATCGTGAAACATGCACCACTGATTGTAGATGCCAGAAACGCTACCAAACACGTTAAAAAATATCGCAGGAAAATCGTGCTGGCCTAATCAATTTATCAGTTTTAGCAATGCCTGCTTGACAGAAATATCGCCTTCAGTGGAATTTAGCGACTCTTTTATGGTGTTGTATACATGGTCGACGCTGGGTAGGTTTTCTTCATTTGCCTTTGCGCTGTCTGGCTCTGGTGCAACTTCTGCTTCTTCAGTGAAGTGGTTTTCTTCCTCTTCAATTGCTATAACTTCAAAGCCATAATGTTTTTTCAGGTCTTGAAGCTCTTTCAGTTCTTCATCTTTCAAAACGATATCTTTAGAACTTTTTCGTTCGCGTGTCGAAATGTTTTCTATTTCTTTATCAATTGCATCATCAATGTCTATTTTGAATTCTTCATCGTCAATGTTCGAAAAATCTTCTTTTGCATCTGTTGCTTCGTCGCTTTCTTTAGCAACTTCAACAGTGTTCTCTTCTGCTGTAGTAGCATCAAGCTTTTTATCGAAGCCTCCAGCAGTTAGTTTTGCCACCATTTTTCTGTGTGACTTCCGCATAAGTTTGAGCAAAGCTTCTTCAAAATCTTCGCCCTCTTTTTCGGCAAGCAAATCCATGTATTCTGTTTTTACAGTGGCGAGAATAGATCCTTCCTGGAAAAGATGAGACGTAATATGACCATATTTACTGCCGGAGTCTTCCGTTTGTATGTGAAAGATTTGATCTTTGTGTTTGATGTTGCTGTTAAGGCCCTGTCGCATGTTTTTCTCCCTGAGATGCTCCAGATTATATCGAAGAACACTCCCGAATTATGCAGGAAGAATTCTCTTTGAATATATCAAGTATATTTTACTTGTTTTTATCACTGATGACAATCTTTTACTTTTTGGCTGCTAAAAACTCAAAACTACCCATTAAATCTTAACTACTGCAATAAAGCAACCCAAAGCGGAGGTACATTTACATACATTTAAGCACATGAGATGTCATCAATACACTTTCTAGCAACATTTAAAGACATGAGACTACATAGGCTTACATGAGACATCACCAAATAACATGAGCCAACATGAGCATACATCAAGCTACAATTTTCGTCTTTATGAAATCTTGGTTGTAATATAAGCAACTAATATTACTAAGAAATATGCTCGCCCGTCAATTTATGTCATAACATTTATCCTGTAATACCGGGAAGTTACAGCTAGGCCATTTTAAGGTTTATCAAAAACATTGGCCTATTCAGAGATAATAGAAAATATTTCCACCGGAAAACACTTGTTTTTCAATTTTAAACATTCTACTTGAATGAATTCAGCTATTTACGAACAAATTTGCTGGCAGAAAAGTATAAATTTCTCCTGTTTTATAATTTCACCCAAACAGATGGCTCAAAAACTCTACTTAGACGAAAAGAAATTTATTGTTACCAAGTTTAAAATGAATTGCATTTTAGAAAAAAGTTAAGAACCAACGAAAGATATATATTTTCTGATTTTTGCTGATATAATTCTTCACCTTGACAAATCAGCAATTTCCCGTATAAAACTTGCGTTTTTGAAATTGCCATATAACTAAACACAGGAAAGAATTCATCATGAGAGCAGTTGTAGCAATGAGCGGTGGAGTTGACAGCTCTGTAGTTGCCGCACTTTTAAAGCAACAAGGTCACGAAGTTATTGGAATTACAATGAATATCTGGGATTTGCAATACACTGCCGAGTGCAATGCTAAAGGTAAGACTTGCTGTTCCACCAGAGATCTTGACGATGCACGTCGAGTCTGCGAAGTGCTTGATATTCCTTTCTATCCGCTGAATTTCCGTGAATCGTTCAAGAAAGAAGTTTATGATCCATTTATTTCGGAATATATCGCTGGAAGAACACCGAATCCTTGTGTTTTGTGCAATACAAGTCTTAAATTCGAACTATTATTATACAAGGCTAAGTCTCTGGATGCAGACATTTTAGCCACCGGGCATTACGCACAATTGAAAAAAAACGACAAAACAGGTCAAATTCATTTGCTTCGGGGTGTTGACAACAGCAAAGACCAGTCTTACTTTTTATATGGACTTACAAAACCTGCAACCGAAATGGTGCGTTTTCCGCTGGGTGAAATGACTAAATTGCAGGTTCGAGAGCTGGCTGCCAAGTTTAATTTGAAGAATGCCAACAAGCAGGAAAGCCAGGATGTTTGCTTTGTAAAAGAAGGTACTTACGCGGATCTGGTGGCCAGAGACCCAAGGGTTTCAAATATTGGTCAGGGTGATATAGTTGATCTTGAAGGTAATGTGCTTGGTCAGCACAAAGGCTATTTTTACTACACAATTGGTCAACGAAGAGGACTTGGTGTAGCTGCTGCTAACAGGCTTTTTGTAATATCAACCGACCCGGAAAAGAACCTGGTGATTGTAGGTTCTGACAACGATCTTTTTCAATCTCATATGTTAGTGGAGAATATTTCTCTGGTTGGTCTTGATAGTCTTGAAGATGGGCTTGATGTTCGATGTAAAATACGCTCGCGCTCTAAAGATGTTGCAGCCCGTATTTTCGCGGCTGATTCTGGCAAAGGAATAATAAAGGGTTCTTCGGTAGTTGTAGAATTCAGTGAGCCACAAAGGGCGATTGCCTGTGGTCAGGCTGGAGTTTTTTATTTAAATGATGAAGTTCTTGGAGGTGGATGGATTGCAAAATCCGGTAACTCTGGATGTTTTAATAAATGATTTTTTAAAGTTTCTTTCTGTCGAGAAAGGATCGTCGGAGAATACCCAACTTGCTTACAGCAGTGATCTTCTTCAATTTTATGCGTTTCTGGAAGACAAACACACCGAATTGATTTCCGATATTTCAGCAATAAATCTGAATCATTTGCGGCAATATTTTTCAAACTTGTTCGATCATATAGATGCATCCAGTCTTGAAAGAAAAATTTCCTCGTTGCGAATGTTCTTTCGTTTTTTGGTCAAGCATAACAATCTCAAGACAAATTTCGCAGAACAAATCGACCTTCCCAAAAAGAAGAAAAAGATTCCACTCGTTTTGAATGTTGATGAATTGCATGACCTTTTGGAAAAGCAGTTTGACGACGAAAAACTGGGATCTCGTAACAAAGCTATTTGGGAACTTTTGTACTCATCGGGTTTGCGAGTTTCCGAAATTGTTTCGCTTGGCCCGGATGATGTTTCCTTCGAGCGTAAAGAAGTGAAGGTTCTGGGTAAAGGCAATAAACAAAGGGTTATTCCTGTTTCGGACATTGCTCTTAAGGCAATTGATGATTACCTGCTTTTTCGACAAAGACTTTTAATCAAGTATCCCAAATGGGCCTGTCATGATGCGCTGTTTCTCAATTTTCGTGGTGGCAGACTATCGGTGCGCGGACTGCAGAAGATGGTCGATAAAACCATGATGAGTTTTAATAGCAGCCGAAAAATCAGTCCGCACGTTTTAAGACATACCTTTGCCACCCATTTGCTGGACGGTGGCGCAGATTTAAGAACTATACAGGAGCTTTTAGGACACAGTTCTCTTTCCACTACACAAAAATATACTCAGGTGAGTATGGATCACCTGATGGAAGTTTATGACAAAGCCCATCCTCGC